>UEXT01000018.1_pt1 | contig 65350 bp, 67 predicted proteins | sample 4301081 | NCBI WGS metagenome assembly UEXT01 (sample SAMEA4773177, study PRJEB27434) | metagenome | biome: 2259; feature: agricultural soil; material: soil | place: USA | collected 2014-09 | depth 0.25 m
CGCCAGGACTTTCTCACCCTCACGCGAACTCATGATGCAATTCGCAGCCTCCTGGAAAAGGAAACGCAAGCCATCTTGGAAAAGCAGGCCCAAAACCACGAGACGGTCAAACCATGAATGGCGAGGTGGTTGGGTGTCCCATTTCCTCCCGTCCATGCCATAGACTGGCGGAGGAGGCTCTTTGTTTTTATTTATAGGCGCGCGTAGAGTTTCTGAATATCCTTCATGGCTGCTATAAATGGGGATAGAAGACGGTCTCGGTAGGGTTTCTAGAGTCAGTCTAATCCGGTAGAACTTGGATTTTTGAGGAATCAACGTAGAGGTCTGCGATGAGAATCGTGTCGCTGTTGCCGAGTGCGACAGAAATGATTTGCGCACTCGGGTTGGAAGACCAGCTGGTAGGAGTCACACATGAGTGCGATTATCCGCCCGGGGCGTTACAACTGCCCAAGGTCACGTACACGCTGATTCCGAAAGAGGCGACCAGCAGTGAGATCGATCGTTTGGTGCGCGAGCAAATGAAGACGACACGGACGCTATACACACTTAACCTGCCATTGTTGAAGGAATTGCGGCCTGATCTGATTGTGACACAATCGCTCTGTGATGTGTGTGCGGTGGCTCAGGACGAGGTCCAAGCGGCTCTCGCTCAATTGCCCAACAACCCTCGTGTGATCAATCTCGAACCCCAGTCCCTGTCGGACGTCTTCGTAGCGATGGGGCGAGTTGCCGTTGCGGCAGGCGTCTCTGCAGAGGGCGTGGTTCTGTCCCTCACGTCTCGTGTCGACGGCATAACTGCGCGGTCGGCCATGGTAACTCATCGCCCGCGCGTAGCGTTGCTAGAATGGCTCGATCCGCCGTTTTCATGCGGCCATTGGAGCCCTGAATTGGTCCGGCTGGCTGGTGGGGTTGAAGGCCTCGGTGTGGAAGGATGTCCCTCCAGGGCGCTGCGCTGGGACGAGGTCATAGCCTGGCAGCCGGAGGTCGTCTTTGTTGCCTGTTGCGGCTTGAACGAGGAGCGGACGCTGAAAGACCTTGCCTTGCTTCAATCGATTTCGGGTTGGGCAGACCTGCCTGCCGTACGGTCTGGTCGCGTGTATGTCACAGATGGTTCGCAGTATTTTAGCCGTCCGGGCCCTCGCCTCGTCGACAGTCTTGAAATGCTGGCTCATGTTCTTCATCCTTCCCTGCATCCGTTGCCGAGCGGGGTGCCTGCTCCCATCGTCGTCAATAGGACTTCTGTTGGCTCCACATAAGTCATGGTAGAGAAGGAGGGCAGGATGAGAGATGGTCAAGCACGAGATTCCTTGTTTGGGCGATGCGCACTTCACGGTGCCATATTGGTCCTTGGTCTCCCCTTGGTGGGGTGTCTGAAGTCAGTCCCGACGGTCCCAATTCCCGGTTCCGATGCCTCGCCCCCAACTCTCGTCTGGGAGACATATAATCTTCAAACGAAGGAGAGGCGAGAAATCGCGCAAGACGGGCAGAGTCTTGACGTGCCGTCGAACGAGTAAGTTATCGTGACACTTGCCGTGGAAGATCTCCAGAGCGGCGTGAAAGACGTCAGCCTTGGCGGGGAGGGTCAGTATGCATGCGAACTCGGGGACAAGACCGAAAAAAAGGTCGTAAAACTCGAACAGCAGGACACCACGCGCATACCCGATCATGAAAACAAGGTGCCTGTGTCGGCTTCATTGTCGTATACGGTAGAATTCGGGAAAATGGGATGCAAAGAGGCGGAGCGCTTTGCTGGTGGGAAACTCACGTTAATCGGAAAAGGGCATAACTTTCTCAATGGCGCTGCGACGAAGAAATTGCACTTTGATCTCAAGAAGCAAACATCGCCATAAATCGGTTGATAGAAGATCACTCAATGATGCAGCAGGGGCCTTTTGCGGGAGGAGGGATGCGAACGGTTAATCTTTTGGAGCGGAGGGGCTCGGCACATCCACAATAGCCACAATTTTCTGCCACTCAGCCACAATAGTGTTACGTTCATCCATCGTCATGGCAGCGTATTTGGTGAACATCTGCGGGCCCTTGCGGCGGCGCCACGTCAGAAAGTTCAGGAAGTGATCTTTGCACACACTCTGAGTACCAGCTGGAGCGTACGCTTTGGCTTGGCAGCCTTCGATCATGCAGGTGAGTTCACTCATCCGATGTCCTTACTTCATTCAGGAATAGTATGCAAGATGGATGATGAGATTATCAACTGACCTTGCCACAGGCATCACCCAGGCTTCCCTTGACGATCAGACTCTCTTCCGGTAATTCCTCGGACACCATGTTGAGCTCTATTGGGAGCCTTGGCTATTGGGCGCGGTTCTTTTGGTTCTCAGTTGCACGCCCTCCTACCGTGAGGACCTTCCTCCCGGGAGTCCTTTTGCCCCGCCTCCTGCTGCAACCTCGAAGGCGCTGCCACAGGGGATTGCCATCGCTGATGTCACGAGCCAATCAGCGTTGCTCTGGCTGCGAACCGAAGGTTCGCTGAGGATTCAGGTGGAATGGGCCCCGGTCGCAGCTTGGGGATCTGCATCGAAAACGGCCACAGCCGTAGCTCCCGTGGCGAGAACCTCTCTCTTCACGACCGACCAGGAAATGGATTTTACACTGGCGATTCCTTTCAAAGAGCTCGCTCCTGCCACAGCCTATCGCTACTACGTTTTCGTGGGTCCGAATGAGGATGAGGGACTACTGACCGAGGCACGAGCTAGCGTGAGAGGTGAGTTTACGACGCTCCCCGAGGCGAGGGCGTCGGTGCCGGTGAAGTTTGCGTGGAGCGGTGATCTCGGAGGTCAGCACCATTGTCGACGTGGAGCAGCCGGCTATCCGATCTTTGATGTGATGCGTGCGCAGAAACTTGACTTCTTTCTCTTCCTGGGAGACACGATCTACAGCGACGATGTGTGTCCTTCACCGCCAAACGAACCGGGCGCCGATTTTACGACGTCAACATTGATGGAATACCGGGCGCGTCATCGTTATCAGCGGGGAGCCGACTCGCTGCGGCGCTTTCTCGAGTCGGTGCCGGTTTATGCGGTGTGGGATGACCATGAAGTGCGGAACAACTTTGCGGGTCCATTCGAGGCCCAGATGCCGGCGGGACGGCAAGCTTTTCGAGAATATTGGCCGGTCGCTTCACCCGTGGGCGATCCGAATCGATTCTATTGATCGGTCCGCTATGGAGCCGACCTGGAACTCTTTATCCTGGATACGCGGCAGTATCGCAGCCGAAATGCAGATCGCGATGGACCTGCGAAGACAATGCTTGGTGAGGCGCAACTGCGATGGTTGTTGGATGGGTTATCCGGGTCCACTGCGACATGGAAGGTCATCGCAACAAGTGTGCCGCTTTCGATCCCAAAGGGCGGCGGCCAAGCGGTTCCTGGCAATGATGGCTGGGCTGGAGGACCGGATGGTACGGGATTCGAGCGAGAGCGACAGGTAATCGTGGATGCCATCCTCAGCCAGAAATTGAAGAACGTGGTCTTCCTTGGTGGAGATGTCCATTATGTTCAGGCGAATGCTTACGATCCGGACGGCGACGGCAGAGCCGACTTCTACGAGTTCATTGCCGGTCCCCTGGCTGCGGCACCGGGCCGGATGACACTGCCAAGTCCTGGGCTCAAGCCGACCAATCTAATTCACGAAGGCGGGTACTTCAATTTCGGTATTGTCCGAATCACGAAGTCAGCCCTCGATGTGACCGTGGTCGACGACAAGGGCACAATTCGGTTTGCCCACCACCTGACGGCCGAGTAGGGATCTCACCCAGAATCTGCTTGCATTCCAGCCTTGCGGGCAGTTACCGTAGCGCTTCTTTTTAAGGGGGATTGGACTCGCTGGGTTCATACGGTCGATTAAAGCGCGGCGTGCGTACAGACCATCATGCAGAACACGTGTTATGGTATGACAAACCAAGGGGGAGCAACGTTATGGCAGGACTGATGTCAGCGGATGAAATTTTCAAGAGAGCAGAAGCGGCAGCTGTAGCCGCGACAGGGCCGGATGAGAAGGCGCTGCAGATCGATTATCAGGCGCTCAGAGAAAAGATCCGCGCTGCGCTCGCTGATCGCAAGGTGGCCCTGTGCCATGTGAATAAATTTTTGCCGGAGGGCTACGAGGATCAAGGACGCTTCAACATGGTGCTCCTAACGACTGGCAACGTGGTGTTCGATATCGTCATCGGCGATTCCTATTTCCGCTACGACATTGTTTCGGTCGATCAGTTAGACAAGGTCCAGCTCATTGATGCGATGTGGGAAAACCGCGAAAAGCGTCGAGAAGAACCGTTTCTGAGTCTTCGGCTCATGCATGCCGAAGAAACCCACTTGCTCTTGGCTCTGGACGATGAGGAACGCGCAAGCTTGCTGAAGTTCGCGAGCGCCGTCGCAGCGAAGCGTAACCCGGAGAGATAACGAGTTATTTCTTGTGACAGAAGGGGAGGGCGCGCACTGTCGCCTCCAGCTTGGTCCCTCCGGCCTCGATGGTCAGGGTCGTGTCCGGTTTCGAAAAGTCTCGAAGCGGAAAGCCAAAAGCAATCGGGGCTTTGAGCTGCGGTGATTGAGTCGCGCTGCTAATCCAACCGACCTCGCGATCCCCGCTAAAGAGCTTGGCTCCCTTCTGGGGGATCGTGGAGCTTTTCACGACCAAACCAACCAAATGCCGCCGCACGCTGCCATAGGTGTCCATGCGGGCGACCACCTCCTGCCCGGGGTAGCAGCCCTTGGTTAAGCTGAATGCTTTTCCTTCCAAGTTTGCTTCCGGAGGAACAATCTCCTCGTTAAGATCCGGGCCCGCTTTCGGGATGCCGGCTTCCATGCGGAGGGCTTCACGCGCCTGACTCCCTAAAGCCGTAATCCCGAATGGAGTGCCGGCCTCCATCAGTCGCTCCCAGGCTGTGACCAGGGCATCGGCCGGAATGAGAACCTCGACGTCGTCTTCTCCAGTCTCTTCAGTTCGGCAGACGAGTGCTGTCTGTCCCCCGATCTGAGCCGTGACAAAGTTGATCGGCTTGATATCCTTCATCTCGACACCAAAGGCGGCGTAAATGGTTGCAAGGGCCTTGGGTCCGCTCACCAACAGCAGGCCCCAGCTCTCCGCGCAGTTCTCCATCTTGGCTTTTGTGCCGTAGAGCAGAAACTTTCGGAGCGCCGTATAGGTTGCATCGCCGATTTCACCCACGTCTTCCAGCATCACGCCACCCACCTGCATGTAGACGCGGAAGTAGGTCAGCATCTTGCCCTTATGTGTGAGAAAACTGGAGTAGCAGCCCTGACCAGGCTGTAAAGGAAGGATGTCGTTACTGATGACGCTTTGCAACCACTTTACGCGGTCGTCGCCGGTGACACGCACTTTGCCGCGATGCGAGAGGTCGGATAGGCCGACGGCTTGGCGGACAGCCCGGTGTTCCGCGATCCAATCGCCATAATGGGCTGGCATCTTCCACCCTGCGACCTCTTCAAAAGCGGCGCCGAGCTTCACATGATAGTCCTGTAACCGGGATTGTTTCATTTCTAACTCGTGAGGCGTGAAACGTTAGGCGTGAGGCGAAAGAATTTCTCCGAGCTACCTCTAGCCCCTCGTCCCTTGCCCCATGCCATTGACGAGTTCTTCAACAAGCTCCTTCGTTCGAGCGGAGAATTCGTTCCGAGAAACGATCTTGCTGACACCGAGCGCTTTGGCCCGGTTCCAGGTCTCCACTTCTTCGTGGTTGGCAAAGGCAAGAACCGGAATCACTTTCCAACGAGCATCGGCCTTGAGTGTTTGGAGGGCTCGGAACGCATCCAAGGCTTGATCATTCATATTGAGAATCACAGCGACTGGATTCATAGAGGATGCCTTTTCGGCAATGTCTCGCTGGGTGCGGACTTTTTCCAATCGATACCCTTTCGGCAACAGGGCATCACGCACCTTCGTATAGAAAAAGATATCGGTGACGGCGACAAGGATAGTTTTCTGGCTTCTTTCGATTGTCTGATTCATCTAGTTCTTTTGAATTGGTTTCGCATCCGAGGGTTTATATTGTGCGTTTGGAACCAATATGCTCCTTCGCCAGAAGAAACCAGACATGCCAGAGGGACCAAGCAAACGGTTTCAGTTCAATGAACTGATGAGTCGCCCGAGTGCCTTTTTCGCCAAGACGTAGTTTGGGTTCAGAACAAGCGCCTGTTTGTACGCATCGATCGCTTCTGTCCAGCGGCCCGTGCGCTCGTAGACACGTCCCACGTTGAGATGGGGGAAGGCCGGGCTTTCATAGCGCTTGGCCTGCATGGCTTTTTGAAACCAGGGAATCGCGTCGTCCAGTTGGCCCTTCTCGATCAGATAGGCTCCGATATCGTTGTAAGGATTGCCGAAATCCGGATCACGGGCGATTGCGCGTTGGCATTCTTCGATTGCATCGTCGAGCCGGCCCATAAAACTGTATGTCCAGCCTAGAAAGGTATGGGCCTCCGCAGTTGGATGGGTCGCGAGCGATTGTCGATAGAGTCGCACCGCTCCCTCGAGATCGCCTTTCATCTGGTGTTCATAGGCCCTTTGGAAAAGCATCCAAGCCTCGCGCTTGTCTTCTTCACTTCCCTCTCCCTGTATCAAAAAATCCTGTACATCCATGTGGGGCTCTTGAAACCCGCCATCAGCGTCGTTCTCAGTCGTTCGCTCCCCTCGACGTACAACACAGAGTACGCGTCCGGGCTCTCTCCCTGCGGCCTCGCTCAGTGACGGGTTTGTAGAGCCGCGGGAGATATCTATTCTACCCTATTCCTGCTTCAATTTTTTCTTGATGAGTTCCGCGCCGTAGCGGCCGGAGAGCAACATCGAGCCAAAGGCCGGGCCCATGCGCGGTGTTCCGTAGACCGCGGCAACGGCCAGACCGACGACAAAGCAATTAGGATAGACCTCGCCCGTGTGGTCCATGACGTCCTCTTCGGAGCGTGAAACCCACATTGCGCCGTTGCCGGGCACTGGTGTGTACAGATTACGTTTGTGCAACAAGTTCACCACGACGGCATCGTGACCGGTCGCGTCCACGACGATTTTGCTCTCGAGCGCAATGGGATCGACATGAATGAGATCATGACCCGCCATCTCGGCTGTTGTATTGTTGACGACCACGCCCTCGAGCACACCGTCTTTTCGGAGGATTAAGTCGACCACTCTGGTCAGATTCATGATCTTGGCTCCACCCCGATAGGCCGCCGCAACGAGCGCACCGGTCGCGTGGGGTGGATCGACGATATACATGCCGTCGCAGTCTTTGACCTTCTTGCAGGGTACGCCCAGCTCTTCGAGAATCTTGTGTGCTGGGGCGCAGATGGTGGCCTTGTTCATCAAGTACCCACCGTGCCAGAAGCCACCACCGAGGGCAAGACTCTGTTCGACGACCACCGTGCAGAAACCCATGTCGGCCAAATCATGCGCGCAGATCAAGCCGGACGGCCCGGCGCCCACGATAATGACATCGCTTTCGATCAGCTGATCGAATTCTTTGTAGTATTCCCGCGCGATCTGCCTCGTAATGTCTCGTTCGCGTAAGGGAGCGGGTTTTGGTTTGGCCATGATAGTGACTCCTTAGCGGTAAATCTCCGCTCCCGTTTTCTTAAACTCTTCGGCTTTCTCTTTCATTCCAATCTGAATCGCCTGCTGTTCGCTCACGTGCTTGCTCGCGGCGTAGTCACGCACCTCTTGCGTAATCTTCATCGAGCAAAAGTGCGGTCCGCACATCGAACAGAAGTGTGAAACTTTCGCCGCGTTGTCCGGCAAGGTTTCATCGTGAAATTGTTTGGCGGTGTCGGGATCAAGAGACAAATTGAACTGGTCTTCCCAGCGGAATTCGAAGCGGGCTTTCGAAAGCGCATTGTCGCGAATCTGCGCGCCCGGGTGCCCTTTGGCTAGGTCCGCGGCGTGAGCCGCGATCTTATAGGCGATCACACCGGCCTTCACGTCCTCGCGATCGGGCAAGCCTAGATGTTCTTTTGGTGTGACGTAACACAGCATCGCACACCCGTACCAACCGATCATCGCCGCGCCGATTCCCGACGTAATATGATCGTAACCAGGGGCGATATCGGTTGTGAGCGGGCCGAGCGTGTAGAATGGCGCTTCGTGGCACGCCTTGAGCTGCTTCTCCATATTAACTTGAATCATGTGCATCGGGACGTGACCTGGGCCTTCGATCATCACCTGCACGTCATGTTTCCAGGCAATCTTGGTTAGTTCGCCCAGCGTATCCAATTCGGCGAACTGGGCTTCATCGTTGGCATCCGCAATCGAACCGGGGCGCAACCCGTCGCCCAAACTGAACGAGACATCATAGGCCTTCATGATCTCGCAAATCTCTTCGAAGTGAGTATAGGCGAAATTCTCTTCATGATGAGCCAGGCACCATTTGGCGTGGATCGATCCGCCGCGTGAGACGATGCCCGTTATTCGTCTGGCAGTGAGGGGCACATAGGCGAGACGTACACCTGCGTGGATCGTAAAGTAATCGACGCCTTGCTCGGCCTGTTCGATCAACGTGTCGCGATAGAGCTCCCACGTCAGGTCTTCGGCCTTACCGCCAACCTTTTCCAGCGCCTGATAGATGGGGACGGTTCCGATGGGCACCGGCGCATTGCGAATGATCCATTCGCGAGTCTCATGAATGTTTTTTCCGGTTGAGAGGTCCATGACCGTGTCGGCACCCCAGCGGATGGCCCAGATCATTTTCTCGACTTCTTCTTCGATTGAGGAGGCCACCGCCGAGTTGCCGATGTTGGCGTTGATTTTCACCAAAAAATTCCGGCCGATGATCATCGGCTCGCTTTCCGGATGATTGATATTGGCCGGAATAATGGCGCGGCCGCGCGCGACTTCATCGCGAACAAATTCCGGGGTGATGATCGATGGGATGCTCGCACCCCAGGATTGGCCGGGATGCTGCGCGACACCGTTGCCGGTTCCGTTCCGGGCGGCCAACTCATGTGCGACTTCAATAGATTGGTTTTCACGGATGGCGATGAACTCCATTTCCGGAGTGACCACGCCTTTGCGGGCGTAGTGCAATTGCGTGACGTTCTGGCCCGGCTTCGCACGAAGCGGCTTGCGAATATGTTGAAAGCGAAGTTCGGTTAGTTTGGGATCTGCCGCGCGTAGACGGCCGTACTCTGAAGACACGTCGGGTAATTGCTCGACGTCCTGTCGGTTGAGCACCCATGGGCGGCGGAGCGGCGCCAGCCCGGTTCGCACGTCGATTCTGACCGATGGATCGGTATAGGGCCCTGACGTATCGTAGATCGTTGCTGGCTCGTTCGGGATTGGCGCGCCTCCGTTCATAGACTTGGTCGGCGTCAGACTGATTTCCCGCATCGGCACGTGGACGCCGGGCAGTGTGCCGTTGATATAGATCTTCCGCGAGGCGGGAAAGGGGTCGGTTGTCACTGTGACCGGTGTTGTGTTCTTCTGGTTGCCAATTGTGGTTGTCTGCTCATTCATAGAGGATCCTTTCGCAATCTCGCCTGCTGCGAAGCAGCTCCAATAAAAAAGCCGCACCTTAGGGGGGTGCGGCTGAGAGGACAACGTGGTTCTCGTTGTTCCCGCTTCCCTACGCTGGTATTACCCAGGTCAGGTTTCAAGGACCCTGCCGGATATGCCTGCTTACAAACATTCTTTCCGGTGGGGTCCTAAGGGTCATCCGATCAATCGGACTCTCAGCCGTCTGGCACCCCTAGCTCTGAAGCAGAATCGTAGTCTTGGACCCGTGCGTTGTCAACGGGTTATTAGGCCTATCGGAAGGGCGCCGGTTGGACTATCAGGTGCTAGGACCTCCTTGCGGTAGCCGTTGCGTTGATTGTGGCGAGTCCCTATCGTAGAATAATTGACTACAGGGCTTCCCTGGAGGATCGAGTGAACGCATTATCGACCCTTCCAAAACCGATCACAGACTATCAGCAGCTGACTGGGGAGGAGCTCTTTGCCCGGACGGCTGAAGCGAAGTCCTCCCTTGGCGACCGCGTCATGATCCTCGGCCATAATTATCAACGGGATGAAGTCATTGAGCATGCGGACTTTCGCGGAGACTCGTTATTGCTGTCGAAGCTTGCTGCCGAGCGGTCAGAGCGGCCCTATGTCGTCTTCTGTGGGGTCCATTTCATGGCCGAAACCGCGGATATATTGAGCCGTACCAAGCAAACGGTGATTTTGCCGGACATGGCTGCCGGGTGCTCGATGGCGGACATGGCCGCGATTGAGCAAGTCGATCAATGTTGGGAGACACTCGGCCGCATTGTGCCGGTGGAAGAAACCGTCATGCCGGCGGTCTATGTGAATTCCGCCGCCGTGCTGAAGGCCTTTTGTGGCGAACATGGCGGGATCACCTGCACGTCGTCGAATGCCAAGGCCGTGATTGAATGGTCCTGGGCCCGCCGAGACAAGATTCTTTTCTTCCCCGATGAACACCTCGGTCGCAATACAGCGAATAAAATGGGTGTCCCGCGTGAGCAGATGATTGTCTGGGATCCCTATCAGCCCAGTGGCGGTAACACCCGTGAGGCGATCCAGCGCGCCAAGCTCATTCTGTGGAAGGGCCATTGCAGCGTGCATCAGATGTTTCAGCCGGTGCACGTGGACAATTTCCGCAAGCAGTACCCGGACGGAAAGGTGATCGTTCATCCGGAATGTCACGAAGACGTGGTCAACAAAGCGGATCTGACTGGCTCGACGGAGTTCATAATCAAAACCGTCTCCGCTGCTCCGGCTGGGACAATTTGGGCAGTCGGAACCGAGTTAAACCTCGTTAACCGTCTGAAGCGTGATTTAACCGACAAGAAAGTCTTTTTCCTCTCTTCGACCGTTTGCCAATGTGCGACGATGTTTCGTATCGATGCAGCGCACCTCTGCTGGGCGATGGAGAATCTTGCCGATGGCCATGTCGTGAACCGCATCGTCGTTCCCGACGATGAGAAACAGTGGGCAAAAGTAGCGCTGGATCGCATGATGGCAATTAGTTAGGGCTGGTGCCTTCCCCCTCATTCCGGTATATTCCCTCAATTCCCTAAAGCTGGACCGATAGACTGCAGAATACTCCCTATGTCCACGGACTATAAAGCGACGCTTAACCTTCCCAAAACAGATTTCCCGATGAAGGCCAACTTGCCACAGCGGGAGCCTGAATTGCTGGCTTGGTGGGCACAGGAACGGCTGTACGAGAAAATTCAGGAAGGGGGGAAGGGTCGTCCACGCTACCTGCTGCACGATGGTCCTCCCTATGCCAACGGCCGCGTCCACATCGGTCACGCACTGAACAAGATCCTCAAAGATATTGTCGTCAAGTCGAAGACAATGGCCGGCTTCTCTGCCCCCTATGTGCCGGGCTGGGATTGCCACGGATTGCCGATCGAACACCAGGTCCTGAAGGATCTAGGTGAGAAAAAGAAAACGCTGGATGCCATGGCGATCCGCCGTCTTTGCCGCGAGTACGCCGAGAAGTTCTTCAAAATTCAGCGCGAGGAATTTCAGCGGCTCGGAGTGGTGGGCGACTGGCAGCATCCCTATCTGACAATGAATCCTGCCTATGAGGCGGCGATCATTCGTGCGTTCGGACAATTCGTCGAACGCGGTGGTGTTTATAAAGGGCTCAAGCCGGTGCTGTGGTGCACGCAGGATCAAACAGCCTTAGCCGAGGCCGAGGTCGAATACGAGGATCACACCTCACCCTCGATCTATGTGAAGTTCCCTGTGGCCGGTACACCTGCGTCTGTTAAGTCACGATTTCCCGGGCTAACGATTCCTGTCACAGTACGCTCGGTGTCAATCGTGATTTGGACGACGACGCCGTGGACGCTCCCGGCCAACCAGGCCGTCTGTCTCCATCCTGATATCGACTACGCGCTCGTGCAGGTCGGCGATGAAGTGGTGATCATCGCCGAGAAGCTTGTGGAAAGTGTTGCCAAGGCTTGCAAGCTGCAAAACGTGCATGTGCTGGGTGTGAAGAAAGGTCGTGAAGGGTTCGAAGGCCTCGAGACGCAGCGTCCGTTGACCACCGGCCTGTCGCCTGTGTTGCTCGGAGATTTCGTGACATTGGATCAAGGGACCGGGTGTGTTCATATTGCGCCGGGTCACGGCATGGAAGACTATCTCCTGGTATTGGAATACAACGCCAAAGCGTCCCCGGGGGAACGGCTAGAGATTCTCGCGCCGGTGGATGATGCAGGCCGTTTTACGGAAGTTATCACCGAGTTTGCCGGGCAACACGTGTTCAAGGCGAATGCCGGAATTGTTGAGCGGTTAAAACAGAACGGACGCCTCCTCGGCCACGGCTCGCTAACCCATTCTTATCCCCACTGTTGGCGGTGTAAGAATCCGGTCATCTTTCGAGCGACCGAACAATGGTTCGTGTCAATGGATATCAATGAGCTTCGGAAGGCCGCTCTGGCTGAAATCGATCGAGTGCAGTGGATTCCACCTTGGGGAAAGGACCGGATCAACGGCATGATCGCCAACCGACCGGATTGGTGCTTGTCGCGTCAGCGTGTGTGGGGAGTGCCGATCCCCGGATTCACCTGTACAGCCTGTCGTCACGTTATCGCCGATGTTCAGGTCATCGAGCACATCGCAACATTAGTGGAAAAGAACGGAGCCGATGTGTGGTTCGAACGATCGGCGGCAGAACTCTTGCCGGCTGGCACAACATGCCCGAAATGTGGGAAGACTGACTTTGAAAAGGAGCGGGACATCCTCGATGTATGGTTTGAGTCCGGTGTGAGCTATGCGGCGGTGCTCAAAGAGAGGAAATGGTGGCCGGCCGATTTGTATCTCGAAGGATCAGATCAGCATCGCGGCTGGTTTCACAGTGCCTTGCTGGCTGGCGTAGTGACGGATCAACGCGCGCCCTATCAGGCCGTCTTAACCCACGGTTTTGTCCTCGATGGGCAGGGCAAGAAGATGTCGAAATCTGCAGGGAACGTGGTCGCGCCGCAGGATGTCATTAAACAATCCGGGGCGGAAATCTTGCGTCTGTGGGTATCAGCTCAGGACTATCGGGACGACGTCCGGATCTCCCATGAGATTCTGAATCATCTGATCGAAGCCTATCGCAAGATTCGAAACACCTGCCGGTTCCTATTGAGCAACCTTTACGATTTCGATCCGACGACTCATAGAGTGCCCTACGAGCAACTGCATGAGCTGGATCGGTGGGCGCTACTCCGTCTGAGCGAGTTAATCCCACGAGTTAAGCGGGGATACGAACAGTTTGAATTTCATACCATCTTTCACGCGTTAAATAATTTCTGTTCTGTAGACATGAGTGCAGTATATCTGGACATCCTGAAAGACCGTCTTTATACATTTCGTAGAGATCATCCGTATCGCCGTAGCTCGCAAACTGCTGTGTTTGATGTTTTGGTCATGCTGACCAAACTCATGGCTCCCATCCTTAGCTTTACGGCTGATGAACTATGGCGAATGCTGCCGGAAGCAGCGAGACAGAACCCAGCTCTGCCAAGTGTTCACTTGGCAGCAATGCCTGAGCCAGATCCGCGGTGGAACAATCCTGATTTGGGAGCCATATGGGCCGATCTAATGCAAGTGCGAGAAGCTGCCCAGGTCTCTCTTGAAGAGAAACGCAGAGAAAAGCTTGTTGGATCATCCCTAGAGGCAGCCATCACGATTGAGGCAAATCCAGCGAGGTATGCGCTCTTAAAACGATATGAATCTGATTTGCCTTCTATCTTCATTGTGTCAGGAGTGGAATTGAAGGAAGTTCATAACCTCCCTCATGCTCCAGATTTTCGAGTGTTGGTTTCTCGGTCAAAATGGGGTAAGTGTGAGCGCTGCTGGAACTACCGTCCAGCAGTCGGCACTTATGCCGACCATCCCACGCTCTGCGATCGCTGCCTGGAGGCGATTCGGTGACAAAGCCGATCCTCCGCTATCTCCTCCTTGCGCTCGTGGCTAGCACGGTGATCATCGTCGACCAACTCACCAAGGTCTCGATTATGCAGAACATGCGGCTGCATGAGTCGATTCCCATTATTCCCAATTTGTTCAGTCTCACATATATCCGAAATCCTGGAGCGGCGTTTGGCTTGCTAGCCGGGAGCAGCAATGCGTTTCGCATGTTGTTCTTTGGCGTGACCTCGCTGTTTGCTCTCGGATTGCTAGGGACGATTCTGGTGCGACTTCCCGCGCGTGATTGGACGGGGCAATTGAGTATTGCAGCGATTCTGGGGGGCGCAATCGGAAATTTGGTGGATCGTCTACAGTACGGCGAGGTGATCGACTTTTTGGATGTCTATATCGACACCTATCACTGGCCGGCCTTCAACGTCGCCGACTCGGCGATCAGCGTGGGTGTGGTCTTCCTCATCATTCACTTTGCGTTTGAAAAGAAGGAGGCGCCGCGGGTTCCCTCCGGAAGTGCGTCGTCATCGGCCAATAGCTAGACCGAGAGGCTCACGATAAACCCTCCCTGCTCATGGAATTGCCGTTGCTGTTCTGGTGAGAACACCACGAGCGGCTCGCTGTGGCAGAATTGGCACTCCTTGACCGTGACCGACACGTCAGCTTCTCCAACACTTGCAAGGTATTGCTCAGCCAGTCTCAATGCCGTTGCTTCGTCAGTGCTCATGACATCGAAATGCAAGAGTCCTTTCTTCCCCTTGACCCGCGTGTCATGTACGTGAACGGTATCGGACTGTGTTGCCGCCATAGGCGCTCCTCTCCTCTAAAATCCGAAAATGTAGAACACCACGAGGCCCATGAGGATGCGATAATAGGCGAACGGTCGAAGCGTGTGATTCTTGACGAATGAGAGAAATGCTGCGATGACGACCCACGCCACGACGAATGAAACCACCATCCCAATGGCGAGGGCCAGATAGTCCTCCTGCCGGAATACATCGCGCGACTTCCACATTTGATAGCAGGTCGCGACGATCAGAGTAGGCAGGGCCAAGAAAAACGAGTATTCGGTTGCGATCTTCCGATCGAGTCCGACCAACAACCCTCCTACAATTGTCGAGCCAGATCGGGACATGCCCGGAATCAAGGAAGCACATTGGGCCACGCCGATCCAGAAGGCCGAGGTCAGATTCACCTGCTCAAGCTGGAGAACTTGAGCCTGGTTGCAGCGGGCCTCGACGGCGAGGATGATGAGACCGCCGACAATCGAGGAGAGCGCCACGGTTTGAGCAGTAAAAAAATGGCTCTTGATCCAACTGTGGGTGAAAAATCCGATTGCCGCGGCGGGTAAGAAGGCGAGTCCCAACCCGAGGATGAACCAGAGATTCCGGTGAATAGCCCAGGACTTCTGTACGAGAGCCGACCAGGAGATGGTTCCGCGATTACGGACCATAGTAGAGACATCCTGCTGTTCCCTCATGGCTTGTCCGAACACGGAGGCAAGTTTCTGTCGCTCATAGGCGATGACGGCGATGATGGCACCTAACTGGATCGAAATCTCGGCACTGGCGGCGATTTCGCCGTCGAACCCGAGCGCATGCCCGACGAGGATTAGGTGGCCGGTGGAGGAAACGGGGAGAAATTCCGTCAGCCCCTCCACAATGCCGAGGATGGTGGCAAGCCCTGGCCCCCACTCGTTCATTGTGTGTTCAAGAAGGCACGAGAAGTTGTAGCCAGCATGATTCGGGCATATTCACAGAGAGGAGCCGGTCCGTCAAGCGAACCGTGAAATTATTTTCGCGGCGTCGTAATTCAGGTGAGATCGCACGCCGAAGCTCCCACATGTATTGACAAATCCAAGCGCTTGGCATACACAACAGTACACTTACGGGTATATAATTCACTGTCAAGTTGATACCACATCAATCAACAATAGCGATTAGGTAGGAATCTGAAAGACTACGAAGGGTGAAGGGGAGGTTGGCATGGAACGAGTGTGGATGGCGACGGTCGTTGTAATCGGAGCAGCCGCGATAGCAGGGTGCGTCAGCGACCGGAAATACCAAGAAGCGTTGAGCGAGGCTGATGTGGCCAAAACCGAATTGGCGACCACTCGAGCACAGAAAAGCGCCTTGGAACAACAAGTCAAGACGCTGAAGGAGCTCAACGTCAAGTTCAGCAACGATGCGCAGGCTGCTCATGATGAGTTGGAGCGGATTCAACATGGGAGAGACAAAGAACGGAGCAGCATTGAAATTCGAACCAAGGAACTAGAAGACAGGGTTAAGCAATTAGCCGCGCAGAACCGCGCTGTTCGCGCCGAATATGAAGACGTCAAGCGACACAACGAAACACTGAAATCCTTGGTTGCGCGCTATCAGAAAGAGCTCAAGGAGCGCTCCCAGTCCGTCACGGGGGCACTGCCTCCCGCAGCCAGTAGTCCTGCATCTCCACCGATGGGTGCTCCTCCGATGGGTACTCCTCCTGCGATGAATGCGCCAGGTGCTGCCTCGTCTACGGTGAACCTCAATAAAGCGACTGCGGGCGATATGGTTCTGGCCCTGGGTCTATCGAAAGACATGGCAGACCGCATCGTTGCCAATCGTCCGTATCGGGTCAAGGGCGAATTGGTCGCCAAAAATGTTGTGCCGAAGGAGACCTTCGACATGATCAAGGATCGGATCAGCGTCAGTCCGTAGTGAAAGCTTGATGAACCGGTGAGTGAAACAGGCCGTCCGCCGATTGGCGGACGGCCTGTCTGTTTTTCAGGCAACCCAGGAGTGATCCGTGTTGAATGATTCCCTCGGCGCTTCTTGATAGAATGCACTCGCCATGCCCTAATCTTGTGAGGTAGAAACCATGCGGCGTTTGGTTCTCATCGCCAGCGTCTTGATTGTGGGACTGGTCATCGGTGGCTACGTCTTCTTCAACGGGGAGCGAAAAGCACTGGTTCGGTACCGGTTCGCCCCGGTCGAACGGGGGGCAGTTGTGTCATTAGTGACAGCCACGGGCTCGATCAATCCTGTCGTTTTGGTTCAGGTTGGGACACAGGTGTCCGGAATGATCAAGAGTCTTCATGCCGATTTCAATTCGGTCGTAAAGGCGGGCGACGTTGTGGCTGTGATCGATCCGGAGCCGTTCAAGGCTCGCCGGGATCAAGCCGCCAGTAATCTAGAAATGGTCAGAGCGAACGCGGCTCGGGCAAGGACTGATCTCGCGCAGCGCAAACGCGAACTGGATCGGGCCAAGTCACTCCTAGCGCAGCAGTTTGTTTCCGAAAACGATGTGGATATCGCGTTGACGAATTTTCAAAGTGCGGAGGCGCAAGTCAATCTTGTTGTCGCACAAGTGAAGCAGGCCGAAGCGGCACTAAATGCGGCGGAGTTGGACCTCAAGTATACGATTATCCGTTCACCAGTCAACGGGATCGTGGTCGCCCGTAATGTTGAGGTCGGACAGACGGTGGCGGCAAGTTTTGCCACACCAAACCTCTTCCTGATTGCGTTGGATTTGACGAAGATGCAGGTTGATACGAATGTCAGCGAGTCGGATATCGGTGGGATGACGGAAGGGAAGGAAGCCTCCTTTACGGTCGATGCCTATCCGGGCCAGCAATTTTCCGGGACCATCCGACAGGTTCGGCTTGCCCCCATAAACGTGCAAAACGTTGTGACGTACAACGTTGTTGTCGCTGTCGATAATAGGGACCTAAGACTGAAGCCTGGAATGACCGCGAACGTCTCTATCGTAGTCGCCCAAAGGGATGACGTGCTCAAGGTGCCGAACGCGGCGTTGCGGTTCGTGCCTCCGCGGACTGAGCAGATCGGGCAAGACGCCAATCCGGTACGGGCGTCGTCGAGCCAACGAACTCCGTCGCCTGGTAGGAGTCTTGTGTCGGCGAATCGATCCGTCTGGAAGCAAGGACCTGACGGAGAGCTGGAATCTGTTCCGGTGCAGACTGGGATTTCTGATGGAACCGCAACCGAACTTGTCTCTGGTTCTTTATCCGAAGGGGATGAGGTCATCATCGGGATCGAACAAACTCGAGGCGAACGCAAAGGAAGCGATTTGCCTCCAGGGTTCGGAAGCGGAGGGCAACGGCGGCCTCGTGACCGTGGCATGTAATGTAATGGAAGTGCAGACTGGGTATATGAAAGCCGCAGCCTGTGCTCGCAGGCGCTTTCAGTGCGACTACTCATCACTGGACGCGGATCTCATCACGCAACCGGACCCTGCCAAGTGCAGAATAAGTGAGTAATGAAGAGAGCTCTGACCATGGTACAGCAATGCCTCCCCTGATTGCCTGCGACGACATCTGGAAGATTTATTCCATCGGAGATGTCGAAATTGAGGCGTTGCGCGATTTGAGTCTCGTGATTAACCGGGGAGAGTTCGTTGCGATTATGGGATCATCCGGGTCCGGCAAGTCGACGCTCATGAACATCATCGGCTGTCTCGATCAACCGACGAGTGGGCACTATAGGTTAAACGGGGTAGAGGTGAGTCAGCTGCGATCCGATCAGCTGGCTGACATTCGGAATCGGCAGATCGGTTTTGTTTTTCAGAGCTTTAATCTTATTCCTCGGACTAGTGCCCTTGAGAATGCCCAGCTCCCGTTGTTCTATCGCGGGCTGTCGCTCAAGGAACAGCGAGGACAGGCCGCGGCCGCGCTAGGGCGGGTAGGGTTGCATGGCAGAGAACACCATTTCCCGACGCAGTTATCTGGCGGTCAGCAACAGCGGGTCGCGATCGCGCGAGCGTTGGTGACTGCACCTTCCATACTCTTGGCTGACGAGCCGACTGGAAACTTGGATACGAGGTCTAGTCAGGAGATTATGGGAATTCTGGAAAAGTTGAATCGTGAGGAAGGTATCACGATCATCCTGGTAACCCACGAACCAGAAATAGCAAGCTACGCATCGCGCGAGGTCGTGATCAAAGATGGTCGGGTGTTGGACGACCGCGTGACGAAAGCGCACCCCACTGGACGGGCCGTTGAGGTCTAGATGCCGGCGTTTGTATGGCTCACCGTGGTGACCGCAATCAGAATCCTCAGGCGCAACCGCCTGCGTGCCGGTCTGACGATGCTCGGCATCGTTATCGGGGTCGCAGCCGTCATCGCAATGGTGAGTATCGGAGAAGGGGCGAAGCGGGCGGTCCAGGCGCAGATTGCCACGATGGGAACTAACGTCATTATCATGTGGCCCGGTGCAACGACGGCGAGCGGGGTTCGGGGAGCGCAGGGTAGCGCGGTGACCTTGACGGTTTCCGATGCCGTCGAACTGAAGAAACGTATCCCCCTGCTGGTCGATACGGGCTGGGCAAAACGGGACGTGATGCAAATCATCAATGGGAACCGCAATTGGAATGGGGCAATCAACGGGGTTTCACCGAGCTATCTGTCCATCCGCGATTGGTCGTTCACCAGTGGCGGGCCATTCACCCAGGCAGACTTGGACAGTGCGGCACGTGTCGCACTCATCGGCCAGACCGTGGCAGAGAATCTATTCGATTTGGGCGAGGAGCCGGTTGGCGCCGTCATTCGAATCAAAAACGTGCCATTCCGCGTCATTGGGGTGCTGGCACCCAAAGGACAGTCGGCGCAGGGATCCGATCAAGATGATGTGATTTTCATTCCCTTCAGTACGGCGGAGCGCAAGGTATTTGGGACATCGTTTATCGGGTCCGTAGGGTCTCTGTTCGCATCGACCGATCGTACCGAGGACTTGCCGGAGGCCGTCGAGCAGATTCGTGAGGTAATTCGTGCCCGGCATCGGCTCCAGGGTGATCAGGCCGACGATTTTACGGTCCGGACGCAAGTCGATATTGGAAAAGTGCAGGAGGGCACGAGTCAGACGCTCACGATGATGTTGTTTGCGATCGCATCAGTCTCCTTACTGGTCGGCGGGATCGGCATCATGAATATCTTGTTGGTGTCGGTGACAGAGCGAACCAGAGAGATTGGCGTTAGGATGGCGGTGGGGGCGAAACGCCGGCACATTGTGATGCAGTTTCTGATTGAAGCCATGACACTAAGCCTGGTGGGGGGGATTGCTGGCATTCTGCTGGGGATCGTTGGTGCCAAGCTGACGACGGTAGTGGCTGGCTGGCCTACGATTATTTCCATTAACGTGGTGACCGTAGCATTTTTCTTCTCGCTCGTCGTGGGGCTCTGCTTTGGTCTCTATCCAGCCAATAAGGCCGCTCGCCTGAATCCTATCGAGGCACTTCGGTACGAGTAACCCTTCTTTGTTCGCCAATTAGCCGGATGATGCGAGTGCGATGGGGTCCGTTCCGTTCAATTACGCGGCAGTGCTATGCGTTGGCTAATGTGGAGAGGACGAGCTCGATACGCGGATTGGCCTTATCGACATTCTTATAGAGATGGGTTTCGACAATACGATTGTCGTTTATCCCCAGGCCCTCGCAGAGCGCATCCTGTGCGATCTTCAGGCCGCCATCGACATCTCGCCGTAGTGCAGAGGTGAAATAGAATCGAATAGAGAGTGCCAGCGATTCCGTCTTGAGGCGCGGGAGTAGGCTTGATCGGTGTTTTGATTTCGTCAAAGTCAGCCAAACCAATTGTCCCACATGGGCCTTGTAGGCACGGCCTGCGGAGGAGAGGAGCCGGCGACCGTTCACTGTCGCATATTGATGGTTCACGCTGGGGGGCACCGGTAACGTCAGCGACACGGATTGAGAGTCGGTCAGCGAGACCCCACTCTGATGGGGCGGAAAAGTGACTGGTCTTCGGGATTTTCGCACGATCTTCCCAATTACTCGTGGCATAGCGGCTCTTGATTCTGGGTACTGGTGGGAGACCATGCGAATGGGAAGCGTGAATGCTGAAATTCGGATCGGTCGCCGAAAGGTGGGCATGCGCGACTGTTTAGAGGAGATTGAGTATTTTGGCTATATTCTGCTCGTACCGATCTTCGGAGCGGGCAATATAGCGGCGCCACTCGCTCGGGTTCCAGATCTCCATGCGGTGGTATAGGCCGACCAGGATAATTTCCTGGTCTTCGTCCAGCGGAACAAGTTTTCTAAGCCGCCCTGGTATTAGAATGCGACCAGCCTTGTCGATTTCTGAGGTACCAGCTTCTGACACGACAAAGTGCATGAAGAGCCGACTCTGATCCTCGTCCAGCGTGGCCTTCGTTCGTTCGAGGACTTTTCCCCACTCCTTCATCGAATAAAGGAGAATCGATTCTTCTGGCCCTTTGAGGAAGACTACTGCTTGTCCCTCTGCTTCGACCTGCTCGCGGATGGGTGATGGGACGATGAACCGTCCCTTCTCGTCGACTTTGCACAGATATTCGCCGGCGAACATCAGTGGGCGGTCTCCTTTACGATGCGAGGGGACTTTGGATGCGATCGCGAATCCACTGTTCGAGATCCGAACGAACAAATCGCCATTCTTTCCCGAGCTTGAAGGCCGGGATCTGGCGATTCCGCAAGTAGCGGTAGAGCGTCCGCTGGGTAATCTTTAAATAGCGGCACGTCTCCTCCGCCGTCATGATCTCGCTCTTGGGCTGTTTGGCCATAGCACAACCGCAGTCGTAAATGACTCATGGGCCTCATAAATCTCCCAGACTTGGAGGCGAGAGTAGGAAAAAAAAGCGAATCTGTCAAGTGAAAATACATGACATTGCCTGTCACGGACTGTCAGTGTTACTTGATTCCATCAGATCAGTCTCGCCAGGCCCCATACCTCCAGAAAAATCGTCGCCAAGGTCCTCACCCATCTCCTGTCCCATCTTCCTCATGAACCGTTCCATGCTTTGAGGGTCGTTTTCGTCAAGGTCAGCGAGATGGCTCGGATCAGCGAGCGCCTCGAGACGAGCTTCTTCAGATTTCGGCGACGCAAAACGCGACATGAGTCGCTCAACCTTCGCGCTTCCGCAATGTTTGCACATTGCTGCTGATTGATTCGCGAGACTCAAGACTAGGATCGAGCTCCGTTTCTGGCAGGCCAGGCAGCGATATTCGTAAATGGGCATCTGTCAGACTCCAAAAGTCGTCAACGAAGACGGTGTGTGTTCCGCAAAGATATGGTCGGGAACCAGGCTGGCATCAACGGTCCTGGCTAGAGTCAGAACGGTCACCGAAGCGGCTCCCGCTTTCTTGAGTGCCTTGGCACATTCGTTTACAGTCGTTCCGGTCGTAAAGACGTCATCGATCAGAAGGACGCGCTGATGAATAATTTCATGAGGCTTGCGGACAGCGAACGCATTGCGAAGATTTCGCATGCGGGCCTGACGAGACAGTGTCGTTTGAGGATCAGTCGCGACAGAGCGAACGAGATTCCTGGCGGAGACCGGTCGGGTCAGGTGTCGGGCGAGATAGTCGGCGAGCAATAATGATTGGTTGAACTCGCGAGTACGGAGACGGGTTGGGTGTAAGGGCACCGGCATGATGAGGTCCGCATCGAGATTTTCGGGGAAGGCAGTAATCATAAGATTTGCTAGTGGCCGAGCCAGAGCGATCTTGCCTCGATACTTGAAGAGGCAAATAGCGGCTTGTAATGGAGGAATATAAGGAAACAATGTCCACGCCCGCCCGTACACCGGAGGGCGTTCTTCACAATTGTGGCATTGGTGATTTGGCGTGAAGGTTATCGCGGCTTCCGAAACGAAAGGTTGATGGCAACGCGCACAGGCAGGTCGATGAAACGGCACGATGCGGTGCCAACAATCTCGACAGAAAAAAGGAACGGGGTCGGTGCTGAGCGGTCGCCCGCAAGCGGCACAATCTACTGGCAAGGCGAACCGCAACGTGTGGAGGCAGAGCCCGAGAATTCGGTCGGTTAAGTTGGTGTGGTCCATGATGAATTACTTCGGAACGGACGAACTGTTCGAATGACTCTTCTAAGAGAATACGCCGGTGCTGTCAAGGTTGTGACCCTGTAAATGGTTGTGATATACGAGGACAAGCCAACAAGCGAGGAAAGACAATTGGTTCGATATGGTCAAGCTTGATCAGGTCTCAAAAATTTATGACCGCGGCGGCGTGACGGTCACAGCGTTAGATCACGTGACTGTTGAAATTCCAGCCGGTGATTTTTGTGCCTTCATGGGTCCCAGCGGGTGTGGAAAAAGCACGTTGCTGAACCTTGTAGCAGGATTGGATTATCCGACCTCCGGAGCGATTATACTCAATGGCCGATCGACGGGCAGGTTTACACCCGATGAATGGACCCATGCGCGCCGTGAGTGGCTGGGCCTGGTTTTTCAGGCATTTCACCTCGTTCCTGGGCTGACCGCGGCAGAAAATGTGGCGTTTCCGCTCCTGTTACGCGGAGAACGTGGCGTGGGTGTGCGGAAACGGGTCGATGAGGTACTTGAACTGGTTGATATGAGTCATAGACGAAACCATCGTCCCGGTGAACTCTCAGGCGGCGAGCAACAGCGGGTGGCGGTCGCCAGAGCGATGGTCCATCGCCCGCATGTGATCCTCGCGGATGAGCCGACCGGCAATTTGGATTCTCAACACGGGGGGGAAATTATTGCATTGCTGCGCGCTTTAGTGACGCGCTTTGGACAGACTGTGCTACTCGTCACCCATAGTACCGTGGCTGCGGATGCCGCCGACTATATTTGGATAATGCGGGACGGACACCTCATCACGAAAACATCGCATCGAGCTGTTCCGTTGGAAGCCTAATGGATCTGTCGACTACGATCGCCGGAGTGAAATTCCCCAGCTGTTTCATGAATGCCTCGGGCGCCATGTGCGTGACTCGAGAGGAGCTCTTGGCTTTGGGTCGGTCACGTGCAGGCGCCATCGTGACGAAGTCAATGACGGTCGAGGCGAGAGAAGGGAATCCTTCACCACGTTATTACGGGTTTCCCGGTGGATCGATCAATTCTATGGGGCTGCCCAACCTTGGGTATAAGGTCTATGCCGAATTGATTCCTGAACTCAAGCAGTATGGGAAACCCGTCATAGCCAGTGTGGCGGGACTCTGCGAGGACGACTTTCCCACGATCGCCAAGGTAATCAATGCGAGTCGACCTGATCTGATCGAAGTGAACCTATCTTGCCCGAACATTCCTGGCAAGCCACAGATTGGGTACGATGCTGAAACCTCCGAGCGGCTACTCACACGCCTGCGGAAGGTCATTACCGTACCAATGGGCGTGAAACTCCCGCCCTACTTCGATCCTGCACATCATAGGGTGATGGGAGATGTGATCAGTCGGTGCAGCGTCGATTTCCTCAATGTGATTAACTCGGTTGGTAACGGACTCGTTGTCGATTCAGAGCGCGAAGTGCCGGTGATCAAGCCGAAAGGCGGGTTCGGTGGCGTCGGCGGGGCAATCATTAAGCCGGTCGCGCTCGCGAATGTTCGTGCCTTCTGGAAAATTTTCGAAGGGCGCATGCCGATCATAGGTACTGGTGGAGTCATGGATGGAGTGGATGCGTTCGAGCACGTCTTATGCGGTGCATCCGCTGTTCAGATCGGAACAGCCCTTGTGGAGGAAGGGATCGGAGTGTTCGATCGGCTTGAAATGGAATTGGCTGCCTTGCTCAGCAAGAAGAGGTATCAGACGCTGGCAGACTGTCGCGGAAAATTAAAGGAGCTATAAGCCTATTTGGCTCCGAAGTTCTTCGAGAGCAACCCTGTCTGCAGAGCCCGCCGGAGCAGTTGCGCAACGTTGCGGACTTCCAAACGCCGCATCAAGTTGAAGCGGTGAACTTCGACCGTTCGAACACTGATCTCCAACAAGGTGGCGATCTCACGATTCGTATGACCAAGAGCGACAAGGCGGAGAATATCACGTTGCCGGGGTGTCAGCTGGTCGATTGCACTGTCTTCGGGCATGGCCTGGTGTTTGCGCTGGGCCGTGGCTCTGGCTCCCACAGGGCTGTTCCTCCGAATTCAACGGCTGGAAGGAAGTCTAGCAAAGGTGGGTAACTCTGTAAACGAAACTACTAATTTGTGCAGGGTGATTATTTCAGGTACAGCTAGTCCGTTCCGTCCAAGGTTGATTCCGGCTAGATTCCAGGCGCCTATCCGGGTTTTAGGCATCTTATGATTCGTTCGACGAGCCTTTTTCCTTTGCTCCTCCGTACCCATGTCACGCAGCACCCCGTTCGCGTCTTGCTCAGCCTTTGGGGGGTGTCGTTGGGAGTCATGGCGTCTGTAGCTATCACGACCGCGAACGTCGATGTACTCCGCTCGTTCGAACAGGCTGTCACGGAAGTAGCTGGGTCAGCCACACTGGAAGTGCTAGGAGGAGATTTGGGAGTTGATGAAACAGTGATCACGGCGGTGCGGGCTGCGCCTGGAGTGACAGCTGCGCTCCCGGTCATTGAAGAGGGTGTCGTCATGGCACAAGGAGCGCGCCGCGGTGAAGCGGTGCAGCTGTTTGGGTTGGACTTGATCGCGGAAGTCGGTACGCGTGGCTTTCGTCTTCAATCGGCCAGCGGTCGGGAGGCGCTAGAACACCTGTTGGCTTCCGATACGGCCTATCTTGGAGAGAAGCTGGCTGAGGACTGGCACCTCAATGTCGGGAGTCAATTCGAGGTGATAGCCGGCGGACGCGCCGTGCGGCTTCAGGTCGGAGGGCTTCTTCATACTGAAACGGCTCACTCCTCCGTCTGGAATCGCGCGATGCTCATGGACATTGCTGCTGCGCAGGTGCTGTTCGAATCGATTGGGCGTTTGGACAGAATCGAGGTCGTCACAACGCAGGACTATCCGCTGGAGGACATTGAAACAGCTTTGCGAGCCGCGCTCTCCCCTCATCTGACCATCCAGCGACCTGCCCAGCGCACCAAACAGGTCGAGCAAATGGTGCGGGCGTTCCAGCTCAACGTGCGTGTGTTGAGTTGGGTTGGGCTGCTCGTCGGCACGTTCCTCATTTACAACACGATAGCTTTCATGGTGGCTCAGCGACGGCGTGAGATCGGGATCTATCGTGCGCTTGGCATGACAGAACGACGAGTCGCCGCGTTGTTTCTTAGCGAGGCCGGAATTCTGGGGGTTGTAGGGGGCGTCGTTGGGGGAATCAGCGGAGTCTTGCTGGCTGGGAGCTTGGTTTCTCTTGTCAGCCAGACGATCTCGGATCTCTATGTGCCAATCTCACCAGGCCTTGGGGTAATGAGTTTCAATCACCATCTGTGGTCGGCGTTCCTTCAGGGAGTTCCCTTGGGCATGATCGTCTCGATGATCGGGGCGTGGGGACCGAGCCTGGATGCGAGTCGGACCATTGCAGTACGAGCTTTGGCTCCGGGAGATTACGAAGTGACACAGCAACTCAGGCTTCCGCGATTCGCATGGATCGCCGGCGGCCTCTTCAGCCTTGCTGCGCTCTTGTCCCTGCTCAATCCTCTCGCTGGTCTTCCGGTGTTTGGATATCTCGCAACGTTGTGCCTCTTGGCGGCTCTTTCCTGCCTTGCACCGATCTGTATTCAAGCGCTTGGATTTCGTCCACGGCGTGCTCAAGATGCCTTGCTTGGGCCCGGAGGAAGTTTGAGGCAGATTGCTGTCAGCCACGCGGCGCGACACCCCGGCCGCAATGGCGTGACCGTATCGGCTTTGATGATCGGGTTGGCGATCATGATTGGGGTAGTGGTGATGGTTCGGAGCTTTCGCCAGACGGTGGAACTTTGGGTCAATGAAACCGTGATTGCGGATATGGTCGTGGCTCCGACGGCCTGGTTACACGGTCGGAACGCGGGTCAAGCGTCACGGGCTCTGCCAGGAACGTGGGCTGCGAAGTTAGCCTCCGTGGATGGTGTGGCCGCGGTCGATACCTACCGCGATGTGCATGTGGATGTACAAGGCCAGTCCGTCGCACTCATCTCAAGGAATCTCCGGCTTCATGCCCAGCGCAGCCGCTATCTCGTCATCGAGGGGGATTCAGCTACCATGCTGCGACGTGCCGCCGACACAGGGGGAGTCTTGGTGTCGGAAGTGCTCGCCAATCGACTCGGTGTCCGGGAGGGCATGTCCCTCGCCATCACGACGCCTTCTGGTGTCCAGAACGTCCCGATCGTCGCGAAGTTCTACGATTACGCGACCGATGGAGGGAAAATGGTCATGGATCGGGCGCAGTATCAGGCCCTCTGGCATGACAACCGCGTGACCGTCTTCCCTATCTATTTGGAGGCAGGGGCCGATATGGATGCAGTTCGCCGATCGATTGCGCAACAAGTGATGATGAACGAACAGGGTGTGGCATCACCGCTCGTCATCAGCAATGCCGAGTTGCGACGAGAAATTCTTGACATCTTCGATCGTACCTTCGTACTGACGTATGTGCTCGAGGCGATCGCTGTATTCATCGCCGTGTTAGGTATCATGAATACTCTGGTCACCGCGGTGTTGGAACGGCGGCGTGAGTTGGCGACGCTGCAGGCGATTGGCGCGAGTCCTACCCAGGTGAGGCAACTGGTGCTGTGGGAAGCGGCCTATCTGGGAGCGCTCGGAGCGGTGCTCGGGGTGATAGGAGGATTACTACTGGCTGTCGTACTTATCAAGGTCATTAACAAGCAATCTTTTGGTTGGACAATTCAGATGACAGTGCCGATTGGAGTTCTCTTGCAAGCTGTCATTCTAGCGCTTGGCGCGGCGCTCATTGCAGGCTACTGGCCAGCCAGATGGGCTGCTAATCAACCAGTAGTCGAAGGGTTGCGAGAGGAATGAGAGATGGCTTTCCCGTTGTGGCCACTATTCGGCCCAGGTTGAATTCAGGGATTGCAAGGTTACCATTTCACCATTCGAATCACTTCGTACGATGCGAAAACACGGGGAAAATACTTCAGTTTGCCACAGGCTGCCGGTAATCAACCTCGATCGTAAAACCCAAGTCCTCAATCATGTTCCAGACTTCCGGAGCGGGTTGACCAGGCGTCGTCAGGTAGCCGTTCACAAAGACGGAGTCGGCGGGATATAACGCCAGTGGCTGGAGGCTTCGGAGATTATGCTCGCGTCCGCCGGCGATGCGGATTTCTGTTCGCGGGTGGAGGAATCGAAACAAGCACAGAACTTTAAGACATCGTTGTGGGGTCAGCTGATTACAATGCTCTAAGGGTGTTCCCACCACGGGATGGAGGGTGTTCACCGGAATCGAATCCGGCTTCACGTCACGCAATGTCACTGCCAAGTCAATCAGATCTTCATCCTTCTCGCCCATTCCCACAATGCCACCGGAGCAGATTTCGAGACCTGCGGCCCGCGCGTTTCGAATCGTGCTGAGCCGATCTTGAAATGTATGCGTCGTGCAGATTGAGCCGTGGTAGGCCTCGCTGGTGTTCAAGTTGTGGTTTATGCGGTCCACTCCAGCGGCCTTCAACCGCTTGGCCTGTGCTTCATTCATGAGGCCGAGCGAACAGCAAATCTGGATGGGAATCTCGTGCTTGATCGCTCGCACAGCGCCGGCGATTTCATCGATCTCACGGTCCAACGGGCTCCTTCCACTGATGACAATGCAATACCGCTGAGCTTTCGAAATGGCGGCTTGGCGTGCCCCTTCGATCATCTTTTTTTGAGACAGCAGATTGTAGCGTTCGATGTTCGCGGTGGACACGGCTGATTGTGAGCAGTAGTGGCAATCCTCCTGGCAGGCTCCGCTCTTGGCATTCAGCAACATCTGGAGGCGAACGGTTTTCCCAAAGTAGCGAGATCGCACGGTGAACGCGGCCTGGAGCAGTGCGAGCAGCTCGTCATCCGGTGTATTCAAGACGGCCTGACATTCCAAACGACTCAGCAGTTTGTCACGGAGTGCAGTGTTCGCGAACTCCTGATATGGCAGCATTCAAACTCCTGCATGGCACATGGAGCGGCTAGAAAACTGCTATCGCTACCTGCAAATCAAGACGTGAAGAAACCTACACAGTTTCGAACGGAGAAGCAATGCCTTGATAGGGGACCGTACGCACCGGCGTTAGACGGCCGTCTTGCCCTGTGACCGACTGGCCGCTCTCAGGCCCGGGCAGCGAGACGAAGGTATTCCAGTTCCCGCACCGTCGGCACCGGCCTGACCATTCAACCGATTCTTGTTGGCAGGCGGTGCACAGATAGGGGACGACGACCCGTTTCTTGAAGTGCAGGGCTTTTTTCAGTTCGACGATGGCCTGTTCCATGTGTTGCTTGCGGAGGAAAAGATTGGCCATGATCTTATGATAGTCCATCAATTGATCTTGCGGGCCTTCGATCGTCGAGAGAATGTCGAAGGCTTCGTCGACCATTTCCAACCGGTAGTAGAGCTTGCCCAAATAGAACTGTATGGCGGAGTTATGAGGATCCTGCTGGAGTGCCTCTTGGTAGACCCGAATGATTTCACTGGGCTCCCCTTGTTCCAGAAAGTGCTCTTCGAGCCGATGCAGGATGATGATGCTACGGGTCTTGGTATAGACTTTCTTGAGAATTTCGACCGCCTCTTTCGTCTTGCCTTCGCGAATCAGAATCTCGCCGAGCCCGATATAGGCTGGGAGAAAGGTTCGATCCTTCTTGATGGCGCCGCGAAAATAGCGCCGGGCCTTGTCTGGATGCCCTCGTTCAAGCAATTGGCGTCCGACCTCATACATGCAGCCTGTGAGCAGATGAGTCTCGGCTCGCCGTTCTGATTCGGGCAGAGCAGCTTTCACCAGCCGGTGTTGGATTTCGAGCGCCTCGCTCCACTTTTCCAGTCTGACTAAGAGGTCGCGCTTTCGAATCAAGGCCGTCAGGTTGTCCGGTTCGATCTTGAGGATTTTGTAGTAAGCTTGAAGCGCATCTTCATACCGTTTGGCGGCTTCAAGGTCCTTCGCTAGTTCTAGCAAGACCTCGATGTTCCGGTCGTCGATTCGATTGGCATGTTGGTGCAGGCGAATCGCCTCGGCAAAGTTGTTTTCTGAACGGTAAATATTGCCGAGCCAGAGCAGAGAGTCGGTCCGGTTTGGATCCATGGCCAGGGCTTTCTCGAACAACCCGATGGCATCAGCTGTGCGTTTTGACATGAAGGCATGGGTTCCTTCGCGATGGAGCGCCTCAAGCTTTTCTCTACGCCGGAGCATCCTGGTGTTGCGCCAGTTTCCAATCACGTGGACGGTCTGTCGCATGCCGACCGCGAAGGCCACCAGCACGGCTCCGACAGCCATGGAAAAAACGACCAAGGTCACAGGGCTGAGCTCGAATTGAACAGATGGACCCATCCGAATCATGAGAGTTCCAGGATTGAGCTCTCGGAAGTAGCTATAGACAAAGATACCGGTGCTGATCAGGAAAACAGTCGTGAGGAGTCTCAGCATGATATCAGACCTGCTTTGTCGCGCGGGCTTTCCGCACTTGTCGAGTCCGTGTTGTTGTCATCGACTGCGAGATCGGTTCGTCCGGCACACGGACGCGCTTAGCATCTGCCCAAAGCCGCTCCAGCGCGTAATGCTCCCGAACATCGTGCCTGAAGATATGAGCCACGACGTCGCCGAAATCGATCAAGACCCACGGAGAAGAGGCGGTCCCTTCCATGCTCAACGGAGCGGAACCGGATGAGGACAGTATCCCATCCACATGATTGGCGATGGCGCGTGTCTGTCGCTCAGATTCCGCAGAGCCCAGGACCAGGTAGTCGGCAACGGAGGTCAGTTTCGCGACATTGAGGACGACAACATCCGTGGCCTTTTTGTCGAGCATCGCTCTTGCGATGGCAAGAGCGGTGGCCTTAGACGTTCGTGCGATCGCTGTCCTCTTAGTAGAGATGATGCTGAATTATATAAGATTCTATGGATGCCGGCAACAGATTCGCCACGGACTGGGCCTGCCTGATTCTGTTCCTTATATCCGAGGCGGAGACATAGATTGGGGGAAGATGGATACAGATGAGTTGTTGATTTGAAAGAGGGACTTCGAGCTTCGAGCTCCGTCCCGCATCCAATGCGGCGAGTGATTCTTCTGGAATCGCTGGGAGTAGGGTCATGTTCGCCAATGATTGGAAGGAGATTCCTGGTCGCGAGATCACGACGAACGAACAGAGGGTTAGAAGTGTTGCTGGTTCTCGCCAGGTGGGAAATTCTAAGAAGGCGTCGAGGCCGATTAAGAAAAATAAGCGAGTAGCGGGGGCGTACTGGTGTCGTAATGTTCGAATTGTATCAAGAGTGTAGGATTTACCGAGACGGGTGATTTCGACATCCGAGACGCTGAATGTGGGGTCGGAGGCAATAGCCAAACGGACCATTTCATAGCGATCCTTGGGTGAGGCCAAGGTGCCCATCGACTTATGCGGTGGCTCTCCAGTAGGAATGAAGAGAATATGATTGAGGCTGAGGAGGTCTCGTGTCTGCTGTGCAATAGCTAGGTGGCCATTGTGAACGGGATTGAAGCTCCCTCCTAGAACACCGAGACGTGCGGCACTCGAGGGCTGACTGGATGTTGAGAGCCTAGGTTCAGAATGGGGGGAAATCATCTCTCGGTGTGTAGGGATCCGCGCTAGAGAATTACGAGGTTATCGCGGTGAATCACTTCCTCGTACTCCTGAGGACCGATCCGAAGATGGATTTCAGTCGTCTTCAGTCCTTTGATCTGGTCCAACAGGTCGGAGGAGAAATTTACTAACCCTTTGGCAAATTCCTTTCCGTCACGATCGGTGCAACTCACTGGATCACCAGCGTCGAAGGAACCGGAGACGGCGAGAATGCCAGATGCCAAGAGGCTCTTTCCCCGCCGGGCCAAGGCTTCGACTGCTCCTTCGTCAAGAGTGAGGTATCCACGTGGGCGGAGGGTAAAGGCGATCCAATGTTTGCGGCTAGTCAGGCGACGTTCTTTTGCACAAAAGAGGGTACCGCCGGCTCCGCCCGCCAAGATTCTTGGCAAGAGCCCAGGTTGCTGTCCGTTGAGGATGAGGGTGGCAATGCCGTACTCACCCACTTTTTTTGCGGCTCGGATCTTGGTGGTCATACCGCCAGTGCCTTCGAACGTGCTCGACGTTCCAGCTCGGCGCTCAATGTCGTCTGTAATCTCTGGGACCAACGAGATCAATGTCGCTGCAGGATTCTTGCGTGGGTCATCCGTGAAGAACCCATCCACGTCGGAGAGAATGACGAGGAGATCGGCGTCCACTAAGTGGCCGACGTCAGCAGCTAATGTATCGTTATCACCCACACGAATTTCCTCTACCGCGACTGTGTCGTTTTCGTTGATGATGGGGATGACACCGAATCCGATCAGCGCTGTCATCGTGTGGCGGGCATTCAGAAAACGGCGCCGCTCGGTCAGGTCGTCGTGGGTGAGCAGAATCTGGGCAACCTTGGCCCCGCATCGTCCGAACGATTTTTCGTAGGCCCACATTAGGTGGCTTTGCCCCACGGCCGCTGCAGCCTGTTTCACCGGAAGACTCTTCGGGTACTCCTTCAAGCCCAGCTTTGTGATGCCGGAGACAATGGCACCAGAGGAGACGAGTATGATCTCTCGCCCAGTACGTCGGAGGCTCGCGATATCGTCGGCAAGTCGATCGATTTCTTCCGAGCGCAATCCTGAGTCTCGGGATGCCACGAGGCTGCTCCCGATTTTGATCACGATCCGCTTGGCGTGGATTAGGAGTTCGTCTCGCATGGGGCGTGTCTAAGGCTCTCGACCTGTTGTCCAACGTATGTCACTAACTCAGTCAGTCCATCTCTCGTCGCGGCTGAGATGGGGAAATACTTGTACCCATGGTGTTTACAGAACGTCTGTAGTTGATGGAGACGTGTGCCATCTCGCGTGATGTCGATCTTGGTTCCCACCACTGCAAACCGGCGTTCCGCAAGTTTTTCATCGTAGGCGCTTAGCTCCTGGCGCATGACCTCGAAACTCGTCACGGGATCATCGGGAGCCCATTCCGAGACATCAATTAAGTGAAGCAGAAATGAGGTGCGTTCGATGTGGCGGAGAAATTGGAACCCCAGACCTTTCCCTTCATGGGCCCCTTCGATCAGGCCGGGAATATCTGCCACAACGAACGTTCGATCATTCCCCCAACGGACCACACCGAGGATCGGAGCCAGCGTGGTGAACGGATAGCCAGCGATTTTCGGGCGCGCCGCGGAGATGGCGGTGATCAATGTTGACTTTCCGGCGTTTGGAAAACCAACGAGCCCCACGTCGGCAAGTAACTTCAACTCAAGCCGGAGCCACCGTTCTTCTCCGTCGGTTCCCGTCTCGAATTGGGTTGGGACGCGGTTCGTTGAGGTCGCAAAATGGCTGTTGCCACGACCGCCTCGTCCGCCGTGTGCTCCGATGAAGGAAGCGCCAGGTGTGACCAAATCTGCGATGACCTCATTCGTGTTGTCGTCATAGACCACCGTGCCGACGGGGACGGCCAGGATGACGTTTTCTCCCCTCTTGCCTGAACAGTTCGAGCCGCCGCCTGCTTCACCGTCCTCGGCCGCGTACTGTTGTTGGTAGCGCAGGTCCAGAAGTGTGGTCAACCTGGCTGAAGCCGTCAGCACGATGTCTCCCCCATTGCCACCATCGCCTCCATCGGGACCACCACGCGGGACATACTTCTCCCGACGAAAGCTGCAGGCGCCGTCGCCACCACGCCCCGCTTTGACGAAGATCCGAACCTCATCGACAAACATGAAGACCACCCATTCTCAGAACAGCCTACAGGGTGAAAGGAAGTATATCCCACTATGCGGGTTAGCCGCACGGGACTCTCCGCTGCATAAGACAAGTGTCGCGAGAAAGGAAAAAACCGTGGTTTAGGAGCTCGCCGGGGCGGGATAGACGCTAACCCTCTGGCGTACGCGCCCACCTTCAAACTTCACCACTCCCTGAATAAGAGCGAAGAGAGTGTGATCCTTGCCCAGGCCCACGTTGAAACCAGGAAAGAATTTTGTTCCTCGTTGACGGACGATGATGGCCCCAGCCTTGACGGTTTCCCCGCCATAGGCTTTGACTCCGAGATATTGAGGATTACTGTCTCGCCCGTTTCGTGACGAGCCGCCGCCTTTATTTGTTGCCATGACGTATCCTCGCTAGGTTGTTTCGATACCGGTGATTCGGAGTTTGGTGAAGCCCTGTCGGTGTCCACGGGTTCGGCGATAATTCTTCCGCCGTTGTTTCTTGAAAACCGTGACGGACCTAGTCCGACCCTGGCGAACAATCTCTGCCGTGACCTTGGCGCCTGTGACTAGCGGTTGGCCAATTACGATACCCTTTTCGCCATGAACGAACCGCACGTGGTTCAGTTCGATCGTTCCGCCGACGTTCCCAGGGAGGCTCTCCACCTGTACCTGTACTCCCTCTTCCACTCGATACTGTTTCCCACCTGTCTCAATGATCGCGTACATGTCCTCCCGCCTCCCTGACAGAAAATGCTTGTGTATCATGGAGATTTGATTTGTGTCAAGGCAATGCCTCACTAGAAAATCGTCTGTTTCCCGTTAGGAATCGGCAGCGCCCCCTACAAAAGGTCTACCCTGTTTGTGGGCTGTCGCAGTGCGGTGCGCCACGGTTATAGTGTAATTCTAAATGACAGAGTTATGCCGTGATGAACAAAATGAGCAAACTGTATCAGCAGAAGAAGACAGCGCAGTTTATCTTAAGACCCTTCCGCCGAATTCCTACATGGTGTGTCCTCCATTACTTGGGCGGTGAATTCATCGGAAAAGGCATCATGACAAACTTGTCGCAAGCCGGTATGCGTGTCCAAGGGGATCATACGGTGACGCCAGGCTTGCAGATCGCGATTCGGGTCGTCTTTGCCGAGAATGGGAGTTCGGTTCAGATCGAGCGGGCCACGGTTCGGTGGGTGAACGGTTGTGACTTCGGTCTCGAATTTGTCCGTATTGCTCCACTAGCCTCGAAGCAGATTGCCCACGTGATCAGCACCAACGTTCGTTCCCTCTCCTCTCCTTCGTACACGATTTGACAAAGCCGGCACTGGAAGTCGCGTTCTGTCTCACGGGTTTGCTTGACGCTTCTTCCGGCCCACTGCTATAGTCCGCTCACATACTTCCGAAGAGCTTTTTCACGGTCGCGATGCTCGAACCAAGCGACAAAATATGGATGGATGGTCGATTCGTGAATTGGGCGGACGCGAACGTCCATGTGTTAACGCATTCGCTCCATTATGGCCTCGCCGCGTTCGAAGGGCTGCGGTGTTACAAAGGGAAAACCGGCTCGGCAATCTTCAAACTCCACGAACATGTCGATCGACTGTTCGATTCTGCGCACATTGGCATGATGCAGATTCCTTACGACAAGAAACAGGTGGCGGATGCAATCGTTGAAACCGTTCGGGTAAACAAACTGGATGCCTGTTACATCCGTCCATTGTTGTATATTGGCTATGGAGCGATGGGGGTCTACCCGGCAGAAAATCCCATCAAGCTCACCATTGCCGCATGGAAGTGGGGCACCTATCTTGGTGACGAGGCTTTGGCCAACGGAATGCGGGCGCGGGTGTCTTCCTTCACCCGGCATCATGTCAATGTGTCGATGACACGTGGAAAAATTTCCGGGTACTATGTGAATTCGATTCTCGCGAAGTACGAAGCGAAAAGGGACGGGTACGATGAAGCCATTCTCTTGGATCCAGAGGGCTATGTGTCTGAAGGAACGGGTGAGAACATCTTCATCGTACGGAAGGGGCGACTCAAAACGACGCCCCTCACATCTATCCTGGAAGGCATCACGCGAAATGCTGTGATCGACATCGCGCGAGAGCAACAGATCGCAATCGTCGAAGAGCGATTCACTCGCGACGAAATGTACATTGCGGATGAAGTGTTCGTCACGGGCACGGCGGCTGAGCTCACACCAGTGCGTGAAATCGATAATCGCCGCATTGGAACCGGAAAGCCAGGACCCGTCACTCTCGCTCTTCAGAAGCGGTTCTTTTCAATTGTGCACGGAGAAGATCCAACCTACGAGTCCTGGCTGACTCGCGTCTAGTCGGGGTTGAGCGCGTCTCCCTTCTAACCAACCTAGCTCCGGCGCGCCCCTAGGCTAACCATGTTTCGCGTTACTCAGAATCTCATGGTACGGCAAAAAGAACAATGGCCTCTTCGCTTGCTGCAGCCTCGAAAGGAGGCTTTCGGAATCTCCTGCAACTCTCTTTCCTCTCCGAGTTTTCCGATGATTCAATCCAAAGTGACTGTAGGGCAGTCAACACCGTGAGGCTCCAAGAAACCGATCAACCGTGCGTTCTATAGTTAGTGCCCGGCAGGAGAATCGCCGGGAGGATGGGAATCGCTAGGAGGCGCCGCAGGTGCACCAGCTGGGGCTGCTGGCGCCGGTTGCGACGTTTCTCTCTTTTTCAGGTCTATGACAGTGGAGGAAAAATTACGTTCTTTTGCGAGGATTGCCAGACTAAACGAGGTCAGCATGAAGACAGATGCGACCATGACGGTGAACTTGCTCAAGAAGTTAGCTGGGCCGCGGCTGCCGAATACTGTTTGGCTAGATCCGCCGAATGCCGCGCCGATTTCTGCCCCCTTGCCCGATTGCAGCAAGATCGCGCCAATCATGAGGAAACAAACGAACACGTGAATGATTACGAGCAAGGTATACATCCGCCGTTCCGATCGATTAAGAACTTCTCTTATGCCCTGCGAGGGCGATTCTAGCAAACGAGTCCGGATCGAGACAAGCCCCGCCAACGAGCGCACCATCGATGTCCTCGTCTTCCAAGAGCGAGTCGATGTTCTGAGGCGTCACGCTCCCTCCGTAGAGAAGTCGCATCCTCGAAGCCACTCCCTTGTTCCAGCCTGTCGTAATGAAATCGCGAATCGATCGATGGACGGCCGCAGCCTGTTCGACCGTCGCCGCTCGCCCTGTGCCAATGGCCCAGATCGGCTCATAGGCGATCGCGATCTGTAACAACTCCTGTTCAGATCGGTCTGCTAGGGCACGTTTCAATTGCGTGGTCACGACCGATTCCGTCTGGCCGTCCTCCCGTTCGGTGAGAGACTCTCCGACACAGAGAATCGGACCGAGTCCATGAGTAATTGCCGCCATGACTTTCTTTCGGACCTCATCGTCGCGCTCACCAAAAAGGCTGCGCCGTTCCGAATGTCCTACAAGGACATAGCGGCATCCAAGATCTGTCAACATCGGACCGGATACTTCACCGGTGAAGGGACCGTGGCTTTCCCAATGGAGATTCTGTGCCGCAAGACCGATCCCGGAGGAGGAACCTAGGACAGCGCGAACAGATGCCAAGGCCGTAAATGGGGGTGCAAGGACCAGCTCGCAGTTCAAGGAGCGTGGCAGTCGATCGAGGAGTTGAGGAACGAAGGCCGACGCCTCCGACGACGTCTTGTTCATCTTCCAGTTTCCGACGATGAATGGTTTACGCACAGCGTTTCAGTGTGGGCGGTATCAGGGTCTGAGGCGGTTAGTCTTGGCGTTCCGGCAATGCGGTCAACCCCGGCAGCGGCTTGCCTTCCAAGAGTTCCAGCGCCGCGCCGCCACCGGTCGAGATGAACGAAATGTTTTCCGATTCTCGGGCTCGGTGGACAGCCATTGCGGTCTCGCCCCCGCCGACGATCGTCAGCGCATAGGCATTAGCGATCGCGTGCGCAATGGAGAGCGTACCTCGTGCGTAGGCGTCGATTTCAAACATGCCCATCGGGCCGTTCCAAAGGATCGTCTTGGCGTTCTGCACGGCTACGGTGAAAAGCTTCACGGAGGCGGGGCCGATGTCGAGCGCATACCAGTCCTTGGGAATCTCCTGAACGGGAACAATCTTCGATTCCGCGCCAGGCTCACGGCTGGCGGCCACAACGCAGTCCACAGGCAGATAGAACTTCACGCCACGAGACAACGCGTGCTCTTCGATGCCCTTGGCGAAATCCAGCATGTCGTTTTCAACCAGCGAGTTGCCGATCTCGAGTCCTTTGGCCTTCAGAAAAGTAAACGCCATGCCTCCGCCGATGATGACTTTATCGACGCGCTTGCCGAGGTTCTCAATGACGCCGATCTTGCCAGACACTTTCGCGCCGCCGAGAATGGCGACAAACGGACGGACGGGGTTTTCGACGGCTCCCTCAAGATACTCGATCTCCTTCTTGAGGAGAAATCCCGCCACCGAGGTCTTGATGAATTTGGTGATCCCCACCGTCGAAGCGTGCGCCCGATGAGCTGCACCGAACGCATCGTTGATATACACGTCGCCGAGGGAGGCCAGAGATTTTGAAAAGGCATCGTCGTTCGTTTCTTCCCCCGGGTGAAATCGGAGGTTTTCGAGCAGCATCACATCACCCGGCTTCATCTTGGCGACCAGTCCTTCCACTGTATGGCCAATGCAGTCCGAGGCGAAGATGACCTCCTTACCAAGTAGTCGTCCCAGCCGTTTTGCGACTGGGGCCAAGCTGTATCTGGGATCGAATTTGCCTTTGGGGCGCCCGAGGTGAGAGCAGAGGATGACTTTGCCTCCATCATCGACGACGTGATTGATGGTCGGAAGGGTCGAACGAATCCGTGTGTCGTCCGTGATCTGGAGCGAGTCATCTAAAGGGACGTTGAAATCAGCACGGATGATCACCCGCTGGTTGCGAAGCTGAACATCGTCGATCGTCAGCTTATGGAGATTCATACATACTTCCAGGACCGGCCCGCCAGATCAACGAATCGACCGTCAGGGGCCACGGAGTTGCAACCAGGGTGTTCGGTAAGGCTCAACGCCCTTTAGATTTGGCGGCGATGACCTTAATCAAATCTCGCACTCGGCACGAATAACCCCATTCGTTGTCGTACCAGGCGATCACTTTCACCAGCCGTTTGTCGATGACACTGGTCAGGGGAGCATCTACGGTAGCGGAATGGTCGTCACCCTTCTGGTCGATCGACACGATGGGAGCTTCGGAGTACTGGAGAATGCCTTTCATTGAGCCGTGGGCTGCTCTGCGGAACGCTTCATTGACTGTAGCCACATCACAATCCTTTTCCGTTTCAACCGTCAAATCCACGAGCGACACGTTCGGGGTTGGGACGCGGATGGCGAGACCATCCATTTTCCCCTTCAGCTGAGGGATGACGAGATGAAGAGCTTTCGCGGCTCCCGTGCTGGTGGGGATCATCGACATCCCGGCTGCTCGGGCTCGACGCAAGTCCTTATGGGGCAAATCGAGTAATTGCTGATCGTTCGTGTAAGAATGGATCGTAGTCATCACGCCGTGCTTGATGCCGAAGTTCTCCATTAAGACTTTGGCGACCGGAGCCAGGCAGTTGGTCGTGCAGGATGCGTTCGAGATGATGTGGTGCGATTTCGGGTCGTAGGTGTTCTCGTTCACACCCAGCACGATTGTGACGTCCGGGTCTTTCGCTGGAGCGGAAATGATGACATGCTTGGCCCCGGCGGACAGATGTTTACCCGCACCTTCCCGGTCGGTAAATCGTCCGGTCGATTCGATGACGACGTCGACCTTGAGATCTCTCCAGGGCAGTTCCTTCGGATCTTTGATGGCGAGGACTTTAAGGGGTTTCCCTTCGACAAGAATCTGATCGTCTTTGGCCTCGACCGTTCCTTTGAGCGTCCCGTGGACTGAGTCGTACTTCAAGAGGTAGGCGAGTGTCTTTGCGTCCGTGAGGTCGTTGATCGCCACAAAGAGGAGGTCAGGGTCGCCCAATGAGGCTCGCAACACGTTGCGCCCGATTCGCCCAAAGCCATTGATCCCAATCCTGATAGCCATAGTGTTGAGTTCCTTAAAAGCAAAGAAGACCCACGTTGGTTTCGCTCATGAGAACGACGGCGATAGTATCGGTGGCTCTGCACCTTGTCAAGGTATACGGAAGGGGCAATCCTGCGTCCGATTTGATCAGTTTCCGTCCGATGGGAGATCGTATATGTCATGGTTCGCCCAGGCCGAATGGGTGTTCGTCTTGCTGTCGCGACGCCGGTTTCGATAGAGTTCAGGCTCAGAGGAAGGCAAGTTCGACGAGGGAGTCATGAATCTGTTCGAGCACGCCCAGCAAGTGTTGGAATGGCCCAGGCTCCTTGAGGCTCTTGCCCATCATGCGCAGTCCACCATAGGCATGGAGTCTTGCCGTTACCTTGCCCTGAGCGCCAACGTTGTTGATGCACAACGACGCCAGCAGGAAACATCGGAGATGAGAAGGCTGCAAGACAACAGCGATTCGCTTCCCACACTCTCATTCTCGGATATCCGAGAACCGTTGGCGCGGGCGCAGAAAGGGGCCACACTCGAAGCGCATGAACTGCGTGATTGTACGGTTGTGCTGAGTTTGTGCAGGGCAGTGAACGGCGTGCTGGGACGACATCGACTGGAGGTTCCTATGCTGGCGGACGTGGCAGCATCGCTTCGGCCTAGCCGGGAAGTCGCCCTTCTCAGAAACTCACTTGAGGCCGCGATTCACGACGACGGGTCGATCAAAGAATCCGCCACGCCGGAGCTGAAACGCTTGTCCCATCATGCTCATGCTCTCAAACAGCAGATGCGAGATCGCCTTGAACAGATTCTCCATTCACGCCGCTATACCGAGGTCCTGCAGGAACAGTACTTCGCTCAGCGTGAAGGGCGATATGTTGTGCCGGTAAAGGCGGAAATGCGCGGACGTGTCCCGGGAATCGTCCATGACATCTCGGCCAGCGGCGCCACAGTGTTTCTCGAACTGCGTGAGTTGGTCGAGCTGAACAACTCCATCAAAGTTGCGGATCTGGAGGTTGAGCGGGAGGTGCGGCGGATTCTCCGAGAGCTCACCGAGCGAGTGGCTGAACAAGCCGGGGCGATGCTCGCCGCAGTCGATGCGCTAGCAGAACTCGACTGCATCGGCGCCAAGGCGTCGCTCGGCCGACAACTCAATGCTCATCCTGTCGCCCTGAACGACGCGGGCCGCGTCCTTCTTAAGAAGGCGAAGCATCCCTTGCTGCTACTTTCGAAGAACCACGTCGTGGCGAACGAGATACTCATGGATGAAACCGTTCGGGTGCTGATCATTTCAGGGCCGAATACCGGTGGGAAGACTGTAACGCTCAAGATCGTCGGGCTTTTTGCCCTGATGGTCCGGGCCGGATTGCATCTGCCCTGTGATCCAGAGTCCGATATGGCCATATTCCCTGACGTCTATGCCGACATTGGTGATGCCCAAGATCTGACCCGAGATTTGTCGAGTTTTTCTGCTCATATGACCCAGATGATTCAACTCCTTGCGGAAACAGACCGGGCACAGATAACCGGGCAGGCGGTAGTCTTGCTGGATGAGCCGGTCACGTCCACGGATCCGGCCGAAGGGGCAGCGCTGGCGGAAGCCTTGTTGTGCCGATTGGCATCGCTCAATATGAAAGTCGTGGCGACGACGCACTATGGTTCCTTGAAGGCGCGAGCCCAAACGACAGCTGGATTCGCCAACGCGAGTGTGGAATTCGATGTGACCACCCTGGCCCCGACTTATCGGTTGTTCATGGGGATCCCAGGAAGTTCATCTGCACTGGAAATAGCCGCGCGGCTCGGAATGGACCGGGCATTACTCGACGATGCCAGACACCGGCTGAAAAAGGATACGAGCACGCTGGAAGATTTGCTGGCTGACTTACATCGCAAACAGCGGCGTTTGGTGGAAGACACTGCGCAGGCGGCTGAAGCGAGGGCTGAGGCCGAACGGGCGGCTCGCGACGCGCACGAGCGATTAGTTCAACTGGAAATCAATGAGCGCGAAGCACGTAAGGGAATTAAGAAGAAACTGAGCGAACAGTTCAACCGGACGCGCACCGAGGTCCAGGCGACAGTCGATGCCCTGAGACGTGAGCAGAAGCTGGTTAAGGCCAAAGAAACGAGGCAACGGCTGATTGAGTTGGAGGAGCAGGCAAGAGCGGAGCTCGGACCGGCCGTCACGCCGATTCCGGTGGATCAGTTGGCGATCGGTGACCAGGTGGAAATCAGAGGGCTCGGCATGATTGGGACATTGCTCGAAGTCCCGCAGGGCAAGAAGCGGGTTCGAATCCGAGTAGGAGAAGGAGAGCTCCTCGCGACCGTTTCGAACCTCGTCGGGATCGGGCGAGGGACCGTGCGGCTGACCGAGCCAGTTCCTGGGGTGAGGACACCTCGACCCGTAGTGTCGAATCTCCCGTTAGGAGAGGAGCACACTGTGGTGGACGTAAGGGGCCACACAGCGGATGAAGCCATCGACCACGTAATCGCTGCGCTTGACCGCGCAACTCTGACCGGTACTCCGTTCCTTCGCATTATTCATGGACACGGAACCGGCAGGCTAAAGGCCACGCTCAGACAATACCTGAAAGACTCACCCTACGTCGTCAAAAGCCGTCCTGGTGACCGAAGTGAGGGAGGAGATGGCGTCACTGTGGCGGATTTGAGACGAGAGTAAGCCAGTGCTCTTCCCCCATTGACATTCTGGTCGGAGGGGAGTTGTATAAACCGGTCGTTAGGTCTTCGCTCACGTCGGCTCTCCGCCAGGTGGAGCCATGCGCAAGCGGGTCAGCCTCGAACGCTTGATCACACTGTCAGTGGTCGTGATCGGGCTCCTCTTCGGCGCGATCGGGCTTACATACACATATTGGTATGCCAAGGATACTCGCCGCCAGATCGTCGGGCTGATGTTCCAAGAGCTGGCTCGCCAGAGCGCCGAGAACGTCGGCCTCCTTCTCACCAAAGAAATAGAATGGGTCGAGCAGCTGGGCGCACTGCCGGTGGTCCATACAGCCGCGCGCCAGGGTGCACGGCTGTCGTTTGAGAACCCAGAGCTGCGACGTGTGCGCGAGGCGCAGCAACGCTATTTCACTTCCATGGTCATCGTGGACAAAGAGGGTCAGGCCGTGGGGGGAGTGACGAGTGATGTGACCCGCACACACTACAAGCATCAACCATGGTGGTCGGTCGTCTTCGAGCAGGGGCAACCGTGGGGTGGCGATTTGAATCGCGATGAGACTGGGCGATGGTATTGGGAAGTTGTTGTGCCAATCCGCGAAGCGGACCGTGGCCTCGTAGGAGCACTGAAGGTCGTCATTGGACGAGATGATCTGCTCGTCTCAATCTTGGGCAGCCGAATCGGGCGAACGGGGCACGTTATGCTACTGGACGAGGCAGGGACGGTCCTGGCATGCGCGCTCCTCGAACCGTCGCGACACAGGAGATTTCTTGGCCTTGGACCAGAAGGTGTTTCGAAAGGGGCTCGCATGCCTACGGAAGCAGCCTGGGGCGAGGTCGGTACGGATACGCACGAAGGTCGTGATGCGATCGTCGGCTTTGCACCGGTACGTCTGAGGTCAGATATTGTGCCGCAGCATCACTGGATGCTGCTGGTTCAACAAGACCCCCACGAGACCTATGAACCACTGGTCACGCTCACGAGCCGACTTGCCTTATTCGGGCTCGTGGGTCTCGGCTTTATCGCCGTGCTTCGTTGGCGTTTGGCCCGGCGAATCGCGCAACCGATCAATGCCCTTGCTCGACGAGTCCGAGCGTGGGGGCCGCCGCATGAGTCCGCGCCGGGTGACGCGGCTGCGGCTGTGGGAATCGAGGAGATTGATACCTTAGCTGCCAGCTTTGAGGACTTAAGTGTTCGGCTGCACCGCGCGTCAGAGGAAAGTCAGCAGTATGTCTGTCAACTGGAGGACGCAAATCGGGAAATTGCCCGGTCGGAAGAGCATTACCGCATGGTGTGGAACCATTCACTTCATCTTATGCTGCTCGTGGATTCCGCGGGAATCATTCGCGACCTCAATCGCCGGGGTGAAATCAAATTGTGGCGCCCTGCAGCTAGCCTGCTCGGGACACCGGTATCTTCGTTGTTTCGCGTTGAAGACCAGCCCAGGTTGCATGAGCTCTTGGCCGATGTGTTCGCTGCGGGCAAAGAGCGGGCAGCTGGAGAATGGTCTGTGCCTTCGCCGACTGGTGATTTCTTTGTGATGGAGGTCGATCTTGTTCCGCTTGAGAAATATGGTCAGGTCGAAGCAGTCATGATCCAGTTGACCGACTGGACCGAAAAAAAAGAGTTGCAAGAGCAATTGCTTCGATCAGAGAGGCTCGCGTCGTTGAGTCAGTTCACGTCTATGTTCGCCCATGACATTCGGAATCCGTTGGCCGGAATCAAGAAGACCTTGGAACTGATGGGACACCGTGCGGAGCTACAAGGAGAGCCGATCCGTGGTTGGTGTGAAGACCTTCGGTTCACGATCGAGTTGCTGCAGGGCATGATCAACGACATGCTGGATGTCTATCAAGACCATTACTCCGGGCTTCCTTTGATGACGTCCTCCTGTGCGCTAAGCGAGGTGGTTCATGAAGTTACTCGGTTATTCCGAGTCGAAGCTGCGGCCCGGGGGATCACGTTTGAGCTCCATCTGTCGAATCAGGAGATCGCGATCCAAGTGGATCGTCGGCGTTTTGAACGGGTATTGATCAATCTTGTTCATAATGCGACCAAGTTTTCCCCATCCGGCGGAACTATCACGTTGACGATTCAGCGTCGCAGTTCAAAGACATTGTCCTTTGAGGGAAGGACAGAGCGGCTACCGGATGATCGGGTGACTCTCCTGGTCGAAGATCAAGGTCCGGGTATTGATGCACACGAACTCCCCCATATCTTTGAACTGTTTTTCCGCCACCAGGATGGACAGGATTGGCGGATTGGGCGAGGGTTGGGCCTGTATTTTTGCCGGCTCGTTGTCGAAGCACACCACGGAAGGATCCATGCTGCCAATCGGCCGGAAGGAGGAGCCGCCTTCACAGTGGAGTTGCCGATCCGAGAGGTCTGTCATGTCCATCACACTGCTCATCGCTGAAGATCAACGATTGTTCCGACAGAGTCTACGGTTGCTCCTTGAGCGAGAGCCCGATCTGACCGTGATCGGTGAGGCAACCGACGGGCGCGAGGCGTTCGATTTGGCGATGAAAAACAAGCCCAATCTCGTCCTAATGGACGTGGATATGCCGAAACTCGACGGGGTCATGGCCGCAAAGTTGATCCGAGATTGTCTGCCTGACACAAAGGTCCTGATGCTCTCCGTTCATGATGACGACAAAAGGATCGTCGCGGCAGTTCAGGCCGGAGCTGCAGGGTACATCTTGAAGGATGCGGATCATGCAGAGTTCTTACGGATCATTCGTGCCACCCACCAGGGAGCGCGCCTATTGTCGCCGTTCATGCCAGATCGATTCGCGCGCGGCGCGGTTGCGGCCGTGGTCCAAGCCCGTGGGGTAGACGAGTCGCCGTTGTCACGGTTGACAGAGCGGGAGCGTGAGATTCTTGCGTATGCGGCGGAAGGGCGTCCCAACAAGGACATTGCTGACCAGCTATGCGTTTCTGTCGATACGGTGAAGACCCATCTCCACCACATATACCAAAAGCTCGCGGTCAACGGGAGGGTGGAAGCCATTCTGGCCTATTTGCACCAGCCCTAGCAGGATGCCGAATTCAGCGTCCTTTTGGTCCTCCACACATCCTGACCCATCAATTCCGCCTCACTCGAATGCGTTCCTAATCAATGCTCTTTCCTCTCCTTCTCACTCTTTCGGTGTAGATAAATTCCACCCTTCAGGCAATGGTGCAATTCACAGCTGGTCATCTAGGATTCGCTCACAGTATCGAACTACAGCCGAGGTGGATGTCGGGTGTTGCTGGCCAGTAAGTAGGTGCCGTGAAGTGACGGAACAATCCCGAAGCAATCCCCGAGCAGAAAGGAGGAATACATGAGGGACATCGTTGGGGTCATACTCGTGGCCAGTATTGTGGGGCTTCTGTCAGTCGTCGGAGTGGCGATGGCGCAAGTCGGCTGGGTTGATGACATAGCTAATTCCGTTTCGTTCTATAAAGCCAACTACCCCGGACCATATTGGGATGCGTATCAACAGAGGCTCGCGCTGGTTAAGACCGCAGTGCAGAATGGTGATCAGCGGGCTGTCAAGGTCGAGATGGGCAAATGGTTCAAGATGTTGCGTCAGCGTGATCACGGCATCAGTGATGTCGCTGCGGACGAACTCTTCAACTTCTCGTTGATGGTCACGCCGATTCAAGAGTATGGCATCGCGGTTCCAGCACCGGCGGGAGGGATGGGCGAGGTTGCCTATTAAACCGGTGGAGCCGTGGCGGGACCATAACGGGATCTGAACTCGGAGGTTTCCGATTCGCCTAGAGTCCAGCGGAAGGGGGGTGAAGTGATGAAATATTTGGTGGGCGCGATTTTCATGGCGATCGTGTTCTTCGCGACAGGTATTGCAGGAGCCGAGTCAACGCAGGACATCATGGTGCAGGGTGCTCACTACGGCTTCAGCGGGGTCATTTCAAAAATTGAATCAGGCGTGCTGTTCATTCGAACGGACAACAGCCTGCAGCCTCGGGCAGTCAGTCCGAACAAAGCCGATCGAGTCGGGCTTCATGAGGCGAAAATTGGAGACACCGTCAATCTGCTTGTGGACTCTGGCAATGTCCTCATCGATGTGTCGGCCACGGACCGTTTCTTCCCCGATCATCAATTTGTGGCTGGGACGGTTCGATATGCTGATCCGTTCTGGCATGAAATCCAGTTGTCCACACCGGAAGGTACCGCGACTTTTGAAGTGGATCCCTCAGCGGGAAACAAATTGTCGGTGCTGCAGGATGGGACACCAGTTACACTCGAACTGGACGCGGACAATGTGATGATCGATATCCATCGAGGCCGATAACCCTGGCGCCTTCGATGCGTACCCGAATGGCTTGACTTCACCAGGGTGCAACCGTACCATCCCACCTATGTGGTGTCCGCCTGTCCCCGCCTGAGTGGCGGGTGGGCACCACAAAGAAGACCAAAAAAAAGACCAACGATTATTCTGCCAGAGAGATGCGCCGGGGACGACCTATGTTGAGTCGTCTGCGCTGGATAACGGCAGTGCTGGTGGTCGTGACCGGATGCGAGGTCGAACAGGGTGGACTATCCTGGGCCAAAGACACGAACTCGGACACCGGCATTGCACTGCAGACAGTCCTCGAATTAGAACACACGGCTCGGTTGCTCGCTGTCCTCTTGGACTCCGGCCGCTCCGTCATCAATGAAAACCAGGTCCTGTTCGATGATCCGACAAAGCGTGAAAACGGATTGACGCCGGACGCCTTTGAGCGACAATTGACCGACATGTTTCGTAGCCGCTCGGGGATTGATCTTGCGGATCTCAAGTCAACGAGGATCCCCGCTACTGCCAAAGAATGGCTCAGGGACTTGGTGACATTGAGCAAGCAAGTGGTGGCCGAAGCACAACCTGAAATTAGTCGGCCACAGGTTGGATCAAAAGGATTTATCCCGGCAGTATATGGTGCACGCGTCGCCACTCGCTTTACGAAGCAAACGGGGGTGCGGATGAAGCAAACGGCGCTGGTTCCTCGCAATCCCGCGAATGCCCCGGATTCCAGTGAGCGTGCTTCATTGGAAATTTTCGCTGATCCCAATTACCCCCGTGAAAGAGTGATCAGCGAAACCTCAGCCAGTAGCAGAACGCTTCGCTTAATGTTTCCTTTGTATACCACCAGGCAATGCTTGGCTTGTCACGGGGAGCCCAAAGGAACTCTGGACAAGACGGGCTATCCCCGGGAAGGACTAAAGCTGGGACAGAACGCCGGGGCTATCAGTGTGGTGATTCCACTATCCAAATGAAGCCGATTGCGCTGTCTATAGGGGTCTTACTGGCATGGGGAGGGGCCACCTGGGCAGCGGACCGCCATGTGGCGCCGACCGAAAAACCAGCTGGAAGCGGGGTGATAGTGCACTCGGATGGTTATGTGCTGACCGCCCATCATGTGGTCGCTAACGCGAAACGGATCGTGGTCGTCACCCCCGGCGAATTTCGGGCACCGGCCATGTTAGTCAGCGCCGATCCTGAACATGATCTCGCCTTGCTCAAAATCGAGACGGTGGGTTTGTCTGAAGCGGCACTCGGATATGCGGGTGCCGTCCGCTTGGATCAGGAAGTACTGGCCGTAGGATACCAATTTGGCCTTCGCGAAGTCTCGGTGACCCGCGGTCGGATTGCTGCCGTGCGGACGAAAGGCGTACAGCATGTGTTTCAAGTTGATGCGGCGGTTAATCCTGGAAACAGCGGCGGGCCAGTGTTTAATACATGGGGCGAAGTGGTGGGTATTCTCACTACGAAGTTCATGCATCCGTCCGGGATCGTTCCGGAAGGAATGGCATTTGTGATGCCGGTGAGCTATGCGACTCCCTTGTTGGCGAACATTGAAGAGTTCGACTTTACCACCATTGGGAAGAAGCGCAAGGGCAACAAGGGGCCGAATGGGAAGGGCCTTGCACATGCGCTCGCCCGGACAACTGTCAGAATCGAAACGGTACGGGTGGTGGAGAATGCGTCAATGGCTGCTTCAGCCTCTACTGAATCGAGCGGGAAGACTGAGGCGGCGGCTGCTCCGATCATACGAGGACAGGCTGGAGCTTCCCGAGAATCCTCCCCTCCGCTGCCTGACGATGCTACGGTTCAGAGGGTAAATGAGCAAATCCGACTTGCTCAGCAAGAGGAACTCCAGCGCCTGACCCAGCGAGGGATTATTCTGCCCGAGCGGATGGTTCTTATTCCGGCAGGGGAGTTTTGGATGGGATCGGACGATGGCTTGCCGGATACACGTCCGATGCATCGCGTGCATGTGAGCGCCTACTGGCTCGACAAATATGAAGTCACGAATCGCGAGTATCGACAATGCGTGGAAGGCGGCGGTTGTTCGCTTCCAAAGGATCAGTCTAGTTACAACGACCCTGGGCGTGGAGAACACCCGGTCACCAACGTCACCTGGGTTCAGGCACGAAATTATTGTCACTGGCGTGGCAAACGTCTCCCCACTGAAGCTGAATGGGAAAAGGCTGCTCGCGGAACTGATGGGCGACTCTATCCTTGGGGCAATAGTGAGGAAGTGTTCAGAGCTCGTGCGCGGACAATCGAGCAGAAGCCCGTCAAGAACGGGACCGAGCTGGTCGGGAGCATCGAGTTCGCCGTTTCGCCTTACGGTGTGGCGGATCTTATCCTCAACGTCTCGGAATGGGTCAACGACTGGTACGCCGAAGATTTTTACCGTTCATCCCCTTCGCGTGATCCACAGGGGCCTGTACGGGGTTCCTTCCGTGTCTTGCGGGGAGGCGAATCCACCGATCGACCGTTGGAACTCCGTGCCAGTTATCGCGGTTGGGACGACATGACCTACTGGGGTCCCTCGCTTGGATTCCGCTGCGCAGAGGATCTCCCATAACACGGCGAGGCGAAAAGGCCGCTTTTACTGAATGTGGTATTTTGCCATTCGGTAGCGGAGCGTATTACGGGTCATTTTGAGAAGCCGACTCGCCTCGGAGACATTCCCGCTCGATTTTCGCAACGCTTCTTCCAGCATCTTTTTCTCCATCTCCTGAAACGACAGGCCGAACGCCAATAATGAAGGTTTCTCTTTCGGTGTGTCGACATAGAAGGGTCGTTCCTCTCGGACGGATGCCGGCAGATTCTCTGGTCGGATGGTTTCACTGCGGCATGTAATCGTGAGCCATTCAACCAAATTATGTAACTCTCGCACGTTCCCTGGCCAGTCGTGCAGCTGGAGTATCTTCAGTGCGTCTGGCGCAATGGCTCGAATCCGGATCCCACGTTCAATTCGGGATCGGTTGAGGAACGCCATTAGAATCGGTTCGATGTCTTCCGTTCGTTCGCGCAAGGGCGAGATGCGAAGTTGGTACACGTTAAGTCGATAGTAGAGGTCTAACCGAAATCGTCCCGACTTGATATGGGCCGGCAGGTCTTCATTTGTTGCCGCTATGACGCGGATATTGACCTTGTGGCTCTGTGTGTCGCCGAGCGGATCGACGTGACGATCTTCCAATACGCGTAGCAATTTCGCCTGCGCCGCCGGGCTCATCTCTCCGACCTCGTCTAAGAACAATGTGCCACCCTCTGCCAGTTGGAATTTCCCCGGCTTTGCCTGTTTCGCGTCGGTGAAGGCTCCGCGTTGATAGCCGAACAACTCTGATTCCAACAAGCTCTCGGGAATCCCCGCGCAATTGAGTGCTACGAGCGGTCCATGAGCTCTCGGGCTAGCCGCGTGTATGGCTCGCGCGAAGAGTTCTTTGCCCGTTCCGCTTTCCCCAGTAATCAACACGGTTGCGTCGGTGTGCGCGACTTCGCTGGCGAGGTGCTTGATCAACTTCATCTGGGGAGAGACGCTGATGATGTGATCGAACCCATCGAAACGATCAGGATATGCCGGATATGAAGGAACTGGCTGGGCCCGACTTTCGTGCATCCTCAGGATGCCGGTTCGTAATTCTCCGACCGTGACCGGTTTGGCGAAATAATTGTCGGCTCCCTCGTGGAGGGCTTCGACTGCAGCCTTGGCTGTTTGGTCCTCGCTCAATATGATCACAGGAACCGGTGGCGAAACTTGGCGTGCCTGGGTCAGAACGGCGTTTCTGATTTCTCTCGTGGTACTGTCATCATAAAAGACTGCGCTTAGGTTCGGCTGTTCCCGAATGACACGGATCGCGTCGTTTGCTGATGTGACCATCAAGACTGTTGTATCGGCAAACCCCAGGGCTTGGTCGATCAGGGAACGGATGGATGGATTGGCTGATATGAGCAATATGATTGGGGGATGCATAGGGGCACTCCCGATTCCAGCCACCTCGCGAACCGCGTACTCACACATCTAGCCTACTCTTCTTTGTTGCGAGAAGATAGGGGGACAGGGCAATCTGGGAGATCTACAACTGAGGTTGGTGCGAAAGATTTGCCTGTGCAATAGCGACGTTACGAGCAAGACCCTGCCATTTAGCCCGCCTGATCGAGCTCTCATGGAATGTCTCAACAAAGGCCTGTTCTTCCATCTTCTCTAATTCGTCGAGTCGAGGGGCCAGGGTCGGGGGAGTTGGGGTAAAGGCCGGTTCACTTGTCGATTCTCCTCTAAGATTGAAAGGACAGACATCGAGGCAATCGTCACATCCGAAGATGCGATTGCCCATCTTAGACTCCAAGTCGTTGGGGATAGCCCCCTGGGGTCCACGGAATTCAATCGTAAGGTACGAGACACACCGGTTTGCATCGACCACATAGGGCTCCACGATCGCCCCAGTCGGACAGGATTGGATGCACAAGGAGCAGCTTCCACAGAGATCTGAGGCCGGCTCATCGGGGTCGAGTTCTAGGGTGGTGAGAATTTCACCGAGGAGGAGCCAAGATCCAAACTGAGCCGACACGAGGTTGGAATGTTTCCCGATCCACCCGAGGCCGGCTTGTTGCGCCCAAGCCTTTTCCATAATTGGACCAGTGTCCACATAGGATCGTGTCACGGTGTTGGGAACCAGTGTGACAATACGGGCTTCGAGCTGCATCAATTTCTTGCCAAGGATCTTGTGGTAATCCTTGCCCCAAGCATAACGGGCAATGCGTCCGTACCCCGGGTCTTCATTGGCCCGATGGTTCGTGAGGTAATTCATTCCGACGGAAATGAGGGAACGACAGCCAGGAAGCACGCGTCGTGGATCGGTGCGTCTCACCGGATCTCGTTCCATCCAAACCATCGTCCCGTGGAAATTTCGGGATAGCCAATCTCGTAGCCTCGCTAACGTCAGTCCTTGAGGGGTACCTGCCTGGCTAGCTGGTTGCTCGGAATGTGGTGAGACACAGCTGATGCCAACCGCATCGAACCCAAGGGATCGAGCCTCGGCTTTGATGGTCTCTGACAGAGACATCGGAAAGGTGCCTACCGCCCGGAGCAGTTGAATCGGACGTGGAACTGGGCTGAGCACTGAGGAGAAGTGCAGCGGCCACAGACTCCGGTGATGCGCGTCTTCCAGTCAGTCGCTTTGTTGTCGAACTTGCAGAGCGTCGCGCCACCCTTGGAAATGGTCGCCCATGGTTTCTTTGAGCCCGGGATATGCGCGACGAGACATCCCTCTGGAAACGGGACCTGGCATGTCTGCCCAGCCTCGCCTTTCGCCATACCGAAGCTGCAAGACAATTCCGTCGTCGCGCCCAAGTCGTCCATCGGTTGTGCACTCACTTCGGAAGGGTTAACAGCGAGTAAGGCCTGAAAGGCTGCGAGCATGAGTACCCGTGCGATCGACATGTCGACCATGCTAGCACAGTCTCTCGTCTTGCGACCACCGGAGGGTCCGCGTAGAATCTGTCCGCAGGCAAGCCAATCAAAACCACGGAGGTTCCATGCTCGCGACTCGTATTCGTCAGAAGGAAGGCACCTTTTACTTTATAGCGTACAAGGCGGTCGATTTATTGGAGAAGGTGCGCTTTACGAGCCGGTATTTTTTTGAAGGTGAAGAAATCAGCCAAGGCAGGATCTCCGAGCACGACGAAATCGCACAGTTTATCGCCGGCATAGAGCGGAGCGAGAAAGGTTTTCAGCGCGTCCTGAACCGCCAGAAGATCAAACAGATCGTCAATTTCTATGAAACGGTCGTTGCACAACCGATGATTCCTGGGACGGTCCTGCTGTTTACTGACGAGACGTTGCGTTTTCAGAGGGCCGGCGATTCGGAGTCCATCGGACATTTGAGCGAGCCGAAAGGGAAGTATCTGGTGATTGATGGCCAGCACCGGTTGGCGGGGTTACATTTCTTTCGGGCTAAGCACCAGGATCAAATCGAGAATGTCGAAGTACCCTGTGTCCTCTTCGATGGGCGTAGCGGCGATTTTGCAACCGAGATGTTCGTGATCATCAATAGCACGCACACGAGGATCAATCGTTCGCATCTCGTCGATCTCTACGAAAAGGTGTCCTGGGAGAGCCCGGAGAAGAAATTTGCTGCGAAGGTTGTGAATCTCCTTTACGCAGAGGATGATTCACCCTTGCAATACAAGATTAATCGACTCGGCGGCCGCAGCAAGCAGGAGAAATGGATCCTTCAATCGGAGGTGTTTAACGAATTGTTTAAAGTCGTCACAGCGCATAAACGGTGGATGGAATCGCACTTGGGGATGAGAGCGGATCGCTGTTACGCGCTGGTGCGTGACTATCTGAAGGGTGTCAAAGACGTGATGGGGGAGCTGTGGGGAAACAATGAGCGCTACATGTTTACTCGAGACGTCACGTTGAAAGCTTTGATTCGTGTGCTAGACGATCTGATCATCGATCGCAAGTTGATGAGTGACTGGGATGAGCAGGGATCACACAAGCCGTTTGCTGAACTCCTGAAACCCTGGGCGTCACTAGCCAAAGAGTTTCGCACCGACGGATTTTATGAACGATTCCCCGCCAAGGGTCAGCTGGAGCGTGTCAGGCGAGTTCATCAGCGGTTGCTCGATGCGATCGTGGGCTAGACTACCTGGCCTTTCTGTGTCATGGACAGTTGCCAACCTTTTCTGGTTGATCTCTATCGCTGTAGCCGGAACGACCCCGGTGTTCGCCGACAATGCTTTCGACCACGATAGCTTAACCGTGAATGTCGAGTCCGGTGGAGGCATACGGGCGATGGCCGAGGTCTTCTTCCCCGCTAAGCCGGAGCTTATCGAGACTATTCTGACCGACTACGCTCATTGGCCCGAACTCTTCGATGTTCGGATGAGAATTGCCAGCCTGACGATTGAGCATGGCGTCGCCACGACGGATCTTCGAATTAAGCATGCGCTCCTCCCTGGAGAGCGTCGACTCGTCAGTGAATCCCGGACGCTGCCGAACGGTGGACTGATAACCGAATTGAAGGCTGGTGACTTTAAACGATACCATCGAGTCTGGAAGCTGGTTCCAGTGGCTGACGGGAGCCGGACAAAAGCCGAGTTTGAGCTGGTTGTCGAGATTGATTCGCTCGTCCCAGATTGGTTGGTCGCTATAGCGATGCGTCGGGAGTTGGAGGCCCACTTTAGGATTGTGAAGGAGAAGGCACTGACGTTGGCTAACGAGGGTAAATGAAATCGGACGACTCGGCCTTATCGAGCCCTTGTTTGACGAGCGCGCCGATGTCGAACGCGCGTTCAATCTTACGAATGTCGTCGAGGCGTGTTTTTGTACTTGGGTGCGGGGGTGTGAAGAGTGAACAGCAGTCCTGATCCGGCTCGATTGAAATCGAGAATGTGCCGATTCGTTCGGCCTGGTCCGTGATCTCGACCTTGTCCATGCCAATGAGGGGCCGCAAGATCGGCAGTTCGGCCGCCTCCTGAATCACCGTGAGATTTTCCGGTGTTTGCGAGGCGACCTGGCCGAGGCTATCGCCGGTCACCAATCCCCAGCACTGTTCTCGTCGCGCGAATTCCTCTGCGATCCGAAGCATCAAACGCCGGTACAGCACCACTCGAAATGGCGCCGACGCCTGGGCTACAATCTCACGCTGAATTTCACCGAAGGGGATGACATAGAGCCGAGACTGGTACTGATGAGCTGTCAATATCTGCACGAGATCATGGACTTTCTCTTCTGAAGCCCGGCTGACCAATGGACGGCCGGAGAAATGTACGAACAAGGCGCGACAGCCACGTTTCATCATCCGATAGGCCGCAACCGGCGAATCGATGCCCCCCGAGATCAAACAGGCCACCTTCCCGCTGACGCCAACCGGCATCCCCCCGGGACCGGCCACTTTTTCGGCCGAGTAATAGACCTCCTTCGAGAGCAGTTCGATGTAGACGGTAAGATCTGGGTTCGTCAACCTTACTTTTTTGCCGGTGACGGCACATAGGTTCTTGCCAACGGCTCGCTCCACATCCATCGAGGTGATGGGAAGCCGTTTATCGGCACGCTTCGCCGTGACGCGGAAGGTTGTGAAGGTGCGCTGCTGAAGATCGTGACCGACAGCCTCGCTCAATTCGCCCAGGTCTGGGTGAGTGAGATCAAGCGGTACCGCACGAGCCATCAAGAAGTTGGCGATCCCAAAAACCCTGACTAGCCGGTCTCTGACAATTTCGTCCGGAACGCAGGGAGGGAGGACGACTCGGATCCGGCTACGAAGATTTTCAACACGTTTCACGCCGAGGCCCTTGAGGGCCCATCGGATATTGCGCACGAGGTGTTGTTCGAAGTATTCGCGGTTACGGCCTTTGAGGGCAAGTTCGTGGTAATGGACTATCACGCAACGCATTCGTAGCTCTCAGCTGTCAGCTCTCAGCATCCACCTCTCCCTTCTGGCCGACTGCTGAAAACTGGCAGCGCTTCAATGCTGACCCTCTCCTTCGAGATACCGTTCGGCGTCAATCGCTGCCATACAGCCAGAACCGGCGGCGGTTACAGCCTGGCGATATTTCGAGTCCTGCACATCTCCGGCGGCGAATACACCGGGAACACTGGTCGCTGTTCCTGCATGGGTCGTGATGTAGCCTTTCTCATCCATGTCGAGTTGGCCGGCAAACAATGTCGTGTTCGGTCGATGGCCGATTGCGACAAACACGCCCGCGCATGCTAGATCGACGGTCTTACCTGTGACCAAGTTCTTGAGGCGAACACCCGTGACCACATCGGCCCCAAGAATATCCTCGACGACTGAATTCCAGATAAACGTGATTTTCTCGTTCTTCATGGCGCGGTCTTGCATGATCTTGGACGCACGTAGCTTGTCGCGTCGGTGGACGACAGAGACCTTGGTGGCAAATTTGGTGAGGAAGATCCCTTCTTCCATCGCACTGTCGCCGCCACCGACGACGACAAGTTCCTTGCCTCGGAAAAAGAACCCATCACATGTGGCACATGTTGAGACGCCGTGCCCGGTTAAACGCGATTCATTCTTGAGCCCAATCTGAAGGGCTGATGCGCCGGTCGCGATTATGACCGTCTTGGTTTGAATCGTTCGCTCGCCATGGATGGTCACGGTGAAGGGGCGTGTCTTCAGGTCAACGGCCGTGACGTCGCTAGTCACGAACTCGGTTCCGAATCGTTCGGCCTGAGTCCGCATCTCTTTCATGAGTTCAGGGCCCATGATTCCCTTCGCAAAACCAGGATAGTTCTCGACTTCGGTGGTCGTCGTCAGTTGGCCGCCTGATTGCCAGCCCTCGATCAGCAGGGGCGACAAGTTCGCCCGTGCGCTATAGACCGCTGCTGTGAGACCTGCTGCTCCGGACCCGATAATGGTGACTTGGCGCATGCCTGCAATCTAGCACAGTGCGGGAGGGGAATGCATAGGGAAGGAAGACTGAGCGAAGGTCCGGAGTGTTCTGTAGAGCTGTCGGACGTTTCGGCGCAGAGCCATCTTTGAGAGGGTGCCGTCCAGCACGTAGTCAGCCCGCTGAATTTTTTTTGAAAGAGGCATCTGGCTTCGAATGCGTTGAAGTGCCACAGCACGGGTCAGGCCGTTTCGTGCTCTGAGGCGAGTGATTTGCTCTTCGCGGTCAGTGGTGACGACAATGATCTTATCGAATCGTTTGTCGATTTCCGCTTCAAAAAGGAGGGGAACGTCGTAGATAACAACAGCTTCGGGGATTTTTCTGGCAGTCTGCCTCGTCAATTGCGCTTGAAGCTGGGCCACGCGGGGATGGATGATCCGCTCGAGGAGGCGAAGCTTGGTTCGACTCCTGAACACGATGTGACCGAGTGCCTGGCGATTGATTGTCCGATCCGGATTCAGCACCGTCTTGCCGAACGCTTTCACGATTGCGCGCCACGCTGGCTTCCCTGGTCGGACCACTTCCCGTGCAAGCGCGTCGGCATCAATCACAACCGCGCCGCATTGCTTGAGCATGTTTGCGACTGTGGTCTTGCCGGTGGCAATTCCACCGGTCAGTCCAACAAGAATCATGGCGGCGGAGCATAGCATGCGACTCTCACTGTCACAACAAAGCCGGATTGACTTCCGGAGGGGTGCGCCTGTATGAGTTTTTGCATGAAACGGACAGTGATTCTGGGTGTCATGGTGCTCTATGGACTCTGCGGGCTAGGAGGAGTGCGTGCTGATGAAGGGCCGATGCTCAGTCCACGAACAATCGTCGTGGCCCTCGATGGAAGCGGAGATTTCACCTCGATCCAGGAAGCTGTCGATATGGCCAAGAAGGGCGACACCGTGTTCATCAAGGCCGGCCAATACCCCCAGGATGTGACGATTCACAGTAAGGAGAAGGTAAAGCTGGTCGGAGCGGGACGAGAGCAGGTCACGCTCCTGGGGCGTGAAGATGTCGTCGGGGCGCTCCATGTTGGTAAGTGGCCTTATGGAGCAACGGATATCGAAATTAGCGAGATGACGATTAACGATCATGGGGGGCATGCGATCGGCCTTTTTAATGGACATGGGATTATTCTCCGGCACCTCAAAGTTAATGGCATGGTCTTTAGTCAACAAGTGCGAAATGTACGTATTGAAGACTGCACCATCGGAGGAAGCGAAACGACCGGCGTGCAGTTTGCTGATTCACAAGCTTTACTACTAGCCAATTTCATCCATGATAATGATCACGGGGTCAATGTCGCTGGAAAATCTGAAGTCCGGCTGGAACGCAACGTCATTACGCGCAGTCTGTTTGAGGCGGTGGTCGTCAATGATCATGCTAAAGCCGTCTTAGTAAGCAACACACTTGTGAAAAACGGCGGCGGGGTCGCGTTTCTCGGAACCTCTGAAAGTGAAGCTTATGGAAACATAGTCGGCCTGAACAAAGTTGGGTTTCTCTTTGCGGGATCGAGTCACACCAAGACCTCCTTTAATGCGCTGTATAACAGCGATGGTGACTATGTTCGGAGTGGCCCTCCACAGCGATTGGCACCTGAGCTCAAAGCCACATCCGACATTACGGGCGATCCCAGATTTGTAGATCCTGGCCGTGACGATTTTCGGCTCAGGGCAGATACCCCGCTCGTGAAGGTCGGCGAATTTCCTTATTTGGGGGCCCTTGCCCCGGCTTCGAACTCCCCTCAGTAGTCAGATAAATACATCAATTGAATCAATGAGATCTGTAGCTTTACCCATTAACACGGATTACGTGTGCTATGCTAATAGTACGTATCGAGCACGACCTCCGAGTGAGCCTGGCGAAGTAACTATGGAATCGGAAGCTAGGCATGAAAGGCAGACCGTGGCGAGCTACCGACCAGACCGCGAGAAGCGATTCGGCAACGGGATTCCGTCACTGGATGATGTGGAACCGGGCAAAATCGTCGGGGCCGTCCTGCCGATGTCTGAACAGGCTCAGACTCAAATGCGTGAAAGCATCGAAGTAATCGACTACCTCCTCAACCAAGAACGCGTCGTCTGGAGCTAGTCTCCCCTCTCTCATCACCCTCGGTTCCGTTACCGACCATCCTCTTGACAGAGCGACAGTACGTTCGTACGCTGCCTCTGGCGATTCTCTTTTTCTGGAGGCAAAACAATGGCTCGGTCGATTTCCGGCACGGCGTGGCGCAACTATCCCATTCGTACGTTCATGTTGGTTTCTGTTATCGTCTCTCTACCGGTTTCTGCATCGGTTCTGGCTGATGAGCTTCCCAAAGAATCGGTCCTCCCGCTCCATCTGGCAGGGAAAGCGGTTCAAGCCTCGCTTGATGCCTGCAAAAAAGATGGATATCGAGTGAGCGTCTCGGTTGTCGACCGGGCCGGCGTGCTTCGTGCCATGGCACGCGGTGATGGAGCAGGTCCACATACGGTCGATAGCAGCCGGAAAAAAGCCTACACCGCAGCCAGCCTCCGCCGTGCGACCACAGAGCTAGCCGAACTCATTAACAAGGTGCCGACGCTTCAAGCCCTGCGAGACATGAATAACGACATCTTAATGCTAGGAGGTGGGTTGCCCATTGAGATTGGCGGCGATGTGATCGGTGCGATTGGAGTCGGTGGAGCACCCGGCGCGCATCTCGATGATGCCTGTGCACAGGCGGGACTCGATGCGATCGGTGCTGCGTCAAAAATCCCGGCCAAGTGAGACGACCTCACGGAACGACCGGCCTTTTGCATTTTCTGCTCTCGCTCCTTGCCTGCAATAGTGACGTGCCTGTCTCAGCGTCGGTCGACCTGCCATCGGAGCAGATGCGTCTGACGATCACGAGGGTGGCGACTCACCCGTTTCTACCCCGATACAATCTTCGATTGACTGTGGAAGGTCCTGGGACTTGTTTCGCCGAAGCCACCCTGTTTCCAGACACAGGATACGTGAGCCGGCGGAACCTCTATGTGACCCCTACTGGTCTGCTTTACGTCGTGGGCCAGTTCGACGCTCGTGTCGTCGATGGCGTACAGTGCACGGTTACGCTAGCTGAATTTCGGCATCTTGAGCGAGATATCACATTTCTCGGAACTTTCGATGAACAGGAACAGGGTCAGTGGACATTTGTTCCAGCCGCACAACGACGAGAGTTGCCGTTTGAAAAACTCTAAGCGCCTCAGTCGGCACCGAATGGGTGATCAATCGCCAGGAGCCAGTCTCCGGTCGGTTGTTGGCGGGCAATCTCCACACTCTGGCCGACCATTCTGACAGGGCTGCCGTCCGGGCCGGTCCCAGTGAGTGTCCACTGACCCCTTAGCAGGGCGATTCCGGTGGCCTGAATCACGAACACGGTTCGCACCTGCATCGTTCCTTTCAGCGCTAGAAATTGTGCAAGGGCGTGGCGGATGGCGGTATGACCTCGTGTGACCTGACCCGGCTGGGGAATCAGCGCACCTTCCGGCTCGTACAGGGCTATGATCGAATCCACGTTTCCCTCATTGAACGCCGATGAAAAGAGATGATGGATATCTTCCGGCCTCTGTACGCCCATCGTAGGCTCCTTTCGTTATATGATCGGTTGCGCGGACACTCCGTTAAGGCACACGAGGCCAGTTCAATAAAACGTCAAGACAAGACAGGGCGAGCAGTGAAACCCCGAGAAGCGTTCCTCTATGTATGGCGCACGATACCATGCACCGGTTGATGAGAAGAGTCAATCAAGGGTGAGCACTGGAGCCTTTAGCGCGATGGAGTATGATCTGTAGGTGCAGTATCAAACTGTATGAAACAGGAAATTATCGGGTTTCATCAAGATGAACAAGGTGATTGGGTTGCAGACCTGGCCTGTGGTCATGGGCAGCACGTGCGTCATCAGCCGCCAATGACGAGCCGGCCGTGGGTGCTCACACACGAAGGCCGCCAGCAGCATCTCGGAGAGGTCTTGCTGTGCAAGAAGTGTGAGGAAGGAGAGTAATTTCCTTGAATTTGTTTGGCTCGATCTCCGTTCGTGCTATTCTCTCCGATGGGTTTGCGAAGTGAGTGCAAGTGGCCTGAGCCCGACAAGAATAGTCTGGGAGGAAATATGGCGACCCTGACGCTCGAAAGGACCCAACCATCGGAAGTGTCAGGCGCTAGAACACGTCATACGATTCAAAAGGGTTACGCGATTTGGATAGGTTTCTTGCTATTTCTTTACTCAGCACTGTTTTTCACGCTGGCGTTTTTCGGTCCCCATCTCCAACCATTGGCGACGCTGTACACGGGTGGTTCTCTGGCCGATCGGCAGGAAGCGGCCACGAAGCTCCTCTACCTCAGTGAAACCGTTTGGGTGGCGGTCCCGGTCTTGTTTCTGGGTGCGGCAATTTTTAGCCTTGTCTTGACCAAGCGTGTTGCAGGACCGCTCCAGATCCTGGAGCGTAGCATCAGGCAATGGGCGCAAGGCGACCTAACCGCCAGGGTCCGTTTCAGAAAGGTCGATCGACTCGACCACCTTGCTCAGTCGATCAACAGCGCCATGCAAGCCATTGAAGGCTCGTTCGCCGACATGGCGGATGAGCGAGCCCGCGCCCAGACGGCCGTGGACCGCGTGCTTGCGGTACTCGAAGGTCAGCCGGGAGTTGCTCAAGAAGTCGTACAAGGTCTTAGTGAGGTTAGGGACGCCCTTCTAAAATTAGATGCGACGGCACAACGATTCCGGTTTGATCGGCGGTAAGGGCGGACTAGGCTATCATGACGATCAACTCGCGACCCCAAGCGACGCCGTCCGGCTTTACGCTCACCGAATTGCTGACCGTGTTAGCCATCGTATCCATCCTCGTTGCCGTGGCTGCGGCATCCTATTCTCGCTTCATAAGCAAGGCCAAATCAGTGGAAGCGGAAATCGCGCTTTCTGAGATCAATCGTCTACAGCAGACCTATTTTGCATCGACCGGCATGTATGCAAGCACTATAGATGAACTAGGCTTCAAGCCCGTCCCGCCGCTGAAGTATTATTCTGTTTCAGTCGAGGTAGTGGGCGAACCGGGAAACGCAGCCTTTCGCGCGCTGGCCGTGCCTCTTTCCGGTTCCAATGGGCAAACTCTTTCGGTTGTGCAATACGCTCGGACACAACCGTCGACGGCTAATGGAGGCGGTGGAGTTTTTGGCACTGGTGTTAGTTCAACGGGGATGGCATTTGGTGGAGAGGGGTGGGAGGATGATGTAGGGATTATTCATCTGGACCCTACGGTAAGGCCCAAGGGCGGAATAGAAAAAGTAGTTGAAAACCCAAGGTCACCCGCAGACTCTGCTCCAACGATGAAATAGGTAGCCTAGTGCCGCTGAATCACTGTGACTTTGTTCAGTGGCTGTGCGAAAAGGTCCAAGCCTGGGAGATTCCAAGGAGACAGCCACGCACCTTGGTATTCGAATCCTCCGCTGACGGGATCTTCAACCATCAGTAGAGGCGTATCGAGATCCAGAATCTCGAATCCCTTCATCCCTAGCACCAGGCTGAACGAACAACCCATCGCGATCCTGGTTTCAACCATTCCGCCGATCATGAGTTTCAGTCCTGATGACAACGTGTGGGCAGCGATCTCGCGGGCTTCCACCACGCCGGTTTTCATGATCTTGATATTGACATAGTCGGCAGCTCCACGAGCGATAATTTGTTTTGCATCTTCCAGCGAGCGGACAGACTCATCGGCAGCGACAGGAATGCCGGTATCCCGCCGGATCGCCGCAAGACTTTCTAGGTCCTCGCGCGCGACGGGTTGTTCAAGCAAGGCCAAGGTTCCGTCAAACCGTTTGACACCGTCCACGAATGCAAGGCATTCGTCGCGCGAGAACCCTTGATTCCCGTCCCCGATAAACGCGATGTCCGGCAGAGCCTGGTGCACGGCTTGCAACCGCCGGACATCCTCCTCCACATCTTTCCCGATTTTCATCTTAAAAAGGCGAAAACCCCTGCCATACCACCCGCGCGCCAGTTCAAGCGTTTGGTCCAAACTACAAATCGGGATCGTAATGTCCGTCTCTCGGTTGCGAACGTCGGCTCCGCCCCACAGTTTCCACATGGGAATGTTCAACCCGTGGCAATAAGCATCGATACACGCTGTTTCCAATCCACAACGTGCAGCGGGATGGGTCGGCGCTTGTTCAGATAGCAAGCGTCCAATGCATTCGTAATCGGCAGCTGAACGGCCTAGGACGGCTTTACCGAGTTGTCGGAGTGCAGCAAGAGAGCTTTCGCGATTTTCCCCGCCGACTTCTGGGAAAGGCGCCGCCTCACCATACCCCTGTGCGCCGCTCGAAAGCGTGACCCGAACGAAAACATTTTCTGCGACCAGGCGTGTGCCGGTCGCAACAACAAATGGCTCCGTGAGGGGGATATCAACGGGCCAACACTCAACTTTGGTAATGGCGAATGAAGAGGTATCCATCAATCGTCGGTCAATCCGTCGCTAGTAGAACGTATAGACCAGGAAGGCATTCACTTGGAATCGAATGTACACGCTTGCAATCTGAGTGTAGTCGGCCAGAACTTTGAAAAGCCATGGCTTTGACAAATGGGTCGTATAGGCCGCGTGTGCATCGCCCCCAATACGAAAGGCCGAGCTTTGTGTGTCTTGATCGATGTATTGCACCGCGGGGCCGGCAGCGAAATATAATTCGTCTCTGTTCTCTGCTGTATAGGTGGCTGCCACGCGTGGGATTTGATTGACGAACACTTGCGGGCTGAAGTAACCGCCCCCAAAGGGTTCGGTTGTACTGGGGCGAAATCCAGATTGGTTTTCCTCGTAGTGAGTGAGATAGAAAAGGTATTCTCCTCGCACCTCCCAATTTCCGGTTCGCCATAACGGCATGGAGGCTTTGACGTCCAGCCCAACCTGATCGTTCGTTCCAACGTTTTCCGCCGTGACCCAACCCACAAACGGTGTGACTCTGAAATGGAAATGGCCGGCATCGGCCTCAAATTCGCTATAGAATTGGGTGGAACGGGCCAAGCCAAGCAACTGCCCCGACTGGTTGGATCCTATGAGGGCGGTAAAGGAATCATACTTAAATTCACGTTTCACGCCGGGGCGAATGGAGAATGATTGCCCTTCGTAGACATATTCAAATTTATAGGCCAACCCGTCGCCGCGTGGAGCGCCGTGGAATTCCAGCAAGGCGTTGAACCGATTGGATGGATTGAATCGAATCTGGTTGCCCAATGACAGGTATCCACCCGACCGGTTCTGCGACGAATTCCAGAATGATTCGGAACCGACTTCAAGGGTCGAAGTGGTAAAGGCACTGAGATCAACCTTTCCTCGCGTACCGAGTCGGAAGCCATAGAGCTCAAACGGTGTTTCCGGCTGCACAAGTATACCGACGGTCCCTTCGATGGTTGGTTCACGACCTTTCAACATATCGTGACGCAGGGCCGTCATGTCGCCAGGCTCTCGATCAGTCGTCTGGCGTGCCAGATTGGCGTGATAGAGCGCGAGATCGTTTTGGCCAACCCACGCATAGGCTTTGGCGAGTCCTCGGTGCGCAGCCGCGTTCCGGGGCTGCTTGTCTAAAACCTTGTCGTACTGAACGATCGCCTCTGGTGCGGTGTCTTTCCGCCTCGCCAAGTGGGTTGCATACTTGAGCCGCATCTCTGGATCATCTTTGCGCGAAAGCCCAAGACGATAGTACTTGAGTACGTCTTTCTCGCGATATGAGAAGTAGCGTGACCACTCCAAGGCTTGGGCTTGCTTGAAGGCAATCTCCGGATCGTCGTCATATCTGCTGAGATACCGGTCGAATGTTTCAATCGATTTATCCTTGAGCCCTTGCCGCTCATATGCCAGACCGAGATTGCGTAAACCTTCGCGGTGGTTGGGGTCCCGCTCCACCACCTTTTCGTACGCCTCTATGGCAGCCTTGTAGTTCTCGATTTCCATATTTGCGCGGCCTCGTGAAAGGTACCAGGATTGTGTGAAATCTTGAGCCTCTGCTTGTCGATTCGTCACGCAGACAATCAGCAGAATAATGCTCATGCCCTGCGAGATTCTGAGGATCATCGGTTGGTTCCCTCTAAATTAAGGCTTGCAGACGGTAGATTCTTGTGCAACTGCTCTGGCCAAAGAGTGAGAGGGGGTCGTGAGCTGAAATCCCAAGCGCCAGACGGACGGGAACACGCGCTTCCTGTACACCAAGTGGCAGACTGTGTGCTGAATAGTGTTGGCAGAGAAGAACCAGGGACCGGCGTCGGGAATGGTTCGTCCTAATACAAGCACGCCGATTCCTTGTTCTGAGTAATCCTGGACGAGAGCGCTGAGTGATCGGTCTCCTGTTCGGGCCTCGATGAAGCGGCACGCGGCTTGCCGTGGTGTGCGCCGGCGGCGAAGACGATCCGGTCTCACGCTGGTGAACAGACCGGCGAGAAGGTGTCCGACCATCACAAGATTGCTTCGAATTCGGTTTGCATGAGCCTCCCGCCATGTAGTTGGATCAGCAAACAAGGTCAGGACCAGGTGGCGTTTCTGTTCCTCGTTGGGATGCAGGAACTCCAGTCCGCAACGTGTGCGGTACCTGGAAAGTGGCTCATGATATATGACTCGTGCTTGACAGGTGAAGGGGATTCGTCCCTTCACTGAGACCTCCATCAAGGGCGGAAGGGGGGTACAAGAAGTCTCATGAAATGACAGGCCTGTGAGGCTGATGTCGTGACTCATCTCCTGTCGTGAGAAACCGTCGGCAGCAAGGGCGATGGGCAGGGCCCTGAGCACGCGTTCTTCTTTTCGCCTTCGCGGTTTTTCCCACGCCATAAACAGTCCCGCAACCAACCCGATGGCATTAGTGGTGGCCCAAGCCAGGTTGAAGAAATACGCATCCTTCTCGATACCGAAATACCAAAACTCCCACAACCCTTTTCCGATCGCGACCAGGGTGATCGCGGCGGCGATCAGCAGTGTGACGGACGATCGCCAGTCAAAGGAGCGCCGTTCTGAGAGGAGGCCTTTGGGGGTGACTTTGAAGCCCAATCGCCTGGGCAACAATAGATCGAACATCGAGCGGAAGAGCGGAAAACAGATCGTCGACTCATAAAGCGTCGACCAAAGTAAGCGTGGCCAACCCGGGCGCAAGACGGTAGACATCATGGGCAGCACTAAGATGAAAGGGAGCAGATAGGCGACTAGAATCGAGACATCCGCAAGAATCGGATGGAGATGGAAGAGGAGAAAGTAAAGCGGTGTGATCCAAAACACCACGCGAGCAATCGGAAAAAGAAAGTAGTACTGCGATGCGAAATACCCGAGCCGATGTCGGAACGGCAGACCTCTACAGAGGAGGGGGTTGTCTTTAAAAAAGATCTGCAAACACCCCAACATCCAGCGACGGCGTTGAACAATATGGGATGCGAGGTTCTCGGCTGTGAGGCCAGCCGTGAGGTCCTTATCAACGAATACCGATGTCCAACCACGAGCGTGAAGATGCTGACTGGTGTGAATATCCTCTGTGATGCTCATCAAGTTGAATCCGTTCAGTTCGG
>UEXT01000232.1_pt1 | contig 50097 bp, 43 predicted proteins | sample 4301081 | NCBI WGS metagenome assembly UEXT01 (sample SAMEA4773177, study PRJEB27434) | metagenome | biome: 2259; feature: agricultural soil; material: soil | place: USA | collected 2014-09 | depth 0.25 m
AGGTCGCTCGATCTTGATCACTGAGAGATCAACCCACGCACTCTTCCAGACACAAGCAAGAGATTTCTTGTAGGGCAAAACTTCGAGCATGATGGTGTAGAGCGTGAGGCAAGCCGCAATTCTTCTGGGCGTTGTTGCCTGTGCTCGCCCAAGCCCGGAAAGCTTGGCTGCACGGGCGGCGTGCCACCGCATGTTGAGCAAGAAAAAACCGCACACAAAACGCACACAACTGATGTCTTTGCTGTCGGCGCCAATCTTCCAGAGAAGAGATCCGGCCGCCGGGGCCAGGGCCTGACCTCCGCCAAGATGAAGGAATGTCATTGGCTCAGGCCAGCGCTCGTTGGGCAATTTGAATTTGTCGAATGGACGGCCGACCTTCACCTCCGCCACACGCGCTTCATAGCGCTGCGCGACGACAAGACGGCTACCGACGTGCGGCGGGAGAGTGCCTAGCTGAATTCTCTGTTCCGGCCTTTTTCACAAAAAAATGCAGCCGTTTGCAAGGCAACGGAAGGCGTTCTAACCAGATGAACAAGTGACGTGGCCTCCCTCAACCGCACCCTGAACGGCTCGCTATCTGTCTAGCGGGTCTCTTTGGGAGCGGGGATGTTGGCAAGAACACAGATGCCGGAACTTTTCGATTCAATGCTCATCGTGCCTCCGAACTGACGCAGGCGCTCTCGGATTCCCGCGATCCCGACGCCTCGCGATTGCATCTCCGCTAATCTTTCGGGCGATATACCCTTCCCATCGTCCCGCACTTAGACGCAAACACTCCCGTTTTCACGAGCTACGTGGATGTAGGCGGTTTTGCTTTGAGAATGGCGGTGGATGTTCGTTAGGCATTCCTGCACCACACGAAAAATCGCAAGCTCCATGCCGGCAGGAAGCCTCCCGAAATCATCAGAGTCAATCTCTATTCCGCTCCGTTCCACGAGACCTTGCTCTCCGAAGCGTGCTTGCTTGCCCTCGCTCTTTCGCGTTCTGACAGAAGCTGTTAGGATATTCTGTGCTAAAAGCTTGGTCAAAGTTTATTGGCGGTCGGATCCAAAGTGGTGACAACTTGGATAGTTTGGGATGGACCGCGCAAGCTTCAACGCATATCGCTAAGGCGCAGAGTGAAGCCAAGATTTGTAGGCGGTTTGTGGGCGGTTCAGCCAGAAATCGCGCTGTTTTGGGCAATCCGGGCAACTGGTGCACGGTATGCAAATCGTGCAAAGCCGCATAAACACTGGCGATTGCGTATCTGGTTGATTTTGCAAGTGGGGACGTAGTTCAGTTGGTTAGAACGCTGCCCTGTCACGATTCCCCAGGAGAGAGTCAAAAAGGCCTCGCTGTTTCCGCACAAAGCACACTTTTAGCCCCCGGCAATTCTTTCCAGTATTCGCACACGGCTGCTGCACTCGAAGGGCAGGCCTATGATGTTATTCTCAAGTCAAAGTGAGTCGTCACGTGGGAGGCCGAGGGTTAGAGTCCCGTTGCTCCCGCCACCTTTTGGTGGGCCACGCAACAAGAGACGAAGTAAAAAAAAATCCGCGTCCGTTAAGCGTCCAATACAACGTGGATTTATTCATTGCTGCGGTTTTTTAGAGGCTTGATGTGCCATTCGCGCCTTCTAATTTGTTGATTTTGTTAAATGGTTCTGGGTTCGAATCCCACTCTCTCCGCCATTTCCTATCTGATTCATTCAATTAAACTTATGCTATCCGGATGTAGAGAGTAACTCTCTCCGCCAGCAGCTTTCAACTGAAGGACTTAGATCCTATCAGTTCCACAATCAGTTCCACGACAGAGATCTATACGGTCAGAACCGGCGACCAGCCTGCTGTATAGTTGGATCGCGGTAGGGATGTCAGTTGCCTGACACCCCCCGCAGAGACCCGGACGGGCGCTCGTTAGCGCATCCGGTTCTTATCTTAGATGGCTGGCGGCGAAGCGAACGGCGGGATAGGAATGGAACACACTCGGCTGAGGTAGCCATCGTCGGCCTAGTGTAAGCATACGTTGCCACGACAGGTGCCGCTGGCTCCGGTGGCAAAGAGTTCGCCACCAAGTCCCAACAACCGCTGCCGGAACACGGCCAAGCTGTCGAGGTTCCCTGGAACCGCGTAGTAATTGAAGTAACCCTGCGCGACCGATTTGAGCCATCCACCCGTCTGAGGCACTGGATCATGCATACGCCTGTGGAGCTCCTGCTTGAGTTCTCGAAGCTTGGCTCGCATGCGCTTGCCGATCGTCGTGCGCCGCACGGTGAATCGCCCTAGCCTGTTCTTCCCGCTGATATGTTTGAAGCCAGGAAATCGAACGTCTCGGGTTTCTCTTCTCCTCTACGTTTCCGGTTCTCTTCAGCAAACCTGCCGAATTCGATCCGACGCGACTAAGGACTTCCGCAGGCTCGTAAGAATCTTCATGGCTACACTCACCACACGTGGCCACAAAAGAGCTGCTGACCGGCAGCGGCGCGAAGGCATCTGTCTCGCCCAGTGGAATCTTGTGCCCGAACATTACAATCGTGGCACGATGAGCTTTGTCGTTCTTGCAGATGACCGCCCAGCAATAGTTCTCCCACGGGCTCCATGCCACTCCCATATGACACCTTCCCGAGCGGTGGGAAATGTAACTAGCGGTAGTCGAGGCTGTCAATCGAGAATCACCCTTATTCCAAAATTGGCATTGGTTTTTTCCACGATTTTAAGGGCGACCTTTCCTTGTGGGTGCAATCATCTGAATTAGAAACTTGGATCGACCGCAGAAGGGTTGCCATTTTCCGAGGTGGTCCACTGCGATCGGAAAGCGCGGCGGTACCTAACAGGTGATAGGGCGCACTACTTTGGGGAGGCATGGCATGGGGTAAGTCGATCGCGATCGTGATATGCGCCTGAGCACGAAGCTACGATCAACAGATCGTCAGGATGCGCAGTTGTTGTTGAGACTTTTAATCGAAGTCCGCTTGCCAAAGATCCGGCCACCCACATTCTTCCCCCGCTTACGAAGCATTCCACGGCGCCTCGGGCTCGGTGATCTATCCCTCCGCATTGCGTACCGAGCTCCAGTAACGATTAAGAGCGTAATTCCAACCAGAATTACCCAACGACGCTTTTGCAGAGGATCCGGCGCGTCGATCGGCGCGCCCAGCCCTCCGCCGGGACGCGCTTTTGGATCGGATAAGCTCTGTTGAGCTTGTTGGCGACGGCCTGCGAATTCTTCAAGGGTGCCGGTTCCTGAGATACGAAAGGCGACGTTTTGGTCCGGGCTCACTGGGGCGGTCCCTTGTGCGTTGTCCGAGGAACTGCCAGGCATTGGTCGAAACATGCCGGCAATCGCTGGCTCGAACGTCATCGAACGCGGCAACATAACCACAAACCGTTCGGAAGGATTTCGCACAGTAGGTTCGATCAGCGTTTCGCCCTTGTAAGGAAGCTGGTAGACGACTGCAAACCGGGTATCACCCGGACGAATCGGAGAAGAAAAATAGTATTGGCCCTGATGTTCACCGCGGATAGGTTTCTGTTTCAGTGGCTGGCCGGTCTCAATCTGGATCATGCCAGACACAACATGCGCTACGAGCGGCAGGTGGATTTCGAAGGGACGATCGTTGACAATCGTCCGTGGCGGTTTCGATTGATTGCGTATCGTGATGAGCTGTTTTATCTCCAGGGTGTCTGCGGTGGCCTCGAAGCGCTGCACGTCCATGACCGCGCTTACACCTTCCAGCGATTCGGCGACATCGTAGACTTGAGCGACCAAGGCCTTGAGTTCGGACTCGACCGGCTTGTGATACGTGACTCCTTGATGGATGACACGCACCAGGTGGTTTGCCGCATCCTTCATCTCAAGAACAAAGCGGCCCATCGAATCGGTTTGGGTGCGTGCAATTTCACTCATGCCATCCTGGGAAAGAACCAAGAGCACAACGGTGTCCCCCGCAGAGGACGTCCCGGTCGTGCCGTTTAGCACTTTGCCGCGGAGGTGGGTGGCATGCACAGACGAGCCGGCACCGACGACGAGAGCACATAGGACGAAACGGCGAGCTACCTTCGACAATCGTTACCTCCTCGATGTTTTGTAGTTCGAGAAAGAATTTTTCCGCCGAGCAGTGTGCCGACTAGGGTCTGCGGTGCCGAGTTCTTCGGGGACTGTTCGTTTGTTTCGCTGGGCCTCCAAAGGCGGATTGCGAAGGCTGCCAATCCCGAACGCTCGAGTCCGTTGCCTCGGGAGTGTTGTCTTTCTTCAGGGCGGCCTTCAGCCATTGCGGAAGTTGCTCAATGCCGTTTGATTGACCCTCGACGTCCTCGCTAAGTTCGGCTCCTTCCGCGGCAGCATGGGCACTTCCTTCTGCAATCAATGCGTTAACTTGGGCGCGAGGTTGGTCAGGACTTGCATTGACCGGCGCGGGTTTCTCGCTCGTAGCGGCTGAATCGGCAGCGACCGTCCGGGAGGCGGATGCTATGGCCTGTTGTTTGACCTTGCGAGGGGGCTTTTCATGGGCATCGGTCCTAACGGTCAGCAACAGGTGCTGTAGTCGGCCGTCCGATGATGAGCCAGTCATCACATAGTTAAAGTGCGAGCCGTTCAACAGAGCGGCAAGCACATTGCGTGGCGACCCCGGGCCGAATACGCCTACGACGGGTTCGTCAGGGCCCGGCGGAATTTCAATGAGTACACCAATATGGTTTCCAACAGCGCGCAGAACGCGTGATAAGGGTGCATTGAATGCATGAATTGTGAGTTCTCCGCCATCGTAGGTGACGACGATTGGTCCGATCGGCTTGAGGTATGGCGCGGCGGCGTGTCCTGCTTCCTGCTGTTCCTGGGCGTGTGTCGGTAACAGGCAAAGAGAACACGCTCCCAGGAAAAGTTCACCGAGTCCGGACCGCAGTGACATCATCTAGAAACCACCTTGTGATTTGACCGGCACGGCCTGTTTCTTCTCGATACCCTCGACGCTCTCCGGTTTCTCAACAATCGAGAGCAATTCCACTTCGAAGATGAGCGTGGCGTTAGGCCCGATGCCTCCCATCACGCGCTCTCCGTAACCAAGCTGCGGCGGGACAAAAAGCTGCCACTTGGAACCCACCGGCATGAGCTGCAGGGCTTCCTGCCAGCCTTTGATGCTCTGCTTCAGAGGAAATGTCGGCGGTTCGCTGCGCTTATACGAGCTGTCGAACTCGGTTCCGTCAAGCAGGGTTCCGCGATAGTGACACTGAACGCTATCATCCAGCGTCGGCTTCTTACCGTCGCCTTGTTTCACTATCTTGTACTGCAGACCGCTGGGGAGGGTCACCACGCCTTGCTTCTTGGCGTTTTGAGCCACGAACTCGGCGCTCGCTTTCTTGTTCTTTGCGGACAACATTTCAATGGCATGCTCGAGACCGCGTTTGCGTTGCGCCTGGAATTGCTTTACGGTCGCAGCTACTTCCTTGAGGGGGATGAGGAGCTTGGTTTCGTCATTGGCGAAAGCATCCTGCAAACCCTTAACCACAAGTTCCGCATCAACATCGATCTTTTGCCGCCTCAGCTGTGCGGCCAGATCAACCCCGAGCGCGTAACTGAGCCTTTCTTTTGCATTGTGGAACACTGCAGCCGGAACCTGCGGGCTAGTATTGGCAGTGGGCTCCGGCGCCGGCGACGTCTTTTCCGCATCCTGCGATGTGACGGTGGGCTGGCTCTTCGCTGCTGACGCGTCTTGTGCGGCGGGCTGCGCCTTTGTGGTTAGGGTCTCCTGAGCGATTGCGATGCTCATAAGCAGGGCTGTGACCAGTATTACCTTAAGTCTCATGCTAGTTTCCCAAAACTAATTCAAGATTCTCGACCGTCAGCTGTCACTTCTTAGCACCGGTTCTCAGTCCCAATTCGCGGTCAACATCGGAAACAATGTCGTTGTGCAGCGCCTGCGCGTCCGTTCCTCTGCTCTTAATCGCGAGCAACTCCAGCTCAAAGATGAGTGTCGCATTGGGTCCGATGAGCTTGCCTGCGCCTCGTTTGCCGTAGCCCAGCTCAGGCGGGACAAAGAGCTGCCACTTGGATCCGGCAGGCATGAGCTGGAGGGCCTCCCGCCAACCGCGTATGACTCTTGCTACAGTCACCGTCGCTGGCCTACCTCGTTTGTAAGAGCTGTCGAATTCCAACCCGTCCAGGAGAGTGCCACGGTAGTTGCAGACGACCGTATCATTGACCCTGGGCTTGTCGCCGTCACCCGGCTTTATAATCTTGTACTGCAACCCGCTCGGCAGGGTCACGACGCCCTCTTTGGCCTTGTTCTCGGTCAAGAATGACTGTCCTTCCTTCCTGTTCCTTTCAGCAAACTCCTGACGCTTCTCGGTCCGCGAAACGATCTGCTCTTTCTTTAGTTCTTCTCGGAGATCACGCAAGGTGGAGCTGATCTCCTCGTTACTCATAAGCATCTTGCCGCCGGAAAGAGCATCCTTGACGCCTTGGGAGTACAGGTCATCATCCATGTCAACACCCTGCCGGCGCATGGTGTCCCCAACTTGCACGCCCAGAGCATAGCTTCGCCTTTCCCTTTGGCTCTTGAACGCTGAGGACTCTTGCGCCTTACTGATTGCCGCGACGTCCTCGGTTTTAGGGACTGGCTTTATGTCGGGTTGGGTGATCTCGACTCGCAGGGCGTTGTCTCGATACACCGCTTTGATTGCCAGTTCTTTGGAAACACCCTCGGCCGTGAGTTGCACCTTGCTTTCCCCGGCACGTTTCACGACGATGCTGACCGCATTGCCTCTGTTGGGCGAGACCATCACCATCTCTGAATCGGACGGGACCCATTCGGGGTCAACGCGGACCGGCCTTCCCTGGGCGTCAATACCGACGACTTTGACTTCCACAGTATCCTGCCCGACTGTGCCCCTATAGGTCTTCGGCGACAGCCAGCGGTCCCCCATCTGATCGCTTCGGGTGAGCCGAGGATCGAGCTTAAAGGAAAACTGCAAGTCGCTAGGGGCGGCAGCTCTATCTGCGCTTTGCGGCGAGGCTTGCAACATGGTTGGCAGAAGAACCAGGATCATGGCCGTGATGGCTGCCAGTCGGATTCCACTCCTGCATATCACTTATGAATTGCTCCTTTTCACGTTGTAGGTTTGTGAAACTCATCCCCTCCGCCATTTAGGAGGGGATGAGTTGGGAGAGTGACTTCGCACTAGTGGCAGTAGTGATTGTTCACCGTGCCACAAAACGCGTCCTGTCCGAGCAAGCGGGGCCCACTGGAGATCCCCAGGAAGTTCTGCAATTTGGTCGCGATGCCACCAGCGCCGGTCGCCAGCACCTGCCGGAAGCATGCGCTCGTTGCACCAGGAAACGGTGAACTTGTGGCCGAATTCGAGCACACCCCAGTCAGATTCGCCAGGAAGCCTGCCCGACTCCCTACGGTTCCAGCGAACGCGCCATTTTCCGGGGCCGTGGCATCCAAGGGCACAAAGATCTCGGGATGATCGAACGGTGCCCTCTCGAACGCCACGCGCTCATCGGTGATTTCCAGGAGGAAATCCACCACCGAGACGATGATCTCCTCTTTCTGCTGCTCACTGAACATCGGCACGGCGCCTGGCGTACCAGCGGGCACAACCAGGCACGTGGGCCGTTGGCCCAGAGGCGCGCTGGCATTGCAGGTAGTCGGATCGATGTAGGCGCCTAGGGCTTCGTCCTCCTCCCGTAGGTTCATGATGAGGAAGTCCCGGTGCGCTTTGTTGGTGATTGGAAAGTTGCCGCCACGCGTGTAGAAGTCGAGCTGCTGGCGGAGGGTCAGGTTGCCGCCGTCGTGGAAGAATGGATTGGTGAGCTCAACATTGCGCAACGGAGGCGCCTTGAACGCACCCTGCGCGTTCACCCGGTTGATGTTGGGCCACATAGCCATCTGATCCCCGACCGCGTCGTTCATGTTCTCACCGAGGATGGCGGAGGGATCGAAGGGACCAAAACTATCGATGAACCCCTCCTTCATCGGCTCCCTCATCATCGTGTTCAGGCCGGTAAAGACCTCGTCCACCTGCACCTCGTCGCCAACATTGATGTTGCTGGCCCAGGGTGCCAAGTACGGAGGCAGCAGGGGATTCGCCGGTTCCTCCTCAAAGCCAGGATTGATCCCCTGGTCCTGGGCATCTTCCTCGAACACTCCACCACCCGTCGTATCGATGGACGGATCGAACGTGGGGCAGACATTCCCGGGGAAGGAAGGCTGGGCGAACCCGGTACTCGGATCATCCCCGCCTGGGGTGTAGTCCACGCCACAGACGTTTTTCAGCATGAGGCGAGACAGGGAAAGCGGCCAACCGAACGGGTCGTCGCCCCCACGCGACACGTCGTCGTCAATCGGTGTCACCCCAATGTTGTACATCCCGTTGTCGAACAGGGCTTGGCCCTGGGGGAACCCGCCCTTTACGCCGCCCGGAACCGGATTTCCGTACACATCCTGACAGGGCTCAATGGTACAGAAGTCATCGATGTTACGCTCGATCGCGTCCTGGGCATTGCCATTGATCTCGCCCTCCAGCGCAAAGCCTGAGATCATCCGGCTTCGGCCCAAAGGCTCGGGAAAGATCTCGCTCCCCGGTGTCCCGATGCTGAATTCTTGGGCCCAGTCGTTAAAGGACAACTGGTTGCTGACCTCAACGGTGTGGTCCGTAAAGGTCCCTCCCTGATGGCACTCGCCACAGCGGAGAGAGTTGTAGTTGGGATTCTTGAGCGACAAGTTGGATCCCAGGAAGAAGTCGAGACCCAGTAATGGATCCGGAGTGCCCGCCGTCTGGGCACGCGTGCCGCCCGTGGGTACGAACGTGCAGCCGGTGGTGCCTTCGGGACCGGGGCAATTGATTTTGGCAATAAGGTTGGGATCGCGCTTGAAGTTCCCGACCTCCGTCAAGCAAGGCGCTGCACCGCCCGTTTGGGCACAGCTGACCAGGTCAAGAACCAGGGCGTTTTCGTTGGCCTCTCCGAAAGACACGAATGCATCCTCATTCGCATCCATAAAGCGGTCAAAGGGAGTGTCGTCCGGGATCAACATCGTGGCCCAGGCATGGATCGACAGCCCCCAGAACAGGCTGAAGTTCGCTTCCATCTGGGTGAACGAGTTGGTGTCCGCCGGCTCGGATGGACCACTGTTATCAATGGTGAGGACGTAATTGTCGAACGGATCAGCAGCCGAGTTGACTACCTGGCCGTTCTGGAGCACGGGAATGGCGACATTCACTCCAACGGTGGAGCACTGGTTGGGATGGAGCGTCGCGTTGCCGTCGGTGTAGCAGCCGTGGAGATGCCCGTTGGTTGATTGCCAGAGCGCGGGGTAAAACGCCCGGCGAATCAGTCCCGGGTAGCTGATGCAAAGGCCCGGTTTGCCAGGCGTGGGAGCCCCGGCAGTCGAACGCTCACGTGGCAACAGGCTGGCGCACTCCGAGCCACCCTGGTTGGAGTATCGACCGAGCACGCTATCAGCCGGATCAACCAACTGGTTGGCGAGCGGCACCACCCGGTTCTTGCCGGCCGGGCCTCCCGTATGGTTGCCTTGGAGCAGTCTCTTGCCCAGCTTGGCCCAGTTGCGGCCGGCGAAGGACATCTCAAATTCGCTCAACGCCGGTCCTGTAGCTAGCGACGCCAGACTGGCGAACCGGATGATCTGCCGCGTAGCCTGCAGAGGCGCCAGTTCATCGGTAGCCACGAAAACGTGAGCCTGCGGATCGGCAGCACCAAACACGCTGCCGCCGTTGAAGTCGTGACGCGCACGGCCATCCCAGAAGTTGTCGAAGTTCATCGGTGCAGCGAAGAACGTGGGCGTGTGGCGCGGTTCCACCCTGCGAAAGCCCTGGTTAACCTCAACTGGGTCGAGCGGCGCGATGCAGCCGGCGCCTGGTCCCGTTGGGTCGCCGCATGCGTAATCCGCGCGCAATGAAGGTACCCCGCTCGCCGTCGTAATGAATGCCCCTAGCCCAACGGGTACGTCCGCGAACAGCTTGAATCGGCTGACACCCATTGAGGACAGAACGTCGTTGGTGGTCCGCACAATGTTCCCGGGATTCACCAACGGGTCGGTCGGCAGCAAGGGGTCAGCCAGTTTGTGCAACGGGAAAGAGTCGACCGTCACCTCGGCATTGGCTCCGCTCGCCATCCCGTTAACTGTGTTGGCGACATTGATTGAAGTGAAGTCATTTCCCAAAGTGTTGGGGTTGATCTGGCCTTTGATCCGGTTGTCAACGCCGGCGTGGAAGTGACACGTGCCACAAGCCTGGACCGAGTCGCTGCCCACCTGCATGTCCCAGAACAAGGCCTTGCCCAAGGCTGTCGCTTCCTCCCTGGCGTTCAACTTGGCTGCACGGTTGACCCCACGGTAGTAGTCGTTCTCGTTCGAGGGCAGCAAGTGAGCGGGATCCGCAGCGAGGTTGTCGACCGAGTTGTGGAGGTAATCCGGATTCGCCGGCGTTCCATTGTGAATGCGGGTACCTCCAATCGCCAGTTGACCTTCGGCCCTCAGGGAAGGCCTGCGCAGCCCGCCGACCGCTGCCGCGGGGAGGCGCGGATTTATGAACCCCCGCACCGGATCGAAAAGTCGCAAGCCCACGATGGAGCCCTTCAGACCGTTCTGAGGATCGCTGAGGTTTAAAAGCGTACCGCCTGGGACGGCTGGCACAGAGTATTGCTCGCCCCTGCGGGCCGGGCGACGCAGCACGCCGAATCCCGCATAGCCCGGTTCACCCGGATCCGCGCCGCAGAGCAGCGAACCCTCCGGGGGCGGGATGGGTTCTACTGTAGTGACGCAAAACACGGATGCAGGCGCGATTGGGCTGTTGTAGTCGATCGCCACCTCATTTTCCTCAACCCGGTCGTCTCCTGGCGAGACGGTGATGTCGTGGTAGGTGAAGTCATACCTGATCTGACCGTTAGGAAGGGTTGTCGCGGTGCAATCGGCTCCTCCCAGCCCAGTGCCAGTGCAGGGATTCGGCGCGATCCAATCCGCTCCCTCGAAATTGATGTTCAGGATACGCAGTTCCTCTCCGCCCTGGTAGTTGTAGTTCAGCGGATGGATGACGTGCCTCTCCAGGAGCACTTCGCTGCAGCCCGCGGAGCCGGGCGCGCATGGCTGCCCCGCCCCATTCCGGTAAACGAAAGACCGGCGGCGCGGCTGGGTCAAGCGGTAGGCCGGCCAGCCTTGAAGGTTGCCTCCTACGTCCGGAGCGAGCGCGAATTGATACGGGTTGTCCAGCACCTGCTCGAGCTCGTCCCAAATGGGGACCTCTTTCAACGACTGCAGGGTGCTTTCCACCTCGAAAGCAAAAAACGGCTGGTCGAAGGGGATGATCCCCGAGTTGTCCACTACTTGGCCATTGACGGTGCCACGATTTTGACCCACGGCGGGCGAGGGCGTAAGGGTCATCACCAGGGTACAGGCCAGAAAAAGCGCCAAACCCGCCTTGAGTGCTTCGCACAGTGTAGCGCGCATAGTCTTATCTCCTACTCACTGGAAGTCGGGATGTGGAAAAACGGCTCACCAGGCAAACCTGGCGCGTTTGTTCATGCCCAGGGGGAGGGCGATGTGATCTTGATTACTGATTGAGCCTTTGTGAGCGGGTCTTGGGGGGAGACCTTTGGGGGAGTTACTTCAAACCTGCGCAGCGTATGCCGGTTCTGAGATTTCTACAATCGGACCTTTTCGTATTTTGTCCCTCAAAATTTCGCAGAGCGGTTGAGACAACCGTCAGCCATCGCGAGGATGTGGGTACACGATGGACGTCATATTGAGATCGGTCGTAATCTGCGTGAACCAGGGGCGAGAAAGAGATATTCCCAGCAGAACAGCGCAATCTGACTACGGGCAAACAGGCAGACACGTGTGGGAAGAGCCCAACTTTGGAGCGTTCTTACGCAACCGTCGCCAGGGGCCTGCTGTGCGCGAGTGGGAGGACCACTGTCACTTCTGTGCCACGATGAGAGGAAGTAATTTTCAATTCACCACCGAATTGCCGCGCTCTCTCGCGCATACCTCCGATTCCAACTCCGACGCGGGGTGCAGTGCCCGGTTCAGGACTCACAACCTCCTTAGGCAGTCCACAACCCTCATCACGAATTGACAGGCGGACTTCGCGATCATCCCGCGACAGTATGATTTTTGCGGTCGGGCTCCCCGAGTGGCGATGGATATTTCCTAATGCTTCCTGGACGATGCGAAAGACGATGAGTTCCAATTCTTGGGGGAAGCGCCCGAGGTCCGAATCGATCTCAACATCCACGTAAATGCCGCTCCGTTCCCCAAATCCTTTGGCGTACCAGGTGAGCGCGGATTCCAAACCGAAGTCTTCCAGGATAGGAGGATGCAACAGATAGGACATGGAGCGGACTTCGGTGAGAGCCTGTTCTGCCAGCTGACCGCTCTGTTGAAGCAAAGAGCGAGTAACGCTGGCGTCGAGGGTAGCCAATTTGCGCAGACTCGAGATCTTTATTTTCAGGGCGCTGAGTGTCTGAGCTGTGCTGTCGTGAAGTTCACGGGCGATCCGGCGCCTTTCCTCATCCTGTGAGTGCAAAAGATCCCTCGACAGCTTTCTTAGTATGGCCTCCATCTGGCTGCGTTCTGCAATTTCGTCCTGCAGGTCATCATTGGCTTGTATGAGGTCCGCCGTTCTCTCCTGAACACGCAACTCCAGTTCGTCATGCGCTGCCTGCAAATGGGCCGAGCTGATTTGCAGTTTGCGAGCAAAGTGAATGGTGGACACCAAAAGTAAGATAAGGAGACACGCCAAGATCGCTCCCAATTCCGGGAGCTGCGAGCGAGCCTCGGCCAGGGTTTCCGGCGTCGGCCACACTTCAACACTCCAGTTCACAGCGGTGAGGGGCACCTTTGAGGTCTGGCTCCAATCCTCTCGATCTGACGTCTTGCTTCCGTCCGTCTGATACAGCTGAGTCGACCCCCGTAAAACGGCAACGGAGAAACCAGTGCGAACGTGATCCGAGAGGACGGACTCGAGTGTCTTACTGACATCGCTCAAAACAGCCAGGTATCCCACGATTTCCTCATCGGAAAAACTCGGCACAACGATCAGATATCCCAGTCTGTTATCGGGTAGAGTGACTTCGGCAGTCATTGCCTCCTGATCGACTGACCTGGTTCCAGTTCGCAGCAATTGGCTCAGTTGATCACCGGCGGGAAAATCGACGGCTCCATGCCCGCTCGCATGCTCACCCCATACAGCCGTTCCCCGTCGGCGCAGCGAACTGTCGAAAAGCTGGAGTCCTATGTATCCGGGTTGATGCGCAAGAAATAACCGGGCCGCCCCTTCCCACTCTTGCGGTGAGATTCGGTTGACCTTCCACAACTGTGCGAGTCGGGTCTGCGCCAGAAGGCGTGCTTCCATATCCGCAACGATATCGGATTGCACGCTGTCAACGGCCAGCTTGACCATCCGCTCGATCTGAGGCCGGTCGTCGAAGTCGAGCGGATCATGGAAAGCGACGCTGATAGCAGCAATGACGAGAATGGCAAGCGCGACTACCACGATCCGCGATCCGAACAAGATCCGCCACTTCATCAAGTGCCACCTCGCAGTGCTGTCAAGATCGCGAGTCAGGATCCAGGAGATCTCACAGCAGCAAACAACGTGTCAGAAGGGATATGGTCACGCTTAAGGGGGAGCGGCAGGATGGTAGCACGGGCGCCATTGGTGACGGCTGAAAGTAACTTGTAAAAAAAATGTTTGTTAAGAAGATGTAAACGCTGGGGTCGCGCTGACCTGACTGTTTTCTCCGTATGACGAAAGATCCGCCTGAAATTCCGTGAGAAAATGCTGAGTCGCCATCGTTCTGCAACGCAGAAAGCAGAGAAATGCCGATCCGCATCGTACTCGCTGATGACCATACGATGATCCGCCAGGGATTGAAGGCAATCCTGGAGGCGGAAGGGTTTCAAGTACCCGGGGAAGCCTCGAACGGAATCCAGGCAGTAGAACTGACTCAAAAACTGCGGCCGGACATTGTGGTCCTCGACATCTCCATGCCGTTGTTGAATGGTATTGATGCTTCGCGGCAAATCCTCGAGGCACGTCCCCAAACCAAAGTCATTCTCCTAACAGCGCACACTCAGGAGCAGTATGTAGTTCAAGGGCTTCGTCATGGAGTCACCGGATATCTCTTGAAAGAGAACGCTGCTGACGAACTGGTGAACGCGGTCCGAACCGTGGCCGGCGGTGCAATCTACATCACCGCTGCCGTGTCCAGGGCGGTTGTACAAGCGTTCTCTGCCGATCCTTCTCGCGAGCTCTTGAGTCCACGCGAACGTCAGGTGCTGCAACTCATTGCAGAAGGAAAAAGCATGAAGGAGATTGGAGCGTTGCTGGGTATCAGCAGCCGGACGGCTGACTCGCATCGTACCAAGATTATGGAGAAGCTTGCGCTGCATGACACGGCCACCCTGGTTCGGTACGCGATGAGCATCGGACTGGTCCCACCAGAAGGCTCCTGAAGTTCACGTGTTCCCGTCTCTCCCCGGTATGAAGACTCACGAAATCCGGAAGCCGCGTTTGCGAATTTATCCCCCGGTGTCTGCGAAACCATCTGATTGTGCCTCCACTCCCTTGTGACCTAACATCCGCAACAGGCGGAGATGGCGGCGCCACCTGAATTGGTCGACAGGTGATGATCAACATGCTCGCCTCCGCTCGCCAACCAATCTCGATGAGCCTGCGAATACTTCTCGCCGATGATCACGCCGTCGTCCGACAGGCGATCAAGTTCATGCTGCAGCGCGAAGGCTTTGAGGTGGTCGGTGAGGCTTCGGACGGACACAATGCAGTAAGGTTGTGTGCAGAAACGCAGCCTCACATCGCCGTCCTTGACCTATCCATGCCGCTGCTGAATGGAATCGAGGCGGCACGCGAAATTCTGACGGGCTGTCCACGTACAAAAGTGGTGATATTAACCGAGCACGCTCACGAGCGCTATCTTCTTGAGTGTTCCCAGTTGGGGGTCAGTGCGTACGTGCTAAAGAGTGACACGGGTGAACACCTGGTTGACGCGCTGCACGCAGTCTCGCGAGGTGAGACGTACGTCCCTCCCACCTTAGCCAATTTGAGCGGCTCGCACTCGAACGATGGGAAGGAACCACTGGGAATCCAGGAGCGCCGGGTGCTCCAGTTGATTGTTGAGGGAAAAAGCACCAAGGCGATTGGGAGACTACTGGAGATCAACTACAAGACTGTCCAATCGCATCGGGCCAACATCATGAACAAACTCGGCATTCAAGACATTGCCGGCTTGGTGCGCTATGCAATCCGACGCGGCCTGGTACAACCATAGAAACGAAAGGCAAGGCGGCGTGTCACCCGTCCGCTCGGCAATATTAAGTTTTCGCTTGTCAGATTCTCTCGGGCCAATGATCGATCCGATCAAGGTGCACTGGTCCGTCGGCGAAAAAAGTTCTCCCGTGCCCCGCTCTAACTATCAGGTACCGGGCGCAATCATCTGAGCGGGAGAATAAATCTCTGGCAAGTTCGGCAGACCAGGGGGCTGGATTGTGTCCGACAGAGAATCCGGTCGCCTTCTGCACCGTTTCTACGTCAGACGCTGGGGCGGTTCAATGCAAAATGAATGAAAACATTCTGCTGGTCGAAGATGAAGAAGCCATGCGCATGGTGCTGAGTGATCGCTTGCAGCGCGCGGGTTACGTGGTCGACTCCGCTGCGGACGGGAAGCTAGGTTCCACCAAGGCAACCTCTCGCCCCTTCGATCTGATTATCCTCGATGTCATGCTGCCCGAGCGCGACGGTTTTGCAATTTGTCGTGACGTTCGAGGCGCTGGATTGGAAACACCCATTCTGCTGCTTACCGCTCGCACTGAAACCGTGGACAAGATCCTCGGCTTGAAACTTGGCGCGGATGATTATCTAACCAAGCCGTTCGATATGTCTGAACTCACCGCTCGTGTCGAGGCGCTGCTTCGACGAACACCTCATCGAAGCCGCAAGAACATCTACGTGCTTGGCCCGATCTCAATTGATACGTCAGCAATGGAAATCACGCGCCAAGGGGTTCCCATTCCTCTCTCGGCGCGTGAATTCCAGCTACTTTGCTATTTCGCAGAACACCCGGGTGTCGCCCTTTCTCGCAGCGAGATCCTGCGCGACGTATGGGGCTATGAGGTGGCCACATTCACGCGGACAGTCGATGTTCATGTAGCCGGCCTTCGACAGAAACTTGAAAAAGATCCCCGGAACCCCGAACTGATTCACACCGTCCCCGGAATTGGGTATAAGTTCGTCGTGTGACTAGTGGAGCCGGAAATTAAGCAGCCGCTACTTTTCCGGAACAGCAAAACCGACAGGCCAGACAGGTGTAGGTTATTCCCCTTTTCTGTCGTTCTCCAAACGGTCGACTGGATTGATTTCTCCTGTTCCAGCAGCGACTTGATCTCAATCGCGAGCATGGTGTATTTCTGCGATCTTGCTTCGTGACGACCTTATGACAGTCTTTCGATGTCCCTTATCGGCGCCTTGGGAGCTGCAGAGTCAGCAATCAGTATTCACGCTTATGTGATCTCGAACGACACCAGTGACGAAAATATGGTCACAGCTTGGAGTTGTTCTTTTTCTCGACTTGGATATAGGAATCGAAGTCGAGGCTGGCGCGGATTCCAAACAGTGAGCACCCAAAGCAGTAGCGGTGGGTCTCCTGAAATTGTCGCAGTGCTTCCAGATGACTTTTGGCGTCGAGTTCAGAACAGAAGCTCCGGCTATCGTTGCATGTCGGGCATGTAGTGCTGCCTGTAACGGTGAAACGCATGGCCGCCCGCTCTTCAATCAGTCGCTCACTCATTGTTAGGAGGCTAGGGAGAGTTGGCCCTTTAGGGGAGAGAGACACTGTAGGCCACTCGTGCTGCGGAGACAATCGGGCAGTTTCGCAAAATGGCTCTCAAAATTGCCTAAAGACTGCAGCGCAGCGCGTCCGTTATTACAAAAACTTGTCGCTCAAATTATTGACGGTCATCTGCAGCGAGACTAGAGTCGCGACGCAATTGGGAAACCGAGTACCCGGACAACTAAAAGAATCGCGTCCTGTCCCAATAGAGGCCTTCGGTTTTACGTATTGCTTCCCTCCTTTTACACAACATCAGTCGAATGCGTGATGCAATGCCTACCATTAGGGCCCTTAATCCAGTCCTAGATCCAGCAATGCCAGACCGACCAAACCTCTCGGGCCCCGCTCTAACTATCAGGTATCGGGCGCAATCATCTGAGCGGGAGGGTTGGACTCGGTGGTAGCTTCAAGGATGAGAATTAGCCGGTCGCAAACTAAAAAAAGCGCGAAACATGTGTGACCGCGTCTGGCGATGATCTAACGGCGCAAGGCCACATCATCGCAAGGCGAAAGTCTATCCTGGACGATTGCTATTGGTACTAGCCTGGGACACCGCATCAACGGCGTCGTTTCGAAGATCGCATGTCCTGAAAGAGGTCTTCCAGAAATTCGACAATTCCCGCGGCGGCACTTAACCAGGCAGCGTTATGGGGTGTCTGCGGAGTTTGTTCCCCGTCCAGTGTCCTGCGGAGGTGGGGAATCACTCTCGCCAATTTTGAGGAGAGAATCGAAGCACCATCTCGCCTCTCAAGCTCTTCCCGAAAAATGGTGATGCTGGGCGTATTCGGATGGGTGGGGTTTGCTCCTCCAATGACCTCGGTGGGTTGGGTCGATATCTCTTGAGGAACGATCCCTTCGATGTCTCTTTTGCGGCCCGGATGCCGTCGTAGAAGCGCCTCGATACGGGCGCTGAGCTCCAGCATGTCAAACGGCTTTGTGACATAGTCATCGGCTCCCACTTTGAAGCCGGCAATCATGTCGTCGGTTTCGCGGAGAGCTGTCAGCATGAGGATAGGGGTTGCCAATCCAGCGCCCCGGATGTCGCGACATAGATCGAATCCATTGCGCCGAGGCAGCATCACGTCGAGGATCATCAGGTCGAATGGCGAAGAAGTCGCCTTTTCGAAGCCGGTGTCTCCGTCCGCCGCTGAATCGACAAGGTAACCTTCCCTTCGAAGACGGTCGCCGAGGACCATCCGAAGGGCTTCTTCGTCTTCCACGAGCAGGATGTTGTCACTCATTTGCAGAAGTAACGGGAAGGACGACGGAACAGCTGACGTCGAACCAACACCGGGTTCTAGATATCCTCTGCTTGGATTTCCACCGCTTTGCTCACAAACTCGCCGGACAAGGGAACAAGTGACGTGGGTCCCTCCTCGAGCTCCAATGTTGACCTGACTGCCTCTCGTGCGAGGGCGTGGTCATCGGCAAGAAATATTCGCAAACTCATCGCGGCGCGCTGCGTCCTGGCGCAGGTGACCTTGAGATCGCCAAGCCACACAGGTGCACTCTTGCGCAGAAAACAAAAATTATACTGCCCGCCGTAGCGAGCACAATCGGGAGATTCCTGAGCCAGGGGGGCATTCTTTCGCAAAGCTCCCTGCTGAGAGTCTTATTGTGGACCAGGGGTTCAAGCCCCCCAGATAGACGTGGTGGGGAAACCCGGAACCCTTGAAAATAACCCTAAGGTTGCAAGGTTGGGCGCCGGCATCAACCTAGCGCAAAAATCTCGCTGTTGTCGGTTCGAAACACGCCATAATAGCTCTCCGTCCGGTACGTCGTTCACATCCTGGATTCTAGAGGGAGGGCAAGTACTCTGAATCGGAGTCGATAGATCGCTGGTGCTTTTGTGAGAATCGAGCATGATGCACTCGCCTGGGAAAGCACTTCGAACTGTGGTTGGAAATTAACACCATGCAAGTCAAGAAGTCACATTGGGAGCTTCTCGTCAAAGTGGGTCTGATGGTGGGCGCGATGGCGGCCGTCGGTCTGGCCTTCTGGAATCCCTTGAGCAGCGAAGTCCGATCGCAAACCAGACGCATCACCACAACGCTGGCTCGAGCCATGCAGACCGACATCTTGGACGAAGTGCGCTATCAGATGCTCGCCCTAGTGCGGCTTGCGAGCCTTCTGAGTTTGGAGCCGAGGCCGGTTCAGGGAGAGTGGGAAACGCAGACAAAGCTCTTTATGAGCCACCATCCTGGATACATCGCTGTCCAATGGATCGATACAGAATACCGGACTCGCTGGATGGCCAGTGAAGACGATAGGAAGCCCTTCGAAGATGTACCGTTTGCCGCGAATGAACCATTCAGACACGCATTGGATAAGTCGATGAACCACTGTGATTCCGATGCGGCATTTACCCCCACGTTTCGCCTCGCGAATGGAAATCCTGGACGGAGAATCATTGTGCCGATTTGCCGTGAACAGGAATTCCTGGGATTTCTGGTCGCCGTGCTTGATGAACCGAGGGTGTTGAGTGAGATCTTGGCGGACGATACCGGTCTCGGCTACGGCATTGCTGTTCTGGACGGCGATACGGAGGTCTTTAGCGCACCCGGCCGAAATTCGCGGAACGACAAGAAATGGGGACAGGAAACTCAAGTACCCTTGCTGGGCGCCACGTGGCGCGTTCGTGTTTGGCCAGAATCTGACCTGTTGCACGAAATCGAGTCGCGCCTGCCGGAGCAAGCGCTTCTTATGGGCTCAATAATTGGCCTGCTACTTTTCACGACCCTTGATTTTGCACGAACCTCATATTTCAGGTCTCGCGAGCTTCACCGAGCGCATAACGAACTGGAATCGCGAGTCGAGCAACGCACAACCGAATTGCGATTGGCTAACAAGGAACTTGAATCTCAAATCCACGAACGAAAACGCGCGGAGGAATCGCTCCAGGAGCTTTCTGCGCGCCTTCTGCAATTGAGAGATGAGGAGCAGCGGCGTATTGCGCGTGAGCTCCATGACAGTACCGTTCAGCTCATGGGAGCTTTGGCGATCGACCTGGAAAAGGTTCAACAACTGCTTCCGCAGGGAGACAGTGCAAAACTGCGTAAGCTGTTAACAGACAGTAGGGAGCTGGTGGAACGAGGAACGGTAGAACTCCGCACAATCTCGTATCTGCTGCACCCGCCAATATTGGATGATCTCGGTCTAGAAGGCGTTCTGCCGTGGTATGCCGCCGGTTTCAGCAGCCGCAGCGGAATCAAAGTTAATGTTAAGCTTCAGTCAAATCTCGGACGTTTGCCACACGAAGTAGAATTGACCGTGTTTCGGATTGTGCAGGAAAGTCTAACGAATATCCATCGGCATTCGGAGAGCCCAACTGCGGAGATATCTGTTGTTTGTGATTCAGATCGAGTGGCCCTCCAGGTTGTGGACCACGGCAGGGGCATCCCAAGGGGGATTCTTAAATCCGGTGCCAGTGCCGGGGCAGTGGTCGGGGTCGGGATTGCGGGAATGCGCGAAAGAGTACGCCAATTGGGAGGACAGCTCAAAATCGACTCAGGAAGCAGTGGCACTTCCTTAACGGTCACTCTTCCGATTGCAACGGCAACGCCAGGCCGCGAAAGCGATCGTAAAGAATTCAAAGACATAACAAAGGAAAAATCAGCTGACTCGGTAGCGGAGAAATAGGAAACCTCAGGTCGTGGCGTCCCGATTTGGTTAGCACGAATGCCCAACCCGCCGAACGAAGCTACGGTGATTCACGAAGAGGCAGTAGCAAACAAACGGGCGACAACGAACTTCGCGGAATCCATCCACACGATCGCGACGGTATACCCGGCCAACACACTCGTGGGTAACTGCATGCCTAGGTAGATTCGAGAGATACCCACCAACATGATCAGCGAGGCGGCAAGCCCCCAGACATAGAATCGAAAGCGCCGTGATCGAACACGTCTACAGATGATCCCTGCGATAAGAGAAAAGAAGCAAAAAGACACCAGCGCATGTGCACTGGGAAAGGAGTGAGTGTCGGGTGTTGCGAGTTCGAAGTAAGGTTCAGGCCGACTGAGCTGGAAGATGAGCTTTAGTGCGGCGCTCAGGGCAATCGAACCGTACAACGTAATCGTGAGGAGCCTGGTCTCGGAACCGCGGTCAACCAACACTATCGAGATCAGAACACCCAGGGAGAGCAGGACGAACCACGAGCCAAGTTGAGAGATGAAGATGAAGAAGGCGGTCAGGGGCGGAGTGGAGAGCCGGTGCAACCACCCACGGATAAGTATGTCAAATTCGACCGTCTGCGATTGTGAAGCGAGGATCGCAAGCCACACGAATAGTGCCAGGGACGCCCCGACAGAAAACGACGTGCGCAGAATTCCGACTTGCTTTTCCAGGGATTTGCGACATGCATCCTCATTCATCGCGCACCCGCCATAATAGGTGATGATACATCAGTATCAAACTCCAGGGGTTCGGTATAACGGCATCATCGTCCGCAACAACCGCCGCGGGCCAGCCAGCGTCCGAGATCCAACAATCACGCCGGTCGGTTTTACAGTTACTTTACCGTTTCTTGACAACTCCGATTCCCTAAAGCGTGATTCAATGAGCATCCACTGGGATCCCCCACCCGACTGTGTCGAGCGTAATACGACCTGTGACATCCGAGAGCACGTGGTTGTAGTCGTTGCACTAGGCCTTCTCCAGTAATGCGGCGAACAGGTCAGCTGTTTGCCACTCATGTTTTGAGATAGGAGCCGCTATGCTGTCGACGTTCCATGACGTTCCTCGATTGATTCTGGCGGACGATCACGCAATCCTGCGTGACGGGTTGAGAGCGATCCTCGGAGAGCATAGTCTGGACATCGTAGGTGAGGCGTCTGATGGACACGAGGCTGTGCGACTAGCGGAGACACTCACTCCTGATGTGGCTGTGCTCGACATTTCCATGCCGACACTAAACGGGATTGACGCTGCTCGCCAGATACTCAAGTGTTCTCCAACTACCAAGGTCCTGATTCTCACGATGTACACAGAGGATCGTTATGTGTTAGCCGGTCTTAGGGCAGGTATCGCGGGGTTTTTGCTAAAAAGCAAGGCTGCCTCGGAGCTGGTGCGAGCAATACATGCCGTTCTCAGAGGCGAAATATATCTGTGCCCGACCATCGCGAGGGTTGTTTCGGAGGCATACCTGGCCAAGGATGACACCCCGCCTGATCCTTTGAGCGGTCGCGAGCGAGAAGTACTGCAACTGATTGCTGAGGGGAAGAACACCAAGGAGATTGGGAGCATCTTAAGTATCAGCTGTAAAACTGTCGACTCACACCGCGCCCATATCATTCAGAAGCTCAATATCCATGAGACCGCAGGTTTGGTTCGCTACGCGCTTCGAGAAGGCCTGGTGCAGGAATCTCCTACAACACCATTACGAACGTCGGAGAAACAGGAACCGGAGTTGGAGTTCAAATACAGGAACTGACGGCTCGGGTTCCTCTTGACAGTAGCCTTGATGCGCCGACCTGTCACCAGAGTGGTACTGCTTGGACTCTGGGTTTGCCTTTCGGCTTCAGCGGTCTGTCGGAGTAACAGTTCAGAGCACAAAAACTCTCCACTACGGGAATACATCCAGGAATTCTTCCTTTCCGATGCCGTTCGCAACCAGGACCGTGGCGGGTTGCAGCTGACGGTTGGATTTGACGCTCGAGACCGGGTCGGAAGTAACACCCGAAAATGGAATATGGCGTCACGAACCGGCTGCAAGTCGGTGTTGACCTGTCCAGTCAAAATTATGAGGAGGAGATCTCGCAAGACTCGTCGAAATGGAATACCGTGAATCTGGGCGTCCTCTACCAGATCGTCGAGAGCAACTCACCCTTTGCACTGTCAGCAAGTATTGCATTTGGGATTCCTATTAAATCCGGTGCGCAAGTCGATTACCAGCCGACGATCCTTGTGGCGAAGACGTTGCATCGGCTGCAGCTTCATGCGAGTGTTGAATCGGTAAGAGACAAATCTTCTTTCCAGTACAACCTTGGGTCGGTTTATCCGATTCATCGGTTTTGGTTTCCGACCTTGGAGTTCAACGGCCAGGAATCTGCATGGGATAGAAGCCCTTTACCTCACTCCGGGACTCTATCGACGCCTTCGGCGCGAACTTGAAATCGGTGTCGGGATTCCGTTTGGAGTTGGCGGTAACGCCGGTGCAGGAATAGTATGCAAATTGAGTTGGGAAATTGGCAATCATGAAGGTCAATGATTCGCGGACCAAAAGACTGTAGTCCAAACGGTAGGATCAACTAGCGACCCCTCTTTATTCAACTCGATCGCTACACCACTAAGACCGAAAATTCCAAAAATTGGGGAGATCTTCACCTCAGAATCAGGAATTTCCTGATTGCTCCAACTTTGGGACCAGAGTAGTGTCCGCACACGCGTCTTGGCGTGCAAGCGCAAGTTTGCCGCCGCCCTCCCCAAGAATGGACGCTCAGCGGACAGCGTTGGCATGTCCGTGTAATCCCCCAAACGGCCCTATGCAAAACAAGTCGGCGGAGCTCCACGAATGGCGGAGCGTCCGCGAACGTCGGACTGCCCTCCCCGTCTGGGGCTGCAGGAGATTTGTGACGTTTTTTGGCGAGCGGGTACCGACCCAGTTCTGAGGTAGGAGACAAACTTATGATGCGCCCTCTGTGTTGCCAGCCTTTGAAGGCAGGCATGACCCTATTTTTTCTGGTGCTTGCCCTTGCAGTGATCCTCACACCCTCACCCGTCGTGGCTCAGCAGCCGACCAATTTCGGCAGCAATGCCGATATGTCACAAACGACCCCTTGCGGCGGCAACGTGATTTGCAATGGGTCAACTAACTTTCTGACGACCGAGCTGTTTTTCGAGCCGGAAACTCCGGCACAGTCGTTGAAAGAAGCTCCGACGACTTGGAACGAGTTCGAGCAGCTTTTGGATAATCCCTATACTTACACTTGGGGCGCGGCTTGCAACGATGCCAAGGGTCCGATCCCGGGAAACGAGCAGGGCTTCCCCACGTACTGCACCAACAGCACGTTCATTCGCCGTCCCACCACGGTGGACGGGAGCGGCCGGTTCCTGGTCAGTACGCTGCGCCCGCTGCTGGTGCACCCATTGAACTACAACCCGCAAACTGGTTTCGGCGCCCAAATGCGCATCCTTAACCCGAACTATCCGGGCACGAGGTTCAACGCCACGAGCGTGTGTTACAACGTCGGCGGTGCGTGTACTCCCGCGACGAACATCATCAACGTAACGTCTGGCGCCAGCCGTGGTCTTTCAGTCGGCACGGCTACGGAACCGGGAGACACAGCAATTGACATGAACGTGGCCATCGGGCGGAAACCGCGTTTCTGCCAAACCAACCCGGAGCCAATTCCTATAACCGGTACGTACGGTTCTACGAGCACCGCATTCGACTCGGAGAACCTCACGACTTGCGGATCTGATCCAGGGGAGCCTGGCGCCGCCAGTCTGGCGAGCAACAACACCCTGACCTTTCTATGCGTATTTGAGGCTTTGGGTCTTCCGTTGGCAGGCCCGCTCTGTGACGACAACGTAGGATTGCCCCGGGTTGGACAGTCAACCACGTCGTGGTACTCGATCCCGGCTGTTCCCGCGCCGAACCTCGCGATTGCGATGTTGATGCAAGTACCCAACGGCGGGATCACAACCACGGATCCAGGAGGCGTCGCACCTACGGGAACCGGCACCATTCTGAACCCGGCACTCGGGTTCCGGCTCGTCGATCCCGCGCGCGGCGGGGTGATTCAGCCGCTCAATATCGCCACTGGCGTTGGCGGCCTGCACAAGCCTTCGCTGCGCAAAGCTGAATTCGGCGGAAATGGGACGAACCCCAATTACCTCTGGAACTCGGCACTTGGCGCGAGTGCCAGCCGTCCCGATCCAATGGGCGCGGACCTGCAGCCTTCCAACGAAAACGACTACGCGGGCCTGTTCGGTGCTGGAACTCTGCAGCAACGGAAGCAGCAGGCCAGGCTGGAGGCGATGGTGCTGGGCAAGTCGCTGTTCTGGGACCAGCAGGTGGGCAGTGATGGCGTACAAGCTTGCGGCAGTTGCCACGCCCACGCTGCCGCCGACAACCGCACCAAGAACCAAGTCAACCCCAACGGGCAGGATGGGATACAAGGCCCCCCGACCAACTACACGCCCAATGCATTCACGTTCGCGCCCAATCATGATCTGCAGAGGGCCGACTTTCCCTTCAAAAAGCTGCAGGATCCGGACATTGCCGGCGACCCGCTGTGCACTCCCGCGATCACGGCGAATGTGATTGGGTTCACCTTTCCGGATGGAGACCCGCTCGACCATCCCAAGAATAATGTCTTGAATTTCAGCGGAGACAACAGGGTTTGCGATGCCGCCAACCAGATCAGCGACACCGATGACGTGGCGTCTTCTATGGGTGTCCACTTCGGCAGGTTCTTCGACATCCCGCTTGGAACCGGTGCCGGCCTGAACGGTGGGTCGTTCGGCCCTGTTTCGCATGGTGTGAGGGCGTTGATCCGAGATCAGCGTAGCCCCGTCGCTGTTGACAACGTTGACCCGATTCCCGGCTTCGCGGGCACATCAGGCAACGAGTTCAGGAGGGTGGAGCCGCGCAACACGCCCACCATCTTCCTGGCGGATATGAACTTCGATAACTTCTGGGACGGTCGCGCCCGCCACGACGACAATGGCGGCAGCGTGTTCGGCCCGGCCGACCCGCAAGCCCACGTATTTGTGGACAACGGTGGGACACTGGTGCCGACCAGGCAGCTCATCAAGTTCTCGAGTCTGGGTTCTCTGGCAAAGGGGCCGGCGCTGAGCAAGTTTGAGATGTCGTTTGATGGCCGCAACTGGGCCAAGATCGGAAAGAAACTGCTCCAGGCAGGAGTGACGCCGCTGGCCAACCAACTGGTGGACCCGAGCGACAGCATCCTGGGCCGCTACTCCAACCAGGGTGGGTCGGCTTGCGGTGGCCTTCCCGCGGCGGATCGCTCGCCGGAAGGCGGTCCTGCAACGGTCCTCGGAGCCGGAGTGCCCGGTCTTTGCATCACGTATGCCGCGCTCATCCGGCACGCGTTTTATCCCTCACTCCACAGCAACACAACGCAGCATTTCAACGGCTGTTACACGGACGGGCGGCCTGACATCCACCCGAACCAGTGCGGAACGGGAAGCGACCCAGCCGCCTCAATCGAGGTCCTCGATCCGAACGGTACGGTCAACGCCCACAACAACGACCCGTTCGATCAATTCGTGCTGAACCTTGTGGCCGGCGCGGCGAATCCGACCGACACCAACCAGTTCACCCAGATGGAAGGGAACTTCAGCCTCTTCTGGGGGCAGTCGATTCACCTCTGGGCGACCATCCTGGTCCCGGACGATACGCCGGATGACAAGTTCCTGGACGCAAATCCGGATGTTGGAGCGTCAACTGGAGAGACCGGGGAACCGTTGCTGGTTCTCGACCTGCCCAACTGCCCCAATCCCGCGGGTTATCACCGTGGGTATTTCATAGGGTCTGACGGTTTCATCCAGTATCGCGGGAGTTGCTTCACTGAAGTGGGTAACTTCAAGCGCGACCCCTTCAACCCCAACGACATTGTGAACTTCCAGAACGACACTGTCGGCCATCCGAGAATGACCGCATGCATTAACGAAGATTTTCCGGGTGGTATCCGGACATGCACCCAGCGGGTCCCAGCCGGTGGCACTCGCCAGCCGGGCGCCCCGGATCCTTTGCTCGGGTTTGATATCTTCTTCGGAGCCAACGTGTCGCTCAAGAACCCCAACTACCGGTCAGCCCGGTGCGGCGCCTGTCATAATGCGCCGGCCTTGACCGACCACACCGTGCCTTTCACCGTGAAGGGGACGGAGCTTGACAATTTTGCCGAGTTTGAAAGGTCCAACCCGGCGATTGAACCGCTCACTGAGCCCTTGATTCGCGAGCGTGTGATTTCCGGGTTCCTGCTGGAATCGGAAATCAACGAGCCGGGACAGGACGCGATTGAGCGCAAGGCGGGCAACCTGGGTATTGTTCCTGCCCCGGTGGTGAACAATAACGGTAATTGCATTCTAGATAACTGTTCCGGTTACGTGTTCCCAGATGCCATCACTGTCAATGCCGACATCACCGGTTACGACATTCACTCCGATTTGGGAAGTGGACCTATAGCCGGGGCTGGAGTTCCGGTCCCATTCACAGGGTTCGCAGGCTCGTTCATCGATAACGGCGTTTATAACATCGGTGTTCGGCCTTGTGTTGCCGATCAAACGCACGTCATCGGAGCTTGCGAGGACACCGGCCGGGGAAACACGGACGCCTTCGGCTGGCCGCTTTCGCTCGCTGCCCTGATGATGAAGAACTTCGGCGGTCCGGCTCAGCAGCCGGGCGTGCCGATAGAGCAATTCGATCCGAACAACAACAATGCCGCGGGACGTGCTGACGCTCAAGACTGCGCGCCCTACTGCTCCACGGGTGGGTTGGTTGAGTTGAGCGCTCAGGATCAGCGCATCAACGCGGGATACGAGGATGAGCATGCCGATCCTCAACTCCCTGGATTCCTGGCGCCCTTCGCCAACAGAATCACCGTCGGCGATGAGCACCCTCAGTCTGATGAGGCCTGCGGGCCCGTCGGTGCATGCATCAACACACTGATGGACGTGGCCAATGAGGAAGGCTTCCCCGAGGTTCCCTTCGATCCTCGCGGCAGTGCGGGCGAGGTAACCAACGCCGCGGTGGCGGGAGGCGATGGAGACTCCGGTCTCAGTGGTGCAGGCTGTGGCGTCGGAGGGGGAACGGCACCATGTTCCGCCGGCGTGACTACCCCCGTTACAACGAACGGTTCCGCAGAGATGGGTACCTGGCCGGTGGTCAACAGGGTTGGCCGATTCGGCAACTTCAAAGCCCCGCAACTGCGTGAAGTGGAGCTAACCGGCCCCTACTTCCACAACGGCGGCAAGCTGACGCTGCGGCAGGTAGTTGACTTCTACGTGCGCGGTGGCGACTTCCCGGTCACCAACTCGCAGCACCGCGATTTCAACATCCTGAACCTGAATGCCGAGTTGCAGTCTGATCTGAGCGAGGAAGACAAGGTCGCCCTGGTGGACTACATGCTCGAATTTACGGATGACCGGGTGGGGCTGGAGGCGGCGCCGTTCGACCATCCGCAGCTGATCCTGCCTCTGGACGGCACGGCTCCCGAAAGTGACGGCACGATCAACCGTGACGCCATGTTGACGGGCTGCGCTGCAGCTCCTGCCCAGTTCGGTCCTGGACAGCAGTTCTGCAGCGGCGACGCCGCGGCCATCGCAGCCGCACCCACGGCCACGGGCCCGCTGTTCCTGAACGTTCCAGCGACCGGCGCTGCGGGTAACCCTGGCGGCCGCATACCGAACTTCCTGGGCATCGCAGGGTTCGCCCCGGATGCCGCTAACCCAGGTGGCAGGCAGAGGCTCGTGGGTGGGGCAGCTTTCTGCGGCAACAACATAACCTCGCAGTACTGCCACTAGGCAAAATCGTTCTGCACTCGTCCCCTCCCTACCCGGGGAGGGGATGAGTGTAAGCGGGTGACCCAAAGTTGGGTGACAGTTGGGAGTAAAAAGTAATGATCATCGGGATTAAGCGAACCAGTTTTCTCACTCTCACAGGTTTTTTCCTTTTGGCTTCTGGCATTGCACAGTCCTCCCAGGAACCGGCGCCAACGGCCTCAACGATCAAGGATATCCAGCTCTCCTACAAGCGCGATCCCCGGCAGGTGGACCCCTATCGCGGGATCGGTGCGTGGGCCTCTGGTCCGAGCTACGCGGGAGCTACGGCACAGGACACAGTCGAAACTATGGCTCGAGCAGTGGATACGAAGGGACAGCCGGTGACCGCAAGTCTGGAGTGGATTCCATCCGATCCAGAAATGGTGACGGTATCGCCGAGCCAAGGTGATCACGTCAAGATCACAGTCCACAAAACCGGCGAGAGTCGGTTGAAGATCACGACGCGAGGATTCTCCAAGGAATTAGTTGTCAAGGCGAATTCTGCGGGCAAGTTCATCGTCTTTGAGATTACTCAGCCCGCGCCAGCGAAACCCCATGGAGCCGCGGCCACAGAGATCAGCCCCACCCTGAAGAGCAAAGGAGAGCAGGTGAGCTATGCGGTGGGCATGAGGCTGGCGAAGACCTTGCAGAAGCAGTCGCTCAAGGTAGACCCGGATCTTGTGAAACAGGGGATCAACGATGCGCTTTCGGGTGGCCAAACTCTCATGAGCGAAGAGCAGGCCCACATCATGCTGATCGGGCTACAAACAGAATTAAGCATTACAGAATCGGCTTTGGCGAAGAAGGTACTCGCCGACAAGAACAAGAAGGACGGCGAGGAATTCCTGGCGCAGAACAATAAGAAAGATGGCGTCGTGACTCTGCCCAGCGGACTGCAGTACAGGGTGATTAAGGCAGGCGATGGAAAGAAACCCACCGCTGCGGACATAGCTGTCTGCCATTACCGGGCAACTCTCCTGGACGGAACGGAGTTCGATAACTCTTACAAGAAGAGGCGCGTTGCACCGGTGAACTTCCCGGTAAAGTCGGTCATTAAAGGCTGGCAAGAAGCTTTGCAGCTCATGCCCGCCGGCTCGAAATGGGAGCTCTTCGTCCCCTCCGATCTCGCGTACGGACAGCGAGGTGTCCCACGTTTGAACATCGGTCCGAACGCCACGTTAATCTTCGAGGTGGAACTTCTCTCGGTCAAGGAGCCTGACACCCAGGCTCCGCCAGTTACGGACTCGGCGCAAGGCACCCTCGCGCCTGAGCAAATCGATGCGTTAAAAAAAGCGATTCAAGCAGCAAGAGAAAAAGAAGGAGAGACGGAACGGGAGACACCTCAGTGACCCTAAAGTCAGCAATGGGATCGATCATTAAGCTTGGATTAGCGCTGCTGGTGGGTACCGCGGCCGCACAACAGGCGCCACAAGCCCAGGCAGGCCAGCCGCAGGTCCCGGCCGTCAACAAGCCGCTGCCAGAAACGGCAGCAGCCGAGAGCGAACCAACTGGCTCCCCTGCCAAGGACCAATCGGATAAGCCCGTAATCCAGAGCAGGAAAGACAAAATTAGCTACGCCTTTGGACTCGATTTGGCGCGCCAGTTGAAGCACCAAAAAAACGACCTCAATGTGGACTTGTTGATGAGAGCGCTCAAGGACTCGCTCGCCGACAAACCGCTCATCATGACCGACGACGAAGTGACCGCGACCCTGAAGAAGCTCGAAGAAGAGCAAAAGCAGGATTACGAGCACGCTCGGATGATGGTATCGGAGAAAAACAAGAGAGCAGGCGAAGCCTTCTTCGCTGAGAATGCGAAAAAAGATGGTGTGGTTACTTTGCCCAGCGGCCTGCAGTATAAGATCCTGAAAAAGGGCGATGGGAAGTTACCCACGCTGGAAGACAAGGTCGTTTGTCAGTATCGCGGCACGCTGCTGGATGGAAGGGAGTTTGACAGTTCCGCGAAGCTCGGCCACCCAATTACTCTCCCGGTCAAGGGCATAATCGCGGGCTGGACGCAGGCGCTTCAGATGATGCCGGTGGGGTCCAAGTGGGAACTGTTCATCCCGCCACAACTTGCTTACAGAGAGAAGATCGTGAACGGCATTGGACCCAATGCCATGCTGATCTTCGAGGTCGAGTTGCTTTCCATCCAGGACAAAACTCAAACTGCAAGTGCAGCCAAGTAGGGAGGCGAAATGTTGTCGATGCGCGGCCAAGTGGGGACCTCAATCGCGGTAGGGGTTCTTCTTTGTTCTTCAATTGCCAGTTGGGCTCAACAATCACAAGGGCAAGGACCAGCCCCGGTGCTTGCATCTCGCGAACAGGCAGTCAAGCTTGCAGGCGTGCCCTCTGGACGAGTGCTGGTCACCTACGATAACGCCGGATTGACGATCAAGTCCCACGGCGCGTCTTTGATGGATGTCCTCCGCGCTGTTTGCGCTCAAATCGGCGCCGAGCTTGAGGCCCCATCTCTGTCGGATGACGTTGTACTGGGCATCATAGGCCCCGGGCCTGTAAGAGATGTGCTTGCCACCATGTTCACTGGCTCGCCGTACGACATATCCACGAATGGATCGCCTGAAGATCCCAATCGTGTTGCCCGCGTAATTGTCGTTCCAAAGGACTCCACGGCGCAGAAACGCAAGAACTCATCTACACGGAGGCCCGAGAAGCGCGACTCATTGACTGCAAGCGCCGAGCCCACCAACTTGCCACAGGCGGAGACATCTGCTGATCTCGTCGATTCCGCGGAGAGGCCGAACATGCAACAAGTGCTCGAGATCCTTAACCAGGCGAAGGCCGAGCTCACTCAGGCGGATGACTCGAATGCTGGGGAGATGGCTAAGCTACTCGAGGAGGTCGAGGCGCAAGTCAAAACAGGTGCACTCGCAGAAGGGCAGAGCAGTTCTCAGCCGGTCATCGCGCCGGCTGCTGCCGGTGCTGCACGTCCTCTGATCGGGCACGGGAGACGACACTAGAGTCTGCGCTCCAAAGGGGAATTGCCCAAGCGAGCGGCTCAAACTCGTCGTACTGAACGAGCAGATGCCAAAGCGCGTGGGACATGACAACTCTGAGATTCCTTCCCCGAAGTACAAAAACCAACACGGAGTTTGTTTGAGGCATCAATCTAACATTCTGATCCTAGCCACGGTATTGCTCACCAATGCTTTTGGGATGGCGGCTGACCTCAAGGGAAGGGTTGTTAACGGTACAACGAGAAAGCCAGGCGTGGGCGACGATGTCGTCCTGCTTCGCTTATCGCAAGACGGCATGAGTGAAACCGCCCGCACTCGGGCTGACAATCGTGGCCAGTTCCGCTTTCCGCTCTCTGACCCGCAGGCCACCTATGTTGTGCGTGCGATTCATCAGGGCGTTACCTATCACAATGTGGCCAAGCCTGGAATCCGAAACTTGGTGTTGGAGGTCTATGAGGTCGCCGATCAGCTCGCAGACGCGACTGCCATCATGGATGTAGAGCGCCTCGAGGCGACGAACGAGATACTTGAAGTCAAACAGTTGATCACAGTCCGGAACAACTCCCAACCGCCCCGCACGCTGATGAACGACCGCACGTTTGAGATTCAGTTGCCGCCGGATGCTCAGGTGCAATCTGGGCTGGTACAGGTCGAAGACGGCCCGCCAATAAAGCAGAAGCCCTTAGCTGGCGGCCAAAAGGGACAATATTATTTCGTTTTCCCCATCCGCCCAGGAGACACTCGATTCGCAGTCATTTATCGAGTCCGTTACAACGGTGAAGCTCTAATAACACCTGTGATCCGCAATCTCCGAGAAAAGTTCGTTGTTATGTTGCCTCAGTCGATGCAGTTCACGCCACAAGTAGTTGGAACCTTTCAAGAAATGCGGGGAACTACACCTGACAATGTGCAGGGAACGGGGCCGATGATGCCGGGTCAGAGTGCAGCCTTCCGCATCGTGGGAGTCGGTACCCTCCGGGAGCTCGAAGGCCGCCGCGAAGAGGCACAAGTGGCCAAGTCGGATCCGGGTACGCGCCCTGGCGGAGGCATCGGCCCTCCAATCGACGCACCCGATCCGTTGCAAAAGTATCGGGTTCCTATACTGTCGGGCTTGATTATCCTGGTCGTCGCTGGTGCGGCATATGCTCACAGGAAGTCGAAACCGTCAGTAGGTTATGACGGGGCTGGTCAGTCGGTCTTGAGCACAGTGGTCAAACAATCACTTCCTAGGCGGACCAACCGCCGCCGACGAAAGAGCGTGCGGGTTTGAGCTTTTGCACTGAATCGTAATAGCTCAGACTTGATCTGACATTGGGGTCAGAGTTCCAGCGGCCGTACCCGCGGTCGCGCCTCCGCCTGCGCTCCGCTGCGCAGGGCTCCGCTCCGGTTTCGGCGCGGAGGAAAAAGTTTGCGTCGAGCATTTTCTCTCGCGCCAAAAAGTAGGAGACCCCAGGCGCAGAGCGAGCGACCTGGTTCAGCATCAGTTCCATCAGTTCCAAAAAAACGAAAAAGAGAGTTAAACGGTGTTACCAATTACGCGTATGAGGCAAATGAGACTGTGATAAAATGCCCGTGTTTGATAGGTTTTTCGCTATCTCCTAGCAGGCAAAGACGAATACTGTAATGCGCGGGTTCGAATCCCACTCTCTCCGCCATATTACTGAAAATAAACAAGTTGCTTTGGAATCCTAAACCCACTCTCCGGGCCTGGTTTCGTCTTTGGAATGAGCGACATGCGGTTTTGCAAGGCTCAGGTGCGAGCCGTTAAGGCTAAAACCGACTGATTGGGAATCAGTTTTTAGAGCACCCGCACCTTGACCACGGTTTGCGCCGGTGACCCAGACCCTGAGGTTTCCGTGAGACAAATGCAATCCATCCGGCCGTGCGCGTACTTATCAAGAGCTGGAGCATCGTCCTGATCTGGCTTTCGGTCTGCATGGGTCGCGATTTCCTTCTGCTCGTGGTGCCGTTTGGCTGAGCCCATTCTGTGGTGATGACAAACAGCGGCGGAATCATCACAGCATTAGCTTTCGTTTTGAGCCTCACAGGTCCTTCTCGTCGTATCCTGGGGTCTTGTAGAGCTTGTCCCATTTCTTCTTGATGTCGGGCTGGTACACCTTCTCTATCCACTCGCTAGATTTGACTTCTTCCATCGCCACTGAAACCGACTCGTCTCCGTAATGCAGAATCTCCGTGACATCTTTGGTGATTGCTTCGGCTAGACGAGTCTTTTGTTGTTCGGATTTCCCAGGCCAGAGCTTGACAATAACGTGAGGCATCATTCACTCCTTCGCTTGCTTAGAATCGTTCACCGAATCACTTGCGGTATTGCTCATTGCTGACCTGCTCCATCCAGTCGACTACCTTCCCATCCTTCTTTTCCTGAATAGCGATGTGTGTCATGGCGGTGGTCGGCGTGCCGCCATGCCAGTGCATCTCGCCGGGCGAGAACCAGACCACGTCACCGGGTTTGATCTCCTCGATCGGTCCACCTTCGCGCTGAGCCCAGCCGCAGCCGGCCGTGACGATCAGAGTCTGGCCGAGCGGATGAGTGTGCCATGCAGTTCTCGCACCCGGCTCGAACGTAACGCTGGCCCCTTGAACGAAGGCGGGGTCCGGTGCCTGAAAAAGCGGATCGATACGAACCGTGCCAGTGAACCACTCGGACGGCCCTTTTGCTGAAGGTTGGGAACCAACTCTTTTGATTTCCATTGTTCTGATCTCCTTCCAAGAACGCTTGAAGAGTCGTCAAGCGGCCTTCGGATAAAGCAGCGATTTGATCGCACGGCGCTCGTCCATCGCACGATATCCCTGTGCCGCCTGATCCATAGGCAGAGTCAGGTCAAAAACTTTGCCGGGATTGATCTTCCTGTCCCAAACCAACTTGATCAGCTTCGGCTAGCAACTGTACTTCCCTGGAATCGAGCCGTGCTTCCCCTTCCCTGAAGAACGTTTCCGCGAATAAAATTGGGCTTCACTTCGCCGAGCGGCCAAAGCTGAAAAGAAAACGATGGTATTCTCCGCTGCATTTCCGAGGACATATTTCCTTAGGGTGCTGGCCTGTGTGCTAGCCGCTCTGCTGACCTCTTCGCCGATATCGTACGCCCAGGCCTCAGCTGACTCTTTGTATAAGGCAGCGGGCGAGGCCTATGACCGTGGTGATCTTGAACAGGCGATTTCTCTTTACGAAAAACTAGTAGCGCTTCGACCAGAATCGGTGGAGGCAAGGACTAACTTCGGCGTGGCTCTGGCCCATGTCGGACGCTACGACGATGCAATTGCTCAGTACCTTGAGGCGCTGAAGCATGACCGCCAGAACCCCTTGGTGCGCCTGAACCTTGCGTTGGCCTGGTACAAACAAGCTGATTTTGTGAAGGCCGCGGATGAACTTTCAGAATTGCGCAAGGATCATCCGGAGGGGCAGCAATCGCTTTACCTGCTTGCCGATTGCTACCTGCGACTTGGCAAGAACGGGGAGACGGTGACCCTTCTTCAACCTGCTTACAACGCCAATCCCGACGACCGCGTTATCGACTACGCTCTGGGGACCGCGCTCATCCGCGAAGGGCGCTTGAATGAAGGCGAAAGGATCATCGATCGCATCCTGAAAGGCGGGGACAACGCGGATGTGAACCTGTTAATGGGCGCGGCTCAATTGGCCGGTGGCGATCCCCAAAAAGCGGTCTTCACTATTCGCCAGGCGTTGGACAAGGAGCCCAACCTGCCCGGCGGTTGGTCATTGTACGGTCAGGCTTTGCAAGATGGCGGCGACAGCGAGAATGCCAAGGATGCATTTCGCCACGCTGTGCAGGCGGATCCGAATGATTTCGATGCCAACCTTCGATTGGGTGCCATATTGCGCCATGATGGCAATCCCGCGGAGGCTGGTCCTTACTTAGAGCACGCCTTGCGTTTGCGTCCATCATCCATTCCAGCACGTTACCAGGTCGGCTCGCTCAACGCTGCCCTTGGTAAATTCGAGCTCGCGCGAGAGGACCTCGAACAGGTCGAGCACGATTCGCCTGACTTTCAAGAAGTTCATGTCCAGTTGGCTGCGCTGTATGCGCGGATGGGCCTTACATCCGAAAGTCAACGCGAGCGTGAAATCGTCCTGAAGCTCAACGAGAAAGCCCGCGCGAAGGGCCCGCAGGCAAGCCAGTAAGAGTTATTTCGGTTCTTTCACCAGCAGGATTTGGTCTGCCACAACGTCCTTGAGTGTTTGCACCAGGCCCGATGGCCACTTGATTTCAACTTCATCCGCCTTTTTCGCAGCGCCCAGACCGAAGTGAACAGGTCCAGCACTGGAGGAGGCGTATCCTGTGGCCGTGGTGACATGATTAAACTGGGTCACGTCACCGGCGACCAGGCGAATACGTGCGCCGATTCCGTCGCGATTGCTCTTCGTGCCCTCGAGCGCGATTTCCAGCCAGTGGTTGTGATTAGCACTTTCGTTCATCCAAATCTCGGCGGACCCGCTGAGTGCAGTCACAACCAAGTCCAGCTTGCCATCGTGGTTGAAGTCGCCAAATGCGGAGCCGCGATGGCGGCGCGCCGGGGCCGCCCCGAAACCCGCTTCCGCAGTGAGAGCAGTCCAACTCTTGCCAGCGTTGTTTCGGAACGCTGTATTGGGCTGCTCGATCATGGAAGTTTCAGCCATCGCTGGGGATTGCACATGCCCGCGACTCGCGAAAATATCTTTCCAGCCGTCATTGTCAAAGTCCGCGATATGCGGGCTGTACCCTGCCATCGGATCTGTGAGTCGCGTCAAGCCAGAACTGGCCGTGATTTCCGCAAACGTCCCCTTGCCGGTGTTCTGATAAAGCGGGAAGGTCTCCTTGTCGAGTGCTACCACCGCAATATCTGGATAGCCATCGTTGTTTATGTCGCGAAAGTCCACTCCCATACCCGAGATGAGGTTGCCATGTTCGGGAAGCGCCACTCCCGCCTCAAGCGCGACTTCTTCAAAGTGATTGTTGCTTTTGTTGTGAAACAGAAAGTTGAACAGCTTGTCATTGGCGACAAAGATGTCGCTCAGACCGTCGCCGTCATAATCGGCGACTCCTACCCCCATGCCTTTGCCGAGGTGTTGACGGATTCCTGCTCCGGCTGAGATATCTACAAACCGCCCGTTTCCTTGATTCAGAAAGAGCTGGTTCGGAAGCTCCTTATAGAATTTGGGGTGGCAATACTCGGGTTTACCGTTGAACCTGCACGGCGGCTCGCGATTGCCGTCCCAACTCATGTAGTTCACCACGAACAGGTCCAGCAGACCGTCGTTATTGATGTCTACCCATGCGCCACCCACGGACCACAGTGGGCCGTATTCCTTGTCGATTCCCGCCAGCCCTGCCTTGACGGTGACATCACTGAACGTACCATTCCCGTTGTTGTGATACAGAGTGTTGCGATGCACGCCACCCACGAAGATGTCTTTGAATCCATCGTTATCGTAGTCGCCGATCGCGACCCCAGAGTCGTATCCAATCCCGGCAAGTCCGGCCTTCTCGGTCGCATCACTGAACGTGCCATCTCCATTGTTGTGAAGGAGGCGGTTCCAGTACTTCGGAAGAGTCTTCTTGAGGGTCGAGATGTCGGCGCCGTTGGTGAAGAAAATGTCGAGGTTGCCGTCGTTGTCGTAGTCGAAGACTGCGACGCCACCCGCCATGGTCTCGGGCGCGTGGCGCTCGGGGGTTTCGTCGCTATCCAGGGTGAAGGGGATCGAACGCAAACTGAAATGTATCGGCCCTCTTTCCGTTTCGGCGCCGGATGCCGGTTTCGCCAGGACGATTGCCACCCACCACGCAGTGCACAACAGGCCGATACACAGCAGCAATGAGGTCCATCGAATGCGCCCGCTTTTGCGTGCCTTTCTATATGGGGTTTTTCGCGGTCGACCGCTGTCGGAGTTTCTCAATCGCCTCCTTCTCCCGGTCCGCGTCTTCCTTGCGGCCTGCCGCTGCGTAAGCCCGCAAAAGATCCAGCCGAATTCTCACCACTTGCGGCGCCAGTTTTTCCGCTTCCTCCAATTCCCGGATGGCTGCGGGTAAATCTCTTTTGGCCGCCAGCACTTCACCATAGACCATATGGGGCGACGCTTCTTTCGGAGCGATCTTTATCGCTTCCTCTGCCGGTACACGAGCCTGCTCCGGTTGCCCTTGTTTGAGGTAAATGTCGGCAAGACGCAAGCGTGCCAATACGTGGAAGGGGGAGACTTCCAGTTCACGATTGAGTTCATGGATTGACTCTTCAGTGCGTGAGTCGGCGAAGAATGTCCCCAAGAGATAATGTACGCCGGGTTCCTTCGGATAAGCATCCGCCAATGCGCGAAAACGCTTCTCGGCGTCGTCGCGCTGGCCCATCTGCACGGCGCAAAATGCGGACCCCGCGGTACGGATCATCTCTCTGCGATCGTGCGGAATCTCTTCCGGAACAAGCGGCATGCGCAGGGACGCCAGTCCAGCCGCCTCCACCACTGAGGTATCACATCGCCCCCCGTTCACCAATTCGAATAGCACATCCATCCCGTCGTCATATTGCTCGAGTCTGGTGAGTGAGACCGCGGTGAAATAAGCGACAGATTGTGCCATTTCCTTGCGCTGGCCTAGCCCGAGACTGCGGCTGCGTTGCAGATGTTCCAAGGCCCGTGAGTACTCGCGAGTTTGAAACTCGCTCATCCCCAGGAGTGCCCATCCCGGGCCGGCGTCCGGATCGTAGGAGACAAACTGCCGCAGTAGATCTCGGCTCTCTGGATACTGTTCCTTGTTGTACAAAAGCGTACTCAGATACCAGAGTCCCTCGTCCCACGTCGGTCGGACTTCCATGCCCTTTCGGTATAACCGGATCGCATCGTCGTCGCGGCTTTCCTCACGAGCCCGCGATGCTTCCCGTGACAACTGATCGAAGTTCGAAGCTTCAGCGGTGGAAACGGGTGTCCCCGACGCAGGCTTGGCCTGTGCCGGTGCCAGTGTAGGACACATCACTACCATCGCGGCTACGACGGCGATCACTTGGAGATTCCCCTCGCCGACTTGACCGGAGGACGCAACTTCTCTTCTGGGGAAGCGAGGACCTCTTGTTTGTCCTTGAGCAGATTGAATGCTGCCGTCTCGCGCTCAGCGTCTTTCTTTCGCCCAAGCTTGCGGTACGCATCTGCCAGTTGGAACCGAATCGACGCACTATCGGGCGCAAGACCCTTGGCTGCTTCCAACTCTCGGGCGCCCTCCGGGAATTGCCGGGTCGCGAGCAAAACTCGACCCATCATATGGTGTGCCTCCGCATTCCTGGGCTCAACTTGAACCGCATTCCGTGCGTACGACATTGCCCCCGCCGGATCGTCCATCAGGTGGAGACCCGCGAGTGCAAGCATTGCGGCAGCGTTGTTTGGGTACACTTGCAGTTCTTGCAAAAACTCCTGCTCGGATTCCGCTCGCTTATCCTCGAAACCGAACAAGGTCCCACGGAAGTAGTGCACGTTCGGTTCCTGCCCGTAACGAAGGAGCAGCCTGTTCGCAAAGTCATCCGCTCGATCGAACTGATGGGGCTGCATTGCCACCCGGAACGCCGCCTCACCCGCCAGCCACACCATCTCGCGCTGGCTGGGCGAATACTCCTCCGGCAGGTTTGCGATGCGCAGAGAGGCCAGCCCCATCGCCTCCTTCAATGCCGGATTAGCATCGAGCTTCTGCACTTTTGCAGTCAGCAGGTAGAGCGCCTCAACGAAATGTCCGGTGCGTGTCAGAAGCAGGGCCCAATGAAACCCTGCCACGTCGATGAGTTGGTCCGTCCCCGGCGATCCGCGCCGCGCCCATTTTTGAAACGATGTGAGCGCTTCTGAGTAGTCGTGCGTCTCGTACTGGCACAGGCCAAGAAATGCGTACGCCGGCGCCGGCTTCGGCGAGATCGCAATAAAACGCTTCAGTGCTGTTTGAGCCTCGGGAAAGCGGTCCTGATCGTAGAGCAGGCTTCCTAGCCACCACCAGCCGTCGGTCCATGTCGGCCGCAATCGCAGACCTTCCCGATAGAGGTCGATCGCCTCCTGCATGTGGTCGGCGGTTCGTGCGGTATTCGCCTGCTGTGCGACGTGTGTAAAACTCCTTTGGGAGGAGATGGCGACTGCAGGATGTTGCGTCAGGAGCAGGACCAGTACAGGGAGAACCGCAACCATAAGGCAGACTATACAAGCAGGTGACCCTTGCGAGCCACCTGCTCGACTTCACAACCGGGTTAGAAGAGGTACTTCACCCCGAGTTCGAGAATGCGGACACCGTAATGCGCTGTGGCAGTGCCAAAGGTGGGACTAGCCTTGCCGTTGGAATCGAAGTTGAGTTTTAGATTGTTGTCACTGGAAATGAACGACAGCAAGGAATGGTTGAGAGGATTGAATGCTGCAAACCGAAACTCCAGGTTCTGGCGCTCCGTAATCTTCACGTGCTTCAAGAGAGTTATATCCGTATTCCAGAACATCGGACCGGGCAGGTAAGGAGCGCTGCCAGTGCCCAGGCTCCCCGAAGGCGGAGTTGTAAAACAGTTTGGATTGGCGAATTGGTCCTTCTGCAATCCCTGCAGCGGATCGCAGGTGATGAGCGGATACTGCTGCGCGTCTGGCGTACCCAGCACGGCCACGTTGTTGGGGTTGTAGCCAAAAAGCAGACCATTGCCGCTCGACTGGTTCGTGATCTGCGCTCCGCTTTCGATCTGCGTGATGCCCGAGATCTCCCAACCGTTTGCCAGACCATTCAGGAACCTGCTGCTACTATGCGCATTGGGTATACGGAAGACATAGGCAGTACTGAAAGCGTGTTTGCGATTGCTGGGAGAGATGCCGTAGAGGAAATGAGCCCCGTAGTCCGGAAGCGCACCCATAAGCGCACCGTTATTGAGATTCGAACCCTCGCTCAGGGCTTTCGACCACGTATAGTTCGCCTGCAGTGACAGATAGCCGACGTTGCGCTGCAGGCTCAGTTGCATAGAGTCGAACTGCGCCTTACCGGCCGTTACGCTACCCGTGATGTTCTGATACTTGTTGAACGGCCGGAAGGGCTGCTGACAGGTGGCATCGTTGCAACTGGCCGCCACTGCACCCAAACCTAGAGCATTGATATTGGCTGTGCCCTGTTGGAAGTCGGAATGGTTGCCGACGTACGACATTTCTAAAGTGAACTTCGCAGGAAGCTGCTGGTCTACATTCAAGCTATAGGATGTCACCAGTGGCTGTTCATCGTTGCCGGCCGCCATCACATTAAAGCTTCCATTGGTAAGTTGCGGATTTCCGAAAACGGCTTGCGGGGCGCAATTGAATCCGGCCGTGCAATTATTCGAATTGTGAAGGTCGATATCCTCCCAAGTCGGACAATCCGCACTGTTGGAACCACATCCGAAACCGACCGATCCCAGCGCTGTTTGCGCTGGTCCGGTGTAACTGTTGGCCTGCACCGAGTCGTATGCGCGGAACTTACCCCAACCTCCGCGCAGGACCGTTCGGCCATTGCCGAACAAATCTATCGCGGCGCCCAGACGCGGGCTGAAGTACACGAAACGGCTATCAACCCCAGACAGGGGAACACTATGGTCTGAACCGTGCCACACCACCCCCGTATTGCCGGTACCGGCCGCATCGTATCTTGCTGGATCAAACAGAGCGAGACCGAAACCCGGAGAATAGGGCTTCGCCACATGCTCGAATCTCATCCCAACCTGCACGGTGATGCGCCGGCTCAGTTTCCAGTCATCCTGCGCGTAAAAAGCCGCGATATTTTGCGCAACTTCCGACGCGGGCGGTTGTGCTTGCTCGAAATATCCCGCCTGTCCCATGCCCATGAGGATGTCCGCATACTCGTTGCCCGTGGGTGATGCTGACCAGGAAGCATACTGAAACACGCCCATGTACTGGCCCCAGTTATCCTGCTTGTTGTACAGGTGTTCCCAATAGAAGCCGTACTTGGTGGTGTGCGTGCCGATCACTTTGGTGACGTTGGCAGTAACGCTCGGGATTCCCTTTACCGCGATCATCGTGGGGTGATAGCTGTGGCCGACGTCGCCAAAACTGGGGATGCTGTCACCCCAACTCAACACTGCCGGAAGGTTGGCGGTATCGTAATAGCCCTTCAAGGGGAAGCCTGACTCTGAACGTTGGATCTTCTTGGGATCGGTGGGAGCACTGGGCAAATTAAGCTTCATATAGCCGAATTTGCCCTCTGCTGTCATGGTCGGCGAAAACACATGCAGAAAAGTGGCCGTGTAATTGTCGGCTCCGTTATTGCCGACAACACCGGTGGGGGATGGCACGCACCACGCACATGTGCCGGCCCACAAACCCAGGGGCATGTTGTTAGTCTCGCGGTGACGGTTCCAGGTCACGTATGCCTTGGTGTTGTCGCTAATGTTCCAGTCGCCGCGAACCATGTTCTGATAAGAATTCTGCGCTACCGAGAACGACTGGACGTAGTTATTCCCCAGTACGTTATCGTTCGTGGATGCCGGCGTCTCCAGCTTCATCAGGGTTTGCGCTGCCGGAGAGATGCACTGCGGGGAAAGGACCCCGTTCGTGATCGTGCAACCGGGCCGCTCCGCCATACCCAGCCACGAGGAATCAGGCGTGGTGGGCTTGTTATAGACGAAGTTTCGACCGCCGCAGGTCGTGCACCCGACCAGTGCACTGAAATCACCTTCCAGCATGGCAGGTGTTGGCACAAAAGCCGTTTCTACTCCACCATCAATCTGCTGCTTGTAGTACTCAAAGCCGTCAAAGAAGAACAATTTTTGCCGGCTCTTGTTCAAGCCTGTTCCCGGAATAATCACCGGTCCACCGATGCTGAAACCGGGGTAGTAGTAGGAGCTGGCGGGCTTGAGTGATCCGCTAGTTAGATGGTTGGCGGCTTCTTGCTCTTTGTAATATTGCTGCTCGGAATTCAACGTCGTATTGCGCGCGTTAAGGCGAAGGTTGCCGTGAAAAGCCTTGCCGCCGGACTGAGTGACGCTATTCATCACCACCGGCCCCTGGGCATTCTCTGCGGTGAAATTCGAGGTCAGCACTTTCACTTCGGAAATCATGTCGGGGTTCGGAACGATCGGAGTGGCCGTGCCGAAAGCACCCGGATCCATTGTGCGCTGGCCGTCCTGTGTGATCTCCGCCGCCTGCCCGTTAATCATGACCGAGGCAAGTCCTCCGGTTTGCCCGCCGAGTGAAGAATTGAGACCCACTACCTCACCTGTATAGGCTTGTGAGTTTATCCCCCCGTTGGCGGTCAAGGTTGCACCCGGCAGAATCTTGACCAATTCGCTGGCATTTCGTCCGACCAGGGATAGTTCCTGGAGGTCCTTCGTCTGGATGGTATAAGCCTTCTCGCCCGAGTCGACCATCGCTACGCCTTCGGCTCCGGTTACGACCTCGACGCTCTCTGTCGTCGTACCTACTTTGAGCTCGATGTTGAGGGATCGGCTGTCGCTGGCATGCAGTTGGACGTTCTTCGTCACCCAACTGGCGAAACCCTTCATGGCGACGTTCACTTCGTAGGTTCCGGGAGCTGGAAGCGAGGCGAATGAAAAGAAACCGTCCCGATTGGTCGTGCTCCTGTATGGCGTGCCGGAACTAAGGTTCGTGACGGTGACTTCCGCGCCCGGTATCACCGCCCCGCTGGAATCTCGTACGGTTCCTGACAGGGTGGCAAAAATTGATTGTGCCGAAGCGTTCGGCAGGACGATCAGCGACAGCATACAAGCGAACAGCGCAATTCGTTTCATAGACACTCCAGTGTCGAAGAACTTTGAAGCAATACCACTGCCCAAGACGAGATCGAACCTGCCCAAAAAGTTTGTGCAGACGTACACGAACCAAGTAGGTAAGCTCAACAGTCAGCCAATTCCGACACCGGAAGGCAGCAGGAATATCCGCCGCCCTTCTCTCATCGTGTCATTGCGCCATCTAACTGGTCGATAGATAACGTTTTCTGGGATGGTGGCAACCGACCGTAAACGATTACGATTGCAGGCGCCAAAAAATGCGCAGTCGCTCTCACCCCTAGTTGGCTCACTCGTTTACACCGGGTTAACACAACAAGTCAAGACAAAAATCGTTATTCTAAATTTCTGCTGCTCAATTACTGATTCTGAGTGTGAAAACCGACATCAACTTGCATTTGCTTTGACTTTTTCTTGCTTGGGGGCATGTTAAAAGGTCGACCGATCTAGTCAGGCAAGGAGCTACCCTTGCGCACGACGCGAATGTCATGGTCGGTAACCGGGCGATGAAGTTCGGGAATATCCACCTTGGGCATGTGACAGGAGGTACAAGCGGTCCTGCTCACGGGGCAGGCGCGCCCGGGATGATCGCCTGAAACTCGCGTACTGGCTTGAGAGACATGACAACTCAAGCACTTTAAATCGTAATTTTCTGCCCGGTGGTCGAGCGGCCCGTGCGGATCATGGCAGGATAGGCAGCTGAGTCGAGAGTCGCCTCCGCGCCAGCATTTGCTGTTCGCAAGCCGATAGCCTGGCGAAATAACAGTACTGGCTCCGGTCTTGCCGCTTAGACGCATATCCCATGCGGTCGAATGACACGCACCACAGAAGTCGACCGAGTCCGTCGGGCTGAGTTTCCCAGGATCGAAGATTAACTTCTGATCAGTCTCACCACTCGGCCCGCCGCCCATAAGCCTCTCCGCCTTGATAGCGGTTGCGTGTTTGGCTCCGGGTCCGTGAGAGGCTTCGCAAGAAACTCCCAACAGTAGTTGTGTGGTATCGAGCGAATTCTCTGAGGTAACCCCAATCGCATGGCATCGGAAGCAACCGACCACTTCTGTGTTACCGACGGGACGCGACATCGCCTCTTCAAGAGTGCGCGGGGAAGCCAGGGCTCGACCGGGGGTGAAATCCAAATTGTCCAGCGTGCCGAAGAAACTGGCGCGCGCCTCATACCATTGCCCGGCCTGTTGATAGAGGTAGGACTGTCCGACCGTACCCGCCCCAAACGCCCAAAGCAGTGAAGCTGACAATGAACGCGTGCCGTCACTTACTGTATAAGTGGTTCCCGAAGGTGAGCTGACGATCTCATATCCGTACGGTCCGTGCTGGAAGTTCAAACGTGGGTGGGACCGCAGCACTTCCGTCTCCCCAATGCGCGCAAGAGTCCGCGCCATTGGAACGGGATTCTGCGTGGCGGCAATCCCCGGATGACACTTTGCACATATTGCCGCGCCGACGAAAACTTCCGACGATGAAGCGACCTTAGTTGGCCAAAAGCCCGGTTTCGCCAAGTGCTCGATCGTCGCCAGCTGCGCCGTCGCGCTTCCAGCCAGTATGACTACCAGCAACCAGACTTTCCCCGGAAAACTTGCCACCACGGGAAATCGACTTTTGTGACTGGTGCGCATCGAAGCCTGGTTAAACCTATCCAGCGGCAGTTGCTATCGCACGAGTTTAGCTCTTTCCGACTCGCGACTCCGAATCGACTGAGCTTGGGTGCTTCTCGAACTCCCGCAGGCCCTCGTGGGATGCTTTGGGTCGCCGGTTCCCGATTGCGAGTCGGTGGTGATTTGAGCCGAGTCACTGCTTCGCTCCAAACGCTTTCCTCGGCGGTTCTTTCTGTGCGTGCTGCTTGCGTGCTACAGGGACTACGACGAGAGTGCTGCATGGCCTTAGGTGTCATCCGTGGCCGGACAAATTGTTGAAAATACGTTAACTAGCGGATTCGAATCCCACTCTCTCCGCCATATCATTGAAAATAAAGTGGTTACCTAGATTCTTAGACCCACTCTCATGGCCTGTTTTCGTCTTTGGAATGAGCGACATGCAGTCTTGCAATGCCGAGGTGCGTGCCATTAAGCCTAAAACCGACTGATTGGGAATCAGTTTTCGATCGGCGAGGGAGGAATTTTGCACAACCACGTCGGTGGTCCGATTCTGGAGCGCCAAACAAAAAAACAAAAAACCACACCGGCGTCGCGCCGATTGCGGCTCATGGCTTGCAGGTTCGCTGCTCAGTTCCTGGGCCGGGGCAGCAGCCGACTCGCGCCACTCCCACGCCAAATGAGCGTGGCTTACACACCTCTTCCACACTCTCAGGGTCCCCGAGCCTGGGCTGGATCAGAAGAGTCTCGGTGCAAAATCCTTCAGATCGCGGCGCCATGTCTGCCATTCATGGTCGGTGCCCGGTGATTCGTAGAAAACGTGTTGAATGTTTGCTTCGAGAAGCGACGTGTGCAGTCTCTGGAGTCCCGCGCGCATTCTCTCCGGCTCATTCGTCCCCACGCCAAGCCAGAGCAGGTGCACTTTCTTGGCGAATGCTGCCGGATCAGCGAACACTCCGTTGTAGTCGGTCTTGGGATCTAGTTTCCGATTTCCGAGCACGAGCATCCCGCCCGCTCCACTGAAACCGCCAATGTAAGAGAAGAGATTAAGATGATCCAGCGTAATCTGGAACGTTTGCATGCCACCCATCGATAGGCCTGCCATCGCGCGGTGGTGACGGTCGGATAACGTGCGAAAGGTGGAATCAATGAATGGGATCAGAGCCTGTGTTACATCATCTTCGAATGCCGCGGCCATATCTTGCATTGCCTTCAACATTTCAGGTGACCCAAACCCCTTTGCGAACAAATCGACAGGCGCCTCGCCGGCGCGGTGCGCATAGCCATAGGCCATCACCACGATCATCGGCTTGCAATTCTTCGCTGCGATCAAGTTGTCTAGGATGAAATTCGCGTTGCCCTGGCGGATCCAGCCGGTCTCGTCTTCACCGGCGCCATGTTGCAGGTAGAGGACCGGATAGCGTGCCTTGGTCTGCGCGTCGTAGTTCGGAGGCAGATAGACCAATGCGTGCCGCCACGTCCCCGTCACCTTCGAGTTGTACCAGACCTCGCGAACTGCGCCGTGCGGCACATCTTGCACCGAATAATAGGTAGAGCCTGGCTCCGGAACTTCCACGCCACTCGCCGGCTTGCCTCCTCCGAAGAAGGCGTGAGTGTTGGGGTCACTGACCTCGGCACCGTCGATGACCAGAGTGTAATAGTGGAAACCGGGAACAAGCGGCGGAGTGGTGATGGTCCAGAATCCGTCCTGCTGTTTCTCCATGTCCACTTTCGGGCCGCTCCAGAAGTTCAATCGTACCTTCGTAGCATCTGGAGCTTTCACGCGAATCTGTACTCTACCGGTGCTGTCAACCCGCGGATACTCCGCTGCCCAGACATTCGTCGTAGAGGGTTGAAAATTGCCTGATTCCTGTGCCCAACAAAAACTCAAAGACAGGAAGACCAGTATTGCGAATCGCCGCATGTTTTTCTCCTTCGTTGTCATCGAATGTGAACCATAGCGCCGGCCCAGCGATAATTTTGCAGTTTCAGACTTGCCATCCGCCGGATCAACCTGGGGCGTCACTGCTCAACTGAGACGACGGTTATAGACTTAGGCTCCAATTTCAAAGTCAGCTTGCCACCCTGAACCTTCGCTGAGATCGGCTTTGGCATGACTGTGTTAGCTGCGTCGAAGGTGTTGACACTGTCCACCTTCGGTGCGGTCAGAGTTTCTCCGCTCGCTGATTTCGCCGTGATGCCCGCCAGAGCTGCCTCGATTTCAATCGGTTCGTTGGGATCGAGATTGGTGATCTCCATCCACAACTTGCCGTTTGTGTCTTTCGCCGCGATCGCATCAACGTGCGGCAGCGCCACGGTGCCATGTGTGTACCAACCGGCGTCGAAGGTCACTGGTATGAATGTGGCGTCCTGAAACGGCACATACATTTTGAAGACGTAATAGGTTGGAGTCAGGACCATTTTTTCTTTGTCTGTCATGATCATCGCCTGCAGCACATTGATCATCTGTGCGACGTTGGCGCCGCGTACCCGGTCGGCATGACGAGCGAAGATATTAAGGTTCAGTGCCGCGAGAATGGCGTCGCGCAGGCTATTCTGTTGGACCAGAAATCCCGGATTGTTGCCTGGTAAGGGCGCGTACCAGCCTCCCCATTCATCAACAAAGAGCGCTACTTTCTTGTCGGGGTCATACTTGTCCATGATCGCCGAGTGTTTGCTGATGAGACCTTCCATCTCCAAAGTGGATTTGAGGATCTGGCTGTACTCAGTTTCTCCAAATCCCACCGACGCATAGGAAGGTGGCCAGTGCCCCACCGTGTAGTTGTGCATGGAAAGACCGTTGATGTCCCAGCTCCATGTGTGTTGCTGATAGGCCTTCATGACGGTTTCCGTCCAATCGGTCCATCGCGGGCCATCGCCGCCCGGACCCACGGCGATCTTCAGCATCTGCTGTTTGTCCTGTTGCGCCGGATTGAAATTCCTTACGAAGCGGCTGTAGATCTTCATCTGGCTAACGTAATAGTCGGCAGTCATGTTGCCGCCACAGTCCCAGCTCTCGTTACCGATGCCGAGCAAGGCAACTTTGTATGGAGCTGGATGCCCGTTGGCTGCACGTTCTCTTGCCAGCGTAGTCGATGCTGCGGCCGTCATGTATTCCAGCCACTCGGCGGCCTCCTGAGGAGTTCCGGAGCCGACATTGACGGAGACATACGCTTCCGCTCCGATCTGATCGATGAAGTCCATGAACTCATGCGTTCCAAACGTGTTTGCCTCAGTCACTCCGCCCCAGTTGGGGTTGAGAGTTACAGATCGTTGAGGGCCGATGCTCTTACGCCAGTGATACTCATCGGCGAAGCAGCCACCGGGCCAACGAACGTTCGGAACCTTGATCGCTTTTAGGGCGCCCACAACATCGTTACGAATTCCACGAGTGTTCGGGATCTTGGAATCGGACCCGACCCAAATGCCTTCGTAAATGCCGTGTCCAAGATGCTCGGCGAACTGCCCGAAAATGTTACGGTCGATCTTCGCGCCAGTTTTGGATGCGTCAATCGACAATTCAACTTTCTGGGCAGCCAGCCTCGGCGCAGTGATGCACATAACGGCCAGCGTGAAGCCTACGAGAAGTGAACGCATAAGAAGCGATGTCCTTTTAGCAGAAGTAAAAAAATTTAACGGCACTCGAAGTTGACTGCGTCTTCCGTGTCTCCATGCCCCTTGTATTGTGCGTGCTTCGGATAAGGACACAGCGGCCGGCTGCGCCCAGGGAAGGCCTTGCCAGTCGCGATTGTTGATGTAGGAGTTGCTCCCTTCTCGACCCAGTTGACCATTGCGCCCAAGAGATCAAACTGATCCAACGCCTGACCTCCCCCACAATGGCTCATCCCCGGAACGAAATAGAACTGACTCCACTTCGACACGGCGTCGAGGCTCCCGTTTGCAGCCGCCATATTCTCGTAGTAATCGAACGTGTCGAGAGGCGAGAACCACGGATCGCTATCGCCGTGGTAGAAGATCAATTTCCCTCCGTGCGCGGAGAATGTCGTCAAATTTGTGGACATCGAATCCACGAGCGGTTGGCTGGCAGACAGAGCTTCCTTATCAACGTCCATTGTCATGTCTGTCGTCGCAGGCCCGAAAATGCCGGGTCCGGGTGAAAGCAATCCTCGGAACGGCGGCCCGTTCGTAATGCCCGTGTCGTAAAGAAATCCAGCATAGACTTGGGTTCCACTCGATGTCTTCGGGCCTCCCAGGGCCTTCTTGATGGCGGCCGCTCTTTCCGGAGCCAAGCAGGAGTTACTTGTTTCACCCTTGCACGCCAATATCTCGGGGTCGAAGTCGCACACGAGCGGATCGGAAATCAAGCCGTCGGCGATGCCGTCTTTGGCGTCGCACTGCTTGATGAGAGCATCCCTGACAAGCTTGCGGTCATTGTCTGTAATCGATTGCTCGATGATTGGTTTTCCGTTTGCGTCTTTCGGAGCACCTTGATTGAAGGCGATCGGAATCCATCGGCCGATCGCGAGATTGGAAAACCCAGTGCGCATCGCGGGGTCGCCGGAGATGATGCCATTGAAAACCGTTGGATAACGCTGTGAAAGAATCATGCCTTCGCGCCCGCCGGTGGAGCATCCGGAAAAATACGAAAAGGCTGCCGGTTTTCCATAGTGTTGCGCGATGAGTTGTTTGGCTAATGCAGCGACCTCGGCATTCGCGAGGTAAGCAAAGTCTAGATACGCCTGCTGATCGCGCATGAAACCGAAATCAAATCCCGGGTGGCGGCTCTTATGACCTGTGTCCGTGCTTACAACGGCGAATCCGCGTATCAGCCCAGGCGTGTCTCCGGCGGCGTTTAATCCAACGGGCGGAAGTACAATGCCGTTGCTACCTCCGCCACCTTGCATCAGCAAGTCGCCGTTCCATCGGTCGGGCATGGCCAAGGCGAACGTGATTCCAAACTCTTCTCCGTCAACTCCAGTGCGCCGATTCATTACACCTTCGACTCGGCAATATGCAGGCAAAGGTGCGGTGCGAGTCTGGTTCCAGGGAATGGCCTCGGTGGTTCCGGTAGCAATGGCCGACGCCTTGGTGATTTCAACATTCTCGACTTTGAAGTTGGTCAGCTTCGCACAGGAATTCGGTGCCTGTGCCCAGGCATAACCAGTCGAGACAAATACCAAAAGCATGTTTCTAAAGAAGTTGGTAGGCATATTGCCTCAATCTCTTAACCTAAAAACTATTCCGGCAGAATGATTTGTCCTGTGACTTCAAAATTCCCGTTCACCGAAGGAACTTTTGTTCCGGGTTGACCGCTCCCGATAGAGACCGTGTACTTGCCTCGCGCCACGATGATTTCCCCCAGATCGGTGACCATGCTGAGATCGCGCGGTTTCAACTGGAACTCGACCTTCTGGCTCGCTCCGGGCTCCAGATGGACACGTTGAAATCCGCGGAGTGCGCGCCGCGGCG
>UEXT01000465.1_pt1 | contig 40697 bp, 42 predicted proteins | sample 4301081 | NCBI WGS metagenome assembly UEXT01 (sample SAMEA4773177, study PRJEB27434) | metagenome | biome: 2259; feature: agricultural soil; material: soil | place: USA | collected 2014-09 | depth 0.25 m
GGATCCCTTAACGGCTGCAACCGCTCTCATGGAGACCACCCTTGAGCGGATTCGCCGTTCGAGGTCTGAACTCGCCGGAGAGGCGGTCGGTTCCTCTCCCATAACATCCGTATCGGCGCCGCCTGCACCATCGCGTATCGTATCTAAGCTTGAGACCTGGCTCCGCTCAATCCAGGTGCGGCGTCGAGATCGGGACCACGCCAACGATGCGCGTTCAGCGAGTTCATAAGAGATTCCAATAGTTTGACCAGCCTGGAGCACCCTGTTACAATGCCGCTCCGCTGGTCTGTCCCGTATAGTCACGGGATGTTGTCATACCCAATGATTTTCAGCTTGAATTGACGCGATATGCTACGAATTCTGGTCTTGCATGGGCCCAACTTGAACCTTTTGGGAACCCGGGAACAGTCGATATATGGCACCACCTCGCTTGACGGGGTGGATACGGCGATCTCGAAGCTTGCCGAGGAACTAGCTATTGAAGTTGATATTCGTCAATCCAATAATGAAGGAGAGCTCGTGTCGTGGATTCAGGAGGCGCGGAGCGGATACCAGGGGATCGTCATTAACCCCGCAGGATATACCCACACCAGCATCGCTATTCGCGACGCCCTGGCCGCCGTTGATTTGCCCACGATCGAGGTCCATCTGTCAAACGTCCATCAGCGCGAGGAGTTTCGCCATCGGTCCTACATCGCAGGCGTAGCCATGGGACAGATAGCTGGGCTGGGCCCGACCGGGTATTTGCTCGCGCTGCGAGGGCTGCACGACCACCTCACCGCGCCGCGCAGACAGAAAAAAGCGGCTGCGACATCAACCGCTCGACGCACCGCGCGCAACATACGATAAGCTGATTGGTTGCTGATTGACTCATTCAGGAGAGAAGGGAGCAGGGAGTGATTTCTACAACGGATTTTCGAGGAGGAGTTCGGCTGATGGTTGATGGTGAGCCGTATTATATCGTTGAATTTCAGCATGTGAAACCGGGCAAGGGAGGCGCCTTCGTCCGCACCAAGCTGAAGAGCTACATTTCCGGCAATGTGCTTGACCGGACGTTCCGGTCGGGCGAGCGATTCGACGAACCGGATCTCGAAGAACGCGAGATGCAATTCCTGTATGCCACAGGGCATTCCTATACATTCATGGACACAGAAACCTACGAACAGCTCACCTTTGAGAAAAAACAGCTGGGAGAAAACGCAGATCTTTTGAAAGAGAATATGACCGCGAAGATCTTGATCTATGAACATCGGCCCATCGCGGTCGAACTCCCGATTTTTATTGAGTTAAAAGTCGTGGATGCTGAACCGGGCGTGCGAGGCGACACCGCGTCGGGCGGAACCAAGCCGGCGGTGGTGGAGACCGGTGCCACGATCAAGGTCCCGCTCTATCTGGAGGTCGGAACGGTGATTAAGATCGATACTCGCACCAGGGCCTATGTGGAGCGCGTGCGGTGAGTAAGAAAAAGTCGCGGAAGCAAAGAGCGAACAAAGCGCCGATTGTTCTTCCCCAAGCGCTGGCTCCCACCACAAGCGGGCCAGGCACGCCCTTCCTGCTGGGCGATCAGTCAAAGCACGTTCAGGAACTTATCGACCTTCTGAAAAAGAATGATTTGACTGAACTAGAACTCGAACGAGAAGGGGTAAGGATTCGTGTTCGGCACGAAATCGCGGGCAAAACAATCTCGGCTATAGTTGCCAACACTGGACCTACCACTGCCGCGACGGTGTCTCAACCGAGTGCGGCAGGAACCGTACCGGTGGAAGACGCGACTGGCATGGTGACGATTACCTCTCCCATTGTCGGTACGTTTTACCGGTCTCCCTCGCCTGATGCCGACCCCTATGTCGAAGAAGGGGATTACGTGAAAAAAGGGCAGGTGCTGTGTATTGTGGAAGCTATGAAGCTGATGAACGAAATTGAATCGGAGGTTGATGGGCGAGTGACGAAAATTCTGGCCGAAAGCACGAAACCAGTTGAATACGGCCAGGCGCTCTTCCTCATCGACCCGAAAGCCACACCCTAATCCGCTTCATCCAATGTATTTCGGAGCCGCACCGTGTTTAAGAAAGTTCTAGTTGCCAATCGCGGAGAAATCGCGCTACGGGTCATACGGGCCTGTAAAGAACTCGGCATTAAGACCGTGGCCGTCCATTCTGAAGCCGATGCGAGCTCCCTTCACGTCAGAGCGGCAGATGAACATCTCTGTATCGGGCCGGCTGACGCCGCGCTGAGCTACCGCAACATCCCCAATGTGCTGAGCGCGGCAGAAATTACAGGAGCTGATGCCATCCATCCCGGTTATGGGTTCCTTTCAGAGAACGCGCATTTCGCTGAAGTGTGCGAATCCATCGGCATTAAATTCATCGGTCCCACGTCCGAGCACATCGCCCTTATGGGTGACAAAGCCAAGGCGCGGGAAATTGTCGCGAAGAAAGGCCTGCCCGTGACGCCGGGAAGCCCTGGCGAGGTCAAGAGCGAACAAGAAGCGCTGGATGCGGCGACCAAAATCGGTTATCCCGTAATCATTAAGGCCACGGCAGGAGGGGGCGGACGTGGCATGCGGGTCGTCAATAAAGCCGATGACTTGGCGCGCGCATTCCAGGCTGCACAAGCGGAGGCCAAATCAACGTTCGGTCACGATGGTGTCTATCTTGAACGGTATTTTCTTGAACCTCGGCATATTGAAGTGCAGATCATGGCCGACCATCGCGGCCACGTCGTCCACTTGGGTGAGCGAGACTGTTCCGTTCAACGCCGGCACCAGAAATTGCTCGAAGAAACGCCCTCTCCTGCCGTGGACGAGAAGCTCCGCAAGGAAATCAGCCGCGTGGCCGTCGAAGCCGTCAAAGCAGTGCATTACCGGAATGTGGGCACAGTGGAGTTCTTGCTCGACAAAGACCACAACTTCTTTTTCATGGAAGTGAACACGCGCATTCAAGTCGAACATCCGATCACTGAAATGGTCACCGGAATTGATCTGATCAAGGAACAGATCAGATTGGCGAATGGACAGGCCCTTTCGTTCAAGCAGCAAGACATTCGCTTGAATGGACACAGTCTGGAATGCCGCATCAACGCCGAAGACCCCGATAAATTTACGCCCTCACCGGGCTTGATTACGAAATACAACCCGCCGGGCGGATTCGGCGTCCGCGTTGATTCCGCCATGGAATCCAACGTTATGGTCGCCCCGCACTATGACTCCATGATTGCAAAGGTCATCACCCACGGCCGAGACCGGCAGGAAGCCATCGTCCGCATGCGCCGCGCGCTCGACGAGTTCGTGATCGAAGGCATCAAAACGACAATCCCGCTACACCGGCGGATCCTCAACGACCCAGACTTCCAAAAAGGCCACGTCTCGACTACATTCCTCGACCGGTTCCTGGCTGGTTAACTGGTGGCACGGCGAATTCTGCCCGTAGCGTCTGTATCCCTTTCACGCTAAAATTTCTGTACGATGGCAGCGACCACCCATCAACGCTCGCTCTCCGGCCTCTACGTAGTCCTCGATCCCTCGGTCTCCCCAAACAGACCGTTGCCTGAGGTCTTGGAGCAATCAGCCAAAGCCGGCGCACGGATCTTTCAGTATCGCAATAAGGTTGATTCGATGAAGGAGGCGTATGCGGAAGCGGTGCTACTCAGGAAAGTCGCGTCGGACTTGGGCGTGTGGTTCATTGTCAATGATCGGTGCGACTTGGCGCTGGCGGTGGAGGCGGACGGGGTGCATCTAGGCCAGGACGATCTACCCTATGCTGAGGCAAGGATGCTCTTGGGACCGGGAAAAATCATCGGCTTATCAACTCACAATGCGGAGCAGGTGCGGCAAGCGGACAAGCTGAAGCCCGACTACATCGGGTTCGGACCGATGTTCAAGCCTGCTTCGAAACACAATCACGATCCGGTCGTCGGGTTGGAAGGGTTGTGGCAGATCCGACCGTTCACGTCACTGCCCATCTTTGCTATCGGCGGGATTCGAGCGGATCAAGTCAAGGCCGTCCTGCAGGCGGGCGCCAATGGCATCGCTGTCATCTCAGCGGTGCTCGCTGCACCGGATGTCAAAAAGGCAGTCGAGCAACTTATTTCAATGCTCTCCTCACGATCTTAGCCAGTTTCCTTATAGCCGCCGATTGAGCCAGCCGTGTTACCGACCGCCGAAACTGCCGTGACAGTTCCGATCGATAGGGGAGTGGACCGAGCACCGGGACGCCCGCCTTCTTCCGGAGAATCTCGACTGTGGTCCGTTCCTGCAGGCGATCGAGCTTCGATCGCCCCGGCTCGGTTTGATTCAAAACAATTGCCGCGATGGGTATTTTCCGGCGCCGAAGCGCTTCGATAGTTAGCAGCGCGTGGTTGATCCCGCCCAGTCGGGATCGACCTACAACCACAACCGGAAGCTTCAATTGTGCGATGAGATCGATCACGTCGATTTTGGGAGCGAGCGGCACATGCACCCCGCCGACTCCTTCCATCACGAGACATTCATATCGATCGGAAAGAAGACGATACACTTTGTGAATGACTGCCGGGTCGATCTGCCGTCCTTCGGCTTGCGCTGCCGTCAGCGGCGCGATCGGCAGCTCGAATCGAAAGGGGCTGATGGCTCCCAGTGCTTCATCGGATTCGACGATGGCTTGCAGCCGTGCTGCATCAGACTGAGCCAGCCTGGCATTCGAGACACCGGTCTCGACCGGCTTCATGACGCCAACCGTATATCCTTGCCGCTTCATCTGAAAGGCGAGCGCGGCCGACACGACGGTCTTTCCAACGGCCGTGTCTGTTCCGGCCACAAAAATTCCTACGCCTGTGTGTCGATTCGTCCGCCGCATCACAAATTTCGGCTGTCACAATTCCAGATCTGCCCCGAGACATCTCGCAATTCCGCAAGATAGACAACCGTCTTCGCGACTTCAGCGAGGGCAGGGGGGCGACCGATTGCATGGTCCGCAAATTGGTCTGGGCCTGGCATGGCGTCTCCCGCAAGTCCCGTGTCCTGCCAGCCAGGTAACACAAGGTTCACCCGAAGGTTATAAGGGCCCCACTCATGGGCAGCGGTCTTCACCAACCCGATGAGTCCAGCCTTCGACGCGCCATAAGCGGCTTGACCAGTCGCTCCTTGAAAACCCGCGTGCGAACCGATGACGATGATAGACCCCTCGCGCTGTGCAATCAGCGCCTCGGCCATGGCGCAGAGACAATGGAACGTTCCGGTGAGATTCGTCGCCATGATCTGAGCCCATTCCTCTTCCGATTGACGGATGACAAGACGACTCGCGCCCACACCGGCATTGCACACGAAAACCCTGGGCGTCGTGATAGCCCGACAATAGACTTCCACCATACGTTGAACCTCATGTTTGTGTCGTATATCGGCCTGATAAAGATCGCCGGTTCCCCCAGCGCCGACGACCGCTCGTCGTGTGGCTTCGGCCGCCGCCTTGTTTCTATGATAATGCACGCCGATATACCAGCCCGCCGCAGCAAACGCCAGGCTGATGGCACGACCGATTCCCCCAGACGCGCCGGTTACGAGGACACTAGACGCACCGTGATGCGTCGGCTTGCGATGTGCTGGACGATGACCCGACGGTCGCTGTAAGGACATAGGGCTGTGATTATGGTCAGGACATTTTCTTTAGGCAAGTCTCATACTTTTGGGAAGCGGCAAAATTAGTGAGATCGTCGCTTGCCGCCCGAGGGAAGCCTATGGTACCGTCACCGAACCTTTTTTGAGACGGGGGATCATACGCATGCACGTGGACTCGTTTGTGATTCGTTTCATTGTTGTTATCGGATTCGTACTCAGTCTCGGCAACCCGGCATCGCTTCCCTCACTCCATGCCGAAGAGAGCGGAACCATTGCCCATTCGGAACAATACTTTCCCGACGAAGTGGGCAACCGGTGGACCTATCGTGGCCAGATCTCGGAAGGTCCGCTCCAAACAATCGACCTGAAGGTGTTCAGTAACGTGTCGTCCGTCACTGGAACAAAAGCAATTAAGGGTTTAAAGGTGACGGTCTTCCACGATACGAATCCAGGCAATCATGGGCCTTCAGATAGCTTCTATCGTCGTGATGTGGTCGGGATTGTCTACTATGGATCCGATCCCGGTACCCCCCTGGAGAAGCAACTGATTCCCTATCAGATCATCCGGTTTCCGATGAAGGTCGGCACATCATTTCAACAATTCGACCGGTCGGGGTTGGATTTCGGTACCGACATGGATCGCGACGGTACCAACGAGAAGGCTGACGTCCGAGGCCATGCGACCATTGTTGGCCTGGAGTCCATCACAGTTCCAGCCGGCACGTTCAAAGATGCCGTGAAGGTTGAAGCGCACATGACGATGCGCATTAATCTTTCGGGGAACGACAAGTCCGCGACTGGAACCGACATCATGACAGCCTGGTTTGCCAGAGGTGTGGGACTAATTAAATATGCGGAACGTCAGGAGCTCTCATCGATTCAGGATCGCGGAGTTGTTACGGAAATCACAGAAGAATTAGAATCGTACGAGGTCAAGCCAACGCAAACATCATTCGATGGGAGCGAAACCCCGCCGCAGGGTATTTTCGCTAATGATTCGTGGCACCAAGAATTGCATCAGATACTCTTGTCCCCCCGCCTTTGATCCAACTCCTGACAGCCGATGCCCACCGAAGGGCTGCCGGCCCACCAATGCACCGGTAATCGGCCGGTTGAGATAGAGGTTCCCTACATCGAACTGCTGTTGGGCGAGCGCTAAATTGACGGGGCTTCGCGAATAGACACCGCCGGTGAGCGCGTAGGCCGTGGTATTGGCCAATATCAACGCCTCCTGAAACGACCCGGCTTTCATCACGGACAGCACCGGCCCAAAGATTTCCTCCTGGGCAAGGCGGTGCGTCGGCTCGACATCGGCGAAGACCGTAGGCCCCACATACCACCCAGACCCAGCCACAACCTGTTCGACCACCAAGCGGGCATCCCGCTTCCCCATTGCGATGTACTCATTGATCTTCGCCTGGGCCCGGCTGTCGATGACCGGCCCGATCTGCGTCCCTGGTTCCTCCGGATTCCCGACGATCAGACTGAGGACCGCCTCTCTCAGGCGCTCCAGAAACTGATCATAGATTGAGGCGTGCACGATCGCTCGGGAGCAAGCGGAGCACTTCTGCCCGGCATAGCCAGTAAAGGAAGAGACCACGCCGGTAATCGCTTCGTCAAGATCCGCTGTCTCATCCACGATGATAGCGTTCTTGCCTCCCATCTCGGCTATTACACGCTTCACCATTATTTGTCCCGGTGCAACGACTGCCGCCTCCCTCATAATACTCAGCCCGACGTCCTTGGAACCGGTAAACGCAATTGTGGCCACGTCGGGGTGTTGCACCAGTACTCGCCCAATTTCTGGTCCACCGGCCAGGCAGCACAGGACATCATCCGGCACACCGGCTTCTCGAAGGACCCCAGTGAGAAGATGTCCCAGCACGGATGACCGTTCAGAAGGCTTAAAGACGACAGGATTTCCCGTCACCAGGGCCGCCGAGACCATGCCGGTGGGAATCGCCAACGGAAAATTCCACGGGGCAATCACCGCGGTGACGCCGCGAGGGTGATACCAACGGCGATTCAGTTCCCCTGGCTGGTGTCCCAACCGTGTGGGAAGCGCAAGTCGCTGCCATTCCATCGCATAAAACTCTAGGAAATCGATTGCCTCAGCAAGATCCGCATCCGCCTCCCGCCAGGGTTTGCCGCACTCGAAAATTTCCCAGGCCGTCAGCTCATCACGGCGCGTTCGCATGAGCGATGCTGCCTGTCGCAGAATGTCGACTCGATCGCCCGCGGTGGTTTCGCGCCAAGATGGCCACCCTTTGACTGCGCCCCGCACGGCTTGGTCAACTTCGCCAGCCTGTGCGCTCGCCACGTAGCCGATCACTTCGTCCGGACGGCTGGGATTGCGGGACTCGATGACCGGTCCGGTAGGCGAGACGCTTCCAATGGAACACGTCCACAGGCGGCCCAACTGGGCTCGAAGCGTCTCGAGAGCGGCCTGCATTGCTCCTCGGCGGTGGGCTTCCGCAAAGTTGCGGGTCGGCTCATTCTCAAATCCATCTTTCCCAGCATTTTGATGCGTTCCCGCCGTCTCCTGTGTTTCGCCGTCCACAGAAGGAGGAGCGAGCAACGTCGTTAGGGGTTGTGATTCCACATATTCCCTACGGAGGAACGATTCATTCGAGGTGTTTTCAAGCAAGCGACGGACGAGATAGGCCATCCCGGGGAGAAGCTCTCCGACCGGGGTATAGAGCCGCAAACGACGTCCATATTGCGTAACGGCCTGTTGAAAAGGCTCAGCCATACCAAAGATCATCTGATATTCCCAGGCTTTCGGAGAGAGTTTGAGTGATTCGGCCAGAGCCTCGATATGGGCCAGGGTTCGAAGATTGTGGGTGCCGAATGCCGGTCGAATCATCATTGAATGACTCAGCAGCATCTCGGTGAGCATTTCATAATTGGCGTCGGTCTCCGCTTTTTGTTCGAAGAGAGGAACTGGCCAGCCTCGCTGCTGATAGCGAATGGTATCTGAATCCCAGTACGCCCCCTTCACCAGGCGGATGGTCATAGGAGCCGAGCGCTGGCGGACCCATGCGAACAGATGATCTATGTCGCGCTGCGTCTCTCGATGATAGGCCTGGAGCGCAAGCCCCACATGGGGAAACGTGCGATACGCTGGCTCCGAAAAAAGGCGAGTAAAAATCTCGATCAGCAAATCTTTTGTCTCAGCTTGTTCCATATCGAAGATCAGGGATGCGGGGGACACCATCGCGACATCCAGAATGGGGCGCAACCGTGCTGCCACGGACCGGTAACTGCCATCTGGATCGATCGGATCAAGATGCGGCGAGAGCGCGGAGATCTTAAGCGAGAGCTGGATGCGCGGGACCGGACCAAGATGATCCTGTTCCAGCAAGGGAACGGACGGCCACTCCGAGGCGATCTGGGTCAGTTCGCGCAACGCCTTTAAACACCGATCCCGATATCGGTCGGCTTCGCGGTCGCTGATCGTGGCTTCCCCGAGAAGATCCACAGACCAGGCCCGTCCGTGTACCCACAGGTCGGCCAACACCGGCTCTGCTTCGGCCACGGTACTGCCAGCAATAAAACTCCTCGCCATCTGCTCAACCTGGCCCCTGATTGCTTTTCCCGTGAGCCGAGCGCCAAGCCGCGTAGCGGCCACTGCCTGGAGCCCCCATTGAGCGCCGAAGATCTGTGTGGTCACGTCTCCTAAATACTCCTGTGCCAGGGTCACAACACGCGCATCGTCGGCGACAGAAGGTAGGACGTCGATGAAGCGAAACAGTTGCGTCTTGAATGCACTGTCGTGCATCGCGAGATTAATGGCCGCTTGCGACCACCATTGGCGGTTGAACATGGTTGGAGATTGGCCGGCAGAGAGACGCGCGAGCTGCTCCCCGATACGACGAATTTCCGGTTCAAGGGTAGGGCGACTGGGCTGCATGCATATCCCCTGGCAATACGACGTGGAGCTGCTTTTAGTATACACTGCGATGATTCTCCGAAGAAATTTTCCTCACGCGCTGGTGTCCGAACCTTCCTCTTCTCCACTGTGATAGTCCGATGAAGCAATGTGTTGCTGAGAAGGAGGAGGAATAGTGAAGACGTTGGTCGAACATGGGTTTCGTCTGGGACCATTGTCTTATTTTCCGCCGCCACGATCGTAGGTGGCCCGGTTTGCTGTTGGGCCTCGCCACAAATCCGGGCCGACTCGATCGCACCACTTTGCCAGAGCAACATCAGCCTACTAGCCCAGTTGAGCTATGTGGGCCTGGTCCAACTGGCCCATTTTCTTTCGCGACCTCCATCGCTTATGATGGAGGTATTGACCTCGAAGTCGAGTGACGTACTCGTACGCAGAATAGGGAGGAACCTATGGCCGACGAACATGCTCATGGTGCTCAACCAGCCCAAGGCAAAGACAACCTCATTCCAGGTGTGAAACACGTCATTGCGGTAAGCAGCGGCAAAGGCGGTGTCGGGAAATCAACCGTCGCGGCCAACCTCGCCTGTGCGTTGGCGTTGACCGGTGCGAAAGTCGGACTGCTTGACGCGGACATCTATGGCCCCAATATCCCGATGATGATGGGGGTGGAGAAAGCACCCGAACAGAAAGACGGCAAGATTACACCGGCGCAAAGTCATGGCGTGAAACTCATCTCAATGGGCTTCTTCGTGCCGGAAGACACTGCCGTAGTCTGGCGCGGGCCGATGGTCCATACCGCCATCCAGCAACTCTTTCGCGACGTCCTCTGGGGCGAGTTGGATTATCTCTTGATCGATCTCCCGCCCGGAACCGGCGATGCGCAACTCACCCTGACACAACTGGTGCCCCTCTCCGGCGCGGTGACCGTGACAACCCCGCAAGAAGTTGCCCTGTACGACGTGCGGAAGGGGATGGTGATGTTTCAGAAGGTGAACGTACCCTTGCTGGGGATCATTGAAAACATGAGTTATTTTCTCTGCGGCCATTGCAACCACCGCACCGACATCTTCTCTCATGGAGGTGGGGAGCGTGCGGCGGAGAAACTGGGCGTCCCCTTCTTGGGCAACATCCCCATCGATCCGGCCATCCGCGCAGGTGGCGACAACGGGCAGCCGATTACCATCGCCGATCCCGACTCGCCGCAGGCCAAGGCCTTCCGCGACATTGCGGCGAAGCTGATGGAGGCGCTCGGCAGTGGGTCTGCAAGCGACGGACAGAAGACTCCATCGATCGAAAGCCTGCTCAAGAAAATTAAGAAACCCTTTACGAATAACTGAACGCAAGCGGAACGAGAAGGAGGCCTGGACATGGGAGAGTTTGTACGAGTGACCGGCACAGCAGATGTGCAACCGGGCCACGGCATCGTCGCGGAAGTGAACGGCAAGACCCTCGCGGTCTTTAATGTGGACGGCACCTTTCACGCGATCGATAATACCTGCCTCCATCGCGGCGGTCCGCTGGGTGAAGGCGACGTTGAAGGCGAGGTGGTCACGTGCCCCTGGCACGGCTGGCAGTACAACGTCAAAACCGGGGGGTGCGTGAACAATCCTGCCGCGAAAGTGGAAACCTATCAAGTCAAGGTCGAAGGGACCGACGTCAAAGTTCTCATCTGATCCCGCAACATCAGGGTTGAGTCGGCTAGCAAGGCCCTGCATAATGCCACTATGGACCGTGCCGACCTGCTCTCGCTTTACCGGGACATGCTCCTGATCCGCCGGTTTGAAGAAAAATCGGCGGAGATGTATGCGCTCGCCAAGATCGCCGGATTCCTACATCTCTATATCGGAGAAGAGGCGATTGCCGTTGGCGCCATTGCCGCGCTCCGACCGGATGACTACGTGATCAGCAGCTACCGCGACCACGGGCACTGTCTGGCCCGCGGGTCAGACCCAGGCCAAGTGATGGCCGAATTGTTCGGCAAGGCCACAGGGCTGTGCAAAGGCAAGGGAGGCTCCATGCACCTGGTGGACGTCTCGCGCCGTTTCATGGGAGGCTACGCCATCGTGGGCGGCCACATCCCGCTCGGAGTAGGTCTGGCCTTTGCTACCAAATATCAGAAGCTCGATCTCGTGACGGTCTGTTTCTTCGGCGAAGGGGCGGTGCCGAGCGGGCAGGCGCATGAAGCGCTCAATCTGGCCGCCTTGTGGAAACTCCCCGTGATCTTCATCTGCGAAAACAACCGTTACGGCATGGGCACGCCGGCTGAACGGGCGATCGCGCTTTATACTGATGTCGCGGGAATGGCCCGTTCCCATGGCATCATGGCTGAGCGCGTCGATGGGATGGACGTCCTGGCGGTCCGCGCGCTGATGCAGAAGGTGGTGGATCAGGTTCGGACGGGGCAGGGACCATTCTTCATCGAAGCGATGACCTACCGATTCATGGGCCATTCAATGGCCGACCCGGCACATGGACATTACCGAACTAGAGAAGAAGTGGAGGAACACCGCAAGCATGACCCGCTCCTGTCGCTGAAGCAGACGATCCTGCGCCACAACCTTGCCACGGAGGCCGACTTCAAACAGCTCGAACGGGACATCGGCGAGGTCGTGACGGCCGCAGTCAAGTTTGCGGAGGAGAGTCCCTTCCCGGCGCCGTCGGATTTGCACAACGACGTGCTGGTGAAGGAATAGGTGAGCCGTGGTGCTGTCTTACCGGGACGCGCTCAATCAAGCGATGCGGGAGGAAATGCGTCGGGACTCGCGCATCTTTCTGATCGGCGAGGATGTCGCGCACTACCAGGGTGCCTTCAAGGTGAGCAAGGGCTTCGTGGAAGAGTTCGGCCCGCAGCGGGTGGTCGACACACCGATTACGGAAGCCGGCTTCACGGGCCTGGCCATCGGCGCCGCCATGGCGGGATTACATCCCATTATCGAACTTATGACGTTCAATTTCGGCATCCTCGCACTGGATCAGATCGTCAACAATGCCGCTAAGCTGCACTACATGTCGGGTGGGCAGCTCTCGGCGCCTCTCGTGATCCGAGGTCCAGGCAGCGCGGCCCACCAATTGGGCGCACAGCATTCGCAGAGTCTGGAGGCGTGGTTCTGCCACGTCCCGGGGTTGAAAGTGATGGCGCCGGCGACCCCGCACGATGCGAAGGGGCTACTCAAGAGCGCGATTCGGGACAAGAACCCCGTTATTTTCATCGAGGCCCAGTTGCTTTATGCCACGAAGGGCGAGGTCGGAGAAGGCGAGTATACGATTCCCATCGGGGTCGCCGAGGTGAAACGCGCCGGGGACGACGTGACGATCGTCGCCTACTCGAAGATGCTCCTGCTCGGGATGGAAGCAGCCGACCAACTAAGTCGCGAGGGCATCGACGTAGAGGTCGTCGATCCCCGAACCCTCAGACCGCTGGATCTCCAGATGATCGTCGCCTCGGTGAAGAAGACCGGGCGCCTGGTGATCGTCGAAGAAGGGTGGCCGTTCTGCGGCCTGGGCGCGCAGATTGCCGAGAGTGTGTACGCGGCGGCGTTTGACTATCTCGATGCGCCCATCCTGCGCGTCACCGGAGAAGACGTGCCGATGCCTTACTGCCGCCCGCTGGAGGATGCGGCCATTCCGGATCAAGCACGCGTCATCGCAGCCGTGAAATCAGTCTGCGGTACACGGTAACCAGGGGAGGCACGATCAGCCATGTCATCGCACGCGCAGACTCCCAACTACATCGACATCACTGCCACACTGGTTCGGCTGTATGTCTTCCTCGCCCAATACCTCGATCGATGCCTCGATGAAGCGTCTCGGAAGGCATTCCCGGATGAAGAACTGCACGCTCATCTCGCCAAGACGCGCGCCACGATGGCGGGCATCTTGGCCATCAATCCGGTGGTCAAGGGCAAAGTCGAGAAGGAATGTACAGACGTGCTCGCCCTCGGCGCCGCGATCTTGAAAGGCGGCAAGGAGAGAGCAACGGCGATGGAGCCGATGCAGGCGCAGCGCGCCATCCTGAAGACCAAGACAATTGCCTTGAGCGATCTGTTGGCGGTGTTCCGGGCTCTGTGAGGTTAAGCAAAGATATGGACCAGCACCGACTCGCCGGCCTCGACGCAAGTGAGCGTGGTTTCAGCCGCCCGGTCCAGTTTGAACTCGTCGAGGGAGGCGTTCGAGCCATCCTACGATATGAGACAACGCGCGTGGTGACAGCCGCGCGAGACACGCCGGGGACCGCATTGGAAGAATTAATCCATACCCTTCATGAACAGGGCTACGCGCAGCTGCGGAGCCAGCTGAGCGTTCGGAACGGCCTGTACCTTGGCTCCCAGGAACCCTGGATCGAATATCCGGACCCGGTGCGGAAACTTGAGCAATCGGGCGGATGGTTTGGAAAATTGCGCCGCTGTTTCCAGCGGCGCCATGAGGAGGCGCATGGCTAGTCGCGTGGTAATGCCCAAACTCAGCGATACGATGGAAGAAGGCGTTCTGCTTGCTTGGAAGAAACATGAAGGCGATCAGGTTCAGGCAGGGGAGGTCCTCGCGGAAATCGAAACCGACAAGGCGGTCATGGATCTCGAGGCCTTCGCCTCCGGCGTCCTGCGCAAGATTCTGGTGCAGAACGGGGTAACCGTCCCATCCGGAACGTTGATCGGCGTCATCGGCGAGCAGGATGAAGACATCAGCGCGGCATTAACCGACACCATCGCCGCCGCGCCGGCAGCCAAGAGCGATACGAAGGCAAGCGTGGCGCCGGCCGCTGGCACCCTTGCGAGTGCGGCGAGCGAGCCAGAGAGCGTGCGCCCCATGGCCTCGCCTCGCGCGAAGGCTCTTGCCGTTGAACGAGGGATTGATCTCTCTACCATCACGGGGACCGGTCCGGGCGGGCGGATCGTCGAGGACGACATCGTGAAAGCTGGCCCTAAGATTAAAACTGCCCTGGCGGGAACAGACTACCCGCTGAGCCAGATGCGCAAGGCCATTGCCAGGGCCACCAGCCAGAGCAAAGCACCGGTTCCGCACTTCTATCTCTCGGTCGAGATTGATATGGAGCAGGCCGAGCAGTTCCGTGGTCAAATCAAACAGAACCGCCAGAGTTATCCGTCCATTACCGATCTGCTCATTAAAGCGTTGGCCCTTGCACTCAGTCGCCGTCCGGAGATCAATGTGTCCTATACCGGAGACGCGATCAGGCGGCATGCTAGTATAGATATAGGCGTGGCAGTCGGCATGGAAGAGGGTCTTGTTACCCCGGTCATTCGAAATTGTGACGCGAAAACGCTGGAAGACATTTCAGCTGAATCCCGGACACTCATCGACCGGACCAAGCAGAAACGGCTGCATCCGGAGGAGTACACAGGCGCGACGTTCACAATTTCCAATCTTGGAATGTACGAGGTGGAGAGCTTTGTCGCTGTACTCATCCCGCCACAAGCAGCTTCGTTAGCGGTGGGAGCCATTCAGGACGTGCCGGTCGTGAGGAAGGGCAGTGTGACAACCGGCCGACGCATGAAGGTCACCTTATCCTGCGACCACCGGGCCCTTGACGGCATACAAGGGGCAGAATTCTTGAAGACGTTTAAACGGATCATGGAGCACCCGCAGGAGCTCGTCCAACCAGGACCGGTCAAATGAGCTTCATACCGATCGACCAGGTTCGCTCGTCGCGAACTCCCTCTGCGATAGACCACCAACGATCAGGCCTCGACCGGCCACGATTGCCATCCTGGTTCAAGATCCGGGCAAGAACCGGCCCCGACTATCTCGACATCAAGCAAACGATGGAACGGCTCAAGCTCCACACGATCTGCGAAGAAGCACGTTGTCCCAACGTGTGGGAATGTTGGAACGCCCGCACCGCAACCTTTCTGATTCTAGGGGATATCTGTACGAGACGCTGTCACTACTGTGCGGTCACCACCGGCCGGCCGGTGGTACTCGATCGTGAGGAACCGCTTCGCGTCGCCAAAGCCATTCAGGCATTGGGCCTGCGCCATGCAGTCATCACGTCGGTGAACCGGGATGAGTTGGAAGACGGTGGGGCCGCTATCTTTGCCGACACGATCAAGCACATCAGATGGCTGATTCCAACGTGCACGATCGAAGTGCTCATTCCAGATTTCGAAGGGAACGAAGCGGCGTTGGCGACAGTTACGGCGGAGAAGCCGGATATTCTCAACCACAACATCGAGACCGTCAGACGGCTTTTCCCGGCGATCCGGCCACAGGGGAAATATCACCGCTCGATCGAGCTACTCCGCAAGGCGAAGCGGATGGGCATGAAAACGAAGTCTGGCTTGATTCTCGGAATGGGCGAAACGATGGACGAAATTCGCGAAGTCATGCGCGACCTGCGGGTGGCCGAATGCGACATTATGACCATCGGCCAGTATCTGCAACCGAGTAAAGATCACCTTCCCGTCGCCCGGTTCTACGACCCCTCCGAGTTCGCCCTGTTGAAGGCGGAGGGAATGGTCCTCGGGTTCACCCACGTCGAATCGGGACCGCTCGTCCGCAGTTCCTACCACGCCGACCAGCAAGTCGCCTCAGCCCCAGAGGGGCGCTCTGGTTCTACGCACTAAGCTCCCTGTTCTTCACGCATTTCTTTACATTCTGTAGGTGAGTGCTAGGATTCAATCACCAGTGCCCCTGGTGCTCAGGAAGGGATCCTCTCGCTCCATGATCCGCTTGCAATGAGGTGCGGGGATGAGGGTAATCGAGACGTTCGCATGGTTGGTCTTGGCATTCACGGATGGGTCCGAGTGCCTGCTTCAGGGTTCGTTCCACTGGCTGCCACAAGGTCGAGCCTTTGTGAGAGAAGACAGCTGTGCCGTCCAGTCGCAACAAGAAGGAGGCTACGTGGTCTTTTGGTCTGACAATCGATGGGTGGCAATTAAGATTCCAACAGGGGCGAGGTCGTTGTCCTATCGATGGGGACGGGCAGTCGCATTTGTGAACGGGGATAGTGTGAAAGTCCAGTACGGGAAGATCTTGGGCGAATTACAGAGCGGACCATCGATGAGCGGACATGAGAATGTAGCACCTATTCCAAAATGGCGAACGGGCGATATCCCAGGCCATGGAACCCCCGCGCTAGTCGTCTTCTCGAACCAAAGCGAGTCTTGAGGTACTGCAGGGGCTGCATGCGTCGCATCTCTTTATTCCGTCGTGTCCTAGCGCAGACGCATCCGTTTGGCTGTTGGGTCACTGGAAACGCTTGAACAGTTGGCCATTGATCGAGGAGTGCGGCGGGGATATGATCCCAGTAGATCGTCCGGATAGAAGTTTACATAATAGCTCTTATCTGACGTTCCATCTGGTCCTCTATGCTCCTGGAATTCCTTCCACGGCTCCAAAAAGAACTCTCAATTACCGGACAGGCCATCTATGAAACTATTATAGCCATTGCCGAACGAGTAAACCGCAAAGTCGAGGTGCTCCGGCTCCATAGCCAGGCCTCTGTAGCTATCACGCAGGTCGATGCGGCGCATACCGACCTTGGTCGCCAGATCACGGCCCTGTGGACTCGTAGATTTCTGCCGGGCCACGAAGCCGCCCTTGCGGCGGAGCTGGAGCAACTACTTGTTCGGACAACTGCCCGAATCAGCCAGCTCAAGCAAACACTCTTCGCCGTCGATAGTCAGGTGCGGGCTTTGAAACTCGAGGCGGTGCAGGAAGACTTCCTTACTCTTCAGCGGGAGCTGAGTCGTCGATCTGCGGGCCTTGAACGCCTTCCCTTGCCACAAGGATCTCTGGCTATTGGGCAAAAGGTCGGTGATCTCCGCTTTCCTGAGTCGGTTCGTGTCGTGACGATCTTCCGTGGGCCATTTTTCATCAATCCGACTGATGATCTGATTCTTCGTGCCGATGATGTTCTGATCGTGGTTGGACTGGAGACTGATCTTGCGCAAATAGCGGCACAGTTGGCGGCGGCGCACCATGTTCGATCCTCCTAGCTCTGCCCAGCTTGAGCACCAAGACCACGCGCGGTGTAGAATAGAGACCGTTATGACGATTATTGAGCGGACAATCGTTTCCTGCTTGTGCACCACGCTGCTGACACTATCAACAGCGGCCTCGGCTGGCACTGAGCCAGACCGATCGGCCGTCCGCTCAGCGGCGGGGCTCCAAATGTTGGAGGAAATTCAGACCGTCATCACCGAACTAGCGGAGTCCGCCAAGCCTGCGGTGGTTAATCTCTTTCCCCTCAGCGGTCCTGGACGCCCTCGAGAATTGCCTCAGGAACGAATGCCTAACTCCCCAGGATCTGGCTCCGGCCTAATTGTTGATGCCGATGGTCATATCGTCACTAACAACCATGTGATCGGCGATGCCACGGAAATCGAAGTTCGCCTATCGGATAAATCCACTCTGATCGGACAGGTCATCGGTAAAGACCCGGATACCGATTTGGCGGTCATCAAAGTCACGCCCGAGCACCCACTCGCCTATGCCAAGTTCGGGGATTCAAGCTTGGTTCGTGTCGGCCAATGGGTTCTGGCCGTGGGCAATCCCTTTGGCCTGGACCGGACGGTTACGTTGGGGGTGGTCAGTGGAATCGGGCGAGAAAACATTAATCTCTCACGCTACGAAAATTTTATTCAAACCGATGCCTCAATCAATCCAGGCAACTCCGGCGGTCCACTGTTCAACCTCCACGGCGAGGTCATCGGGATCAATACCGCTATCATCAACTTTGCACAAGGCATTGGGTTTGCCATTCCGTCGAATATGGCCAAACAAGTCATTCAACAGTTGTTGGCTAAAGGACGCGTGGTCCGCGGATGGCTGGGGGTCGGCATTCAGCCGCTCACACCGGAACTGGCGCGCAAATTCGGTGTCCGCGAAGGAGAAGGGGTGCTGGTCAATGAAGTATTTGAGAAGGATCCCGCGGCTTCAGCTGGTATCAAGCCTGGCGATATCATTACCAAGATCGATGGTAATCCCGTCGATACGCCCAATCGCCTTTCACGCCTCGTAGCTGGCTTGGTTCCTGGCGCAACAGCCAAAGTCGAAGTCGTCCGTGATCAAGTACGCTTGACCTTGGATGTGGGATTGACCGAGCGACGCGACAGCGCGGTGGTGGCGTCGCTACCGCAACTGCGGACCGAGGTAAGGCTGGGACTTGATGTGCAGGATTTGACGGCCGGATTAGCCGAAAAGTTTAAGCTGCGTGAGAGTAAAGGTGTGCTCATCACCAAGGTGGAGTCCGGGAGTCTGGCGCAATCCGAAGGTCTCCGAGAAGGAGACCTCATCAAAGAGGTCAATCGTGCGGAAGTCGGCACGGTTGGCGAGTTCTCGACCGCGATCTCGAAAGTCCGACGTGGAGAGACGGTCTTGTTGCGAGTCCTCCGAGAAAATCGCGCCTTCTACGTCGTTCTTAAGTCGTCAGATTAGTTTGGCTCACTGCGCAACCACCGGGTGCTTCTCCGCCTTCTGTTCTTCGATGACGCGTGTGGCAAGGTCTCGCGGGACTTCCTCATAGCGGGTAAATTCCATCCCATAACTGCCCCGTCCCCCGGTCAGTGAGTTCAGCGTCGTCGCGTAGGTCAGCACTTCGGCTAATGGCACCAAAGCGGTAATGAGCTCCGTATGATCCTTCGCTTCGACATGAAGGATCCGTCCCCGCCTCGCATTGAGATCCCCGATCACCGCGCCGATGTGATCCGCCGGCGCTTCGACCCCCACCGTCATGAGGGGCTCTAACAGGACTGGGTGTGCCGACTCCATCGCTTTCTTGAACCCCATCGAAGCGGCAATCTTGAACGACATTTCCGAAGAATCCACGACGTGGTAAGACCCGTCATACACGGTGACCGACAGATCAACGACAGGACAGCCCGCGAGCGTGCCATGTTGCATCGCCTCAACCACGCCCTTCTCTACGGCAGGAATAAAGTTGCGAGGAATCGCACCGCCCACAATTTTATTGGCAAATGTGAAGCCAGCTCCGCGCGGCAGCGGGGCAAGTTCGAGCGAACAGTCCCCATATTGCCCATGCCCGCCCGTTTGTTTTTTATACTTCCCTTGGGCCTGCGCTGTGCCCCGGATGGTTTCGCGATAAGGAATCTTGGGTGTGCGCAGCACTACGTCCGCCCCATACTTGCGGTGGAGCTTTTCCAAGGCAATGTCGATGTGGAGTTGTCCTAACCCGCTGAGCACCATCTCCTTCGTATCAGTGTTGCGATGGAACTCTAGCGTCGGATCTTCTTCAATCAGTTTATGGAGGCCCAGGCTGACTTTGTCGATGTCGGCCTTCGCCTTTGGTTCAATGGCGAACGACATCACTGCCTTAGGTAAGGGCACACTGACATAGCGGATAGGGGCTGTTTCTTCGCACAGCGTATCCCCGGTTTGCGTGTCTTTCAGTTTTCCTAAGGCGACGATCTCTCCAGCTTTGGCATAGGGGACCGCCGTATGTCTTTTGCCCACGAGACTATAGAGGTGACCACCTTTTTCCTTTGTCCCCCGCGACGCGTTAAATACGACGGAATCGGCCTGTAACGTTCCTGAAAACACCCGCACATAGGAAAGCCGCCCGATAAACGGATCAATAATCGTCTTAAATACGAAGGCGGAAAAGGGATCCCGCTCACCAGCTTGGCGTGTGATCGATTCACCGTTATCCGAGTTGACAGCCTCTACTGGGGCTCGCTCGACTCGCTCAGCCGGAGAGGGCAAGAGGCTGACGATGGCGTTGAGTAGTGGCGCCACGCCAACATTCTTAATCGCAGACCCGCAAAACATCGGAACCAACTGACCGCTCTGCACCGCGCAGCGTAGTCCGTTCAGCACGTCCTCCTGCGCCAGTTCTCCGCTCGAACAGTATTGTTCCAATAATCGGTCGTCGACCTCCGCGACCGCTTCCTGGACTCGCTTGCGCGCCTCTCCGACCTCCTGTTGTAATGATTCGGGAATCGGAGTCTGTTGAACTTTGGCAGACTCCACTTGAGAGTGCACCTGCACCTGGTTCAACAGATCAATCACTCCGACGAGATGCCCCCCATTGGTTAATGGTAATGTGACCGGAAGAACCGTTACTTTGAAATCGCGGTGACACAGACTCCTGACATCCTCCAGTGAGACGCCCTCTTTGTCGAACTCATTCGCAAAAATTAGACAGGGCAGTCGCAATTCCTTGACGCGTGCCCACACTTTCGCGAGTTCGCTCCGGATCCCAGAAGTCCCAACGACAACGATCACAGCATCGACTGCCTGAAGTGCCATCATCGGTTCGCCGAGCAGGTTGAGTGCCCCTGGAGGATCGATCAGATTGAGCGAGGTCTGTTGCCAGGAACAGCGAAGGAGACTCGTGCTAACGGAGGTCCGCCGGTGAATTTCTTCTGGCTCAAAATCGGAGACCGTGTTCCCTTGCGCCACGGTTCCAAGATTTGGGATGGCTCCGGTCGTAAAGAGCATGGCCTCAATAAGCGAGGTCTTCCCGGCCCCGGCGCTCGAAACGACAGCCACATTTCTGAGAGACTCCGGACGCATCTCATTCATGGGATCCTCCATTGTCAAACCGAAAGGCAAGAGGACTTTTCAGGCCATTTCATTTGTCTAGGCGCTTACATCAACCCCACTCCTTCGGAGCCTCGGCAGCTGCGTTATGGGACATCAACCATCCTTGATCGGCAAAGCTGACGTAGCGGCCGTCGCCCACAATGAGGTGATCTAGGACCTGAATCCCGAGCACGTCGCCGGCCGCCACGAGTCGCGTAGTCAAGGCACGGTCCTCCTGACTAGGCGTGGGGTCGCCACTGGGATGGTTATGGAGAAAAATCACGGCGGCCGCCGATTCCCGCACGGCAAGATTGAAGACTTCGCGCGGGTGAACAATACTGAGCGTGAGACTGCCTTCCGACACGGTCGCATCCCGCAGGATCGTATGCTTGGCGTCTAAGAGGACGACCTTGAAAATCTCGTGGCGAAGATCCCGGAGATAGGGGTGATAGTGCTGAAATAAATCGAGGCTCGATGTGATCTTGGTCCCTTTTGCCAGCGGACTGGCGAGCGCCCGCTTGCCAAGTTCGAGTGCGGCTTTCAGTTGCGCCGCTTTCGCCACCCCTACTCCTCGAATGGCACAGAGCTCTTCGATTCCGCAATGGGCGAGGCCAGAAAGTCCATTGAGATGATCTAACACCTCAAGGCCAACCTGCACCGCGGAGGACCGTTGACGACCGACACGAAGAAGAATAGCCAACAATTGAGCATCAGTTAGCGCGCTTGGCCCCTGCGCGAGCAATCGTTCACGCGGACGTTCGGCTTCCGGCCACTGGGTAATTCCCTTCCCCTGTTTGTTGGCGCCCATCACGGCCTCTTTGCGCACAAAATTCGACAGTTCGAACGTTTTTGTACTAGTAAAGGGGGTCCCCAGAACCCCCTTCTGACAAATACGTAGCCTGTAACATGTTGAAATTACGTATCGCGACAATTTGGTGCAGGTCTTGCTTGGTCCCGCCGACAGCTGTGCACGTAACCACCAGGGAGGATTCGATGGAATGCCCGAAGTGCAAAGGCCTCATGATGCTAGAACGGTTCTCCGATTTCTTCCTCATCTTCTACGCCTGGAAGTGCATTAACTGCGGCGCCATCATCGACCGCACGATTTCCAACAATCGTCGGAAGAGCCTCGCTGCGCGGGAGCCTCAACCCGTCGCGACACGCTAATACGCTGCGCGGTGTTCTCCCGCTCACGGCTGTGTGCAATTCCTGGAGGGTCGTTTCTGATCTCGATCCCCGTCCCTCACGGCGATAGCGAACATGTCGCCACACCATGCAGGCTCACCAGCGCGGCATTATAACCATCCCTCCCCGAAATCGTCAAAGCACCGACATGGCATTCCTGGTATTTGTATTTTCCGTATGTGCGCGCGGTTGCCGACTTGCTCGGTTCTGCGACAAGCTGCGCGACCTCGGCTTGACCCCTTCAAAAACGCTGTGTTAGATTCAATCCCTTCGGAGTTACCTCTCATCTGACATGATGCGAGTCATTGCTGGGTCCCATCGAGGTCGGCGCTTGAGTGGACCGCGAGGGACTTTCCTGCGCCCCACATCAGATAAGGTCCGAGAGGCGCTATTTTCGATTCTCGGCACGCGTGTCACGGGGGGACGGTTTTTGGACCTCTACGCAGGTACTGGAGCGGTCGGGATCGAAGCGCTGAGTCGAGGTGCAGCGGCGGTCACATTTGTGGAGGCAAGCCGCCCTGCTGTGGAGGTGCTTCGCAAAAATCTTGACACGTGCCAATTGGTGGAACGTGCGCGGGTGCGGGTCGGGCGAACGAGCACCTTTCTCGCTCGACGTGATTGGTGGGATGGTCCCTATACGGTAGTGTTTGCGGATCCACCCTATGCGGCTCGGTCGGAGCTTGAGGTTCTTGCTGGCCTTGAACAGCCGGGGCTGTTAAGCCTGGATTCGGTGATCGTGATCGAGCAGGCCTCCCTAGCCGAATTGCCTGCGAAAATGGGGTCAGCGACACTGACCCGGCGGTGCGAGTATGGCGATACGGCGTTGGGTTTCTATCACAATGCGCCTCAGCAGTGAGCCTCTATGAAGATTGGTATTTATCCCGGTACCTTCGATCCGATCACCCACGGCCATACTGACATTATTACGCGCAGCCTGCGCGTGTTTGATAAAGTGGTAGTGGCGGTAGCGCCAAATCCGTCAAAGCATCCGCTGTTCAACTTGGCCGAGCGGCTTGAGATGGTGAAGCTAGTGATGAGCGATCTGGGTCAGGTCGAGGTCACAGCGTTTGAGGGACTCTTGGTCGACTATGTCGAACGGTCGGGCGCTCATGCCATCATTCGCGGTCTACGCGCGATCTCGGATTTCGAGCACGAGTTTCAAATGGCGTTGATCAATCGCAGGCTGGCCAAGCAGGTCGAAACGGTCTTCCTGATGCCGAGCGAGGAATATTCGTACCTCTCGTCGACCATTATTAAAGATGTCGCCAATCACGGAGGCGCGCTCACAGACTTTCTCCACCCCGAAATCGCGCGGCGGCTAAAAGAACGGATCAGGAGTCTCAAGCCATGAAGCTGGCAGCACGGGTTGGGCGCATTGCCCCCTCCCCCACCCTGGCGATGGCTGCGACGGCAAAAGCTATGGCTGCGCAAGGCATCGACGTGATCGATTTTTCTTCGGGCGAGCCGGATTTCGACACGCCGGAACCGGTCAAAGCGGCCGCCGAAGCCGCCATCCGCTCCGGATTCACGAAGTATACCCCTTCGTCCGGGATCGACGAGCTTCGTGCAGCGATTGCCGACAAACTATTCGCGGAACAGGGCCTGCGGTATGAGAAAGCCCAAATCCTCGTGTCCTGCGGGGCCAAACACTCACTCTACAATCTTGCTGAAGCGTTGCTTGAGGCGGGCGACGAGCTGGTCATCCCTGTTCCTTACTGGGTATCCTATTCCGACCAAGCCTTCTTGAATGACGCAACCCCAGTCCTGATGCCGACGCGGGAGGAAGAAGGCTATACGATCCGTGCCGAAGAATTGGAGCGCTGCATCACGCCACGGACCAAAGCGATCATCCTCAATAGTCCGTGCAACCCCACAGGAGCCACGTACGATCGGGCGACGTTGGAGCGGATTGCCAGCATCGCCGTTCGACGAGACATTTTAATTATTTCCGACGAGATCTACGAAAAGGTGCTATACGACGGGGCACGTCACGTCAGTATTGCCTCACTTGGACCCGATGTCGCCGCCCGTACCGTCGTGATCAACGGCGTGTCAAAAGCGTACGCGATGACCGGTTGGCGGATCGGCTATGCCGCTGGCCCTAAAGAGCTGCTTACCGCCATGGCCAATATTCAAAGCCAAAGCACCTCCAATCCCTGTTCGATTTCACAGAAGGCCGCCGTGGTGGCTCTGCGCCTCGGGGAATCTTTCACCGAAAAAATGGTGGCGGAATTCGATCAGCGCCGGCACGTCATGGTCCAACGGCTCAATGCGATTCCGGGCGTCCGGTGTTCGATGCCGACCGGTGCCTTCTATGCGTTTCCCAACGTACGTGGATTACTCGGCCGACATGGGCCCGGAGGATCGATCAAGACTCCGACGGAGCTGGCCAACTATCTGCTTCATGATGCTAAGGTCGCAGTGGTACCCGGAGAGCCCTTCGGTAGTCCGCATCATCTTCGGATGTCGTATGCCACGGGGATGGACGCTATTCGGCGGGGGATGGATCGGTTGGAAGCGGCCTTTGCGAAACTGACGTAAGATATAATTTGAGAGATTACCGCGTGTGGGAGCGGCTCCAAGCCCGCTTGAAGTGAACAACACTATTTTGGCAAGGAGGAACGTTCTGTGCCGATCTATGAATATGTGTGTGATGGTTGTGCATATCGGTTCGAACGGAAACAGAGCATCAAAGACGACCCGGTAGCGACCTGCGAACGGTGTGGGAAATCCGTCACACGACTGATCTCATCCCCCGCTATCATGTTCAAAGGCAGCGGGTGGTATGTGACTGACTACTCGGACAAGCTCAAGCCACCCGCCGGCAGCGAGGTTGCGGCACCGGCGGCAGGCGAAAAGCCAGCGACTGACAAGACTGACAAGAAAGACAGTCCATCGAGCTCATCGTCGACTACGACGCCAGCTCCCTCAGCCGCCCCTTCCTCTAGCACTCCTTCAAGTTCACATTCGACATCCTCGGGAACCTCGACGTCGACTCCAACCACAGCGAAGTAGGTGCTGGCTGGGCTCCGTCGCTAGCGTGTGGTCGTTTTTTTCTTAGCGGGAGCCTTGGCGGCAACCTTTGACGACGCTTTGGTTGGCGCCTTCGCCGGCGTCGACTTGGCCTGCTTGGCCAACCGCTCCTGTGCAGTAGCGAGGCTGCTTTGCAGGCTGTTGATCACGGAAGTTTTCTCGCGATTCACGCGAATCAGGTCATCAACCTGCACCTGCAAATCGTCCTTCGCCTTTGTTAGGGCTGCCAGCTGATCTTGCAACTGTGTCCGTTCTGCCCTCGCCGCTTGCACCTCGGAACGTAGCTGTTCGATCTGGGTTTGCAAGGCGGGCGGCCAGTAATCACATCCCGCCAACACCATCGCGATCCCTGCCACAAGAGAGAACCCTGCCAACCCGCGTCGCTGCCGACCATCTCTCATAGACCTCCTCCTTTCCACCCCTCATCACTGCTGCCGATGGTGTATATCACATCTGCCCCTCATTGAGGAAAAATCCTCGTGCATTTAACGTTTGTTGGATGGATTCTCGTGGAATTGCTCCTTCACGCAAGATTTGTGTCCGTCTGTGGACTTGAATCACAGTAGATGGCAATCCGCCTGGCATCGTCCTGGCGTCGATGATCAGATCGATCTCTTCACCCAATGTCTGCTGTACCTCTCGAGCAGTTCGGCCTGGCATCTCCCCCGATCGATTGGCACTCGTACCTGTTAACGGACCAACCAACTGAAGAATGTCGGAGAGTGCGGTCATCGAAGTCCACCGCACCCCAACCGTCCCGGTTCCTGCTGTGACGAGCTCGTGAACGTCGGCCCGTGCCGGAAACACAATCGTTAGAGGACCGGGCCAAAACGCTTCCATCAGGACCGTCGCTACAGGAGGAACCTGCTCGACGAGGTCAGAAAGTTGCTTCGGCGCGCCGACGAGCAGGAGGATCGGCTTATCGTCGGGACGACCCTTGACTTTGGCAAGACGCCGGAGGGCAGCGGAGTTGAAGGGATCTACTCCCAACCCATAATACGTTTCGGTAGGGATCGCGACTATGCCTCCCTGTCGAAGGGTGGTGCTCACCTGGGCACACAAAGCATTCAATTCGGCCGGATAGTAGCGCTCGATTACAGTCATGGAGGTGTGCCACTCACGTAAGGCCGATCGTTTTGCGGGCGGAGTGCGCGATGTGCGATGTCAGTTCGGAAATGGCAACCGTCGAACCTGATGGTCTTCACAAGACGGTAGGCCTCGCGCTGGGCGTCGGCGATGGTCTTGCCGCGCCCGGTCACCCCCAACACGCGTCCACCGGCCGTCACGATGTCCGTCCCTCGATGGGCGGTTCCGGCATGAAACACCACTGCCGTCGCTTCTTCTGCACGAGGCAATCCGTGAATCGCAAACCCGTTCTGATACGGCCCGGGGTAGCCATTCGATGTCATGACCACGCATACTGCCGACTGGTTGTGCCATTCGACAGTGAGTTGATCGAGCTGATGATCAGCCACCGCTTCGATCAGATCTACAAGATCCGTTTTCAGCAGCGGCAACACCACTTGCGTTTCAGGGTCGCCCATCCGCGCGTTAAACTCCAACACGTAAGGCGAGCCCTTCACAATCATCAGCCCTGCATACAAGACGCCTTGGAACGGACAACCCAGGCGCGCAAGCGTATGTACTATGGGCCGGAGCACCCCGCGCGTGACCGTCTCACACAAAGCACGAGTGCCGAGCGGAGCCGGACAGTAGGCTCCCATTCCGCCCGTGTTCAGACCGGTGTCCCCGTCACCTACCCGCTTGTGATCCTGCGCCGGCAACATCGGCACGACTGTCTCGCCATCAGTAAAGGCCATGATCGTGAGTTCTTCACCATTAAGAAACTGTTCAATCAACACGCGTTGCCCCGCTTGACCGAACACCGCTCGTTCCATCGAGTCCACGACTGCTTGCTTGGCCTGTTCACGCGTGGTGGCGATGACCACCCCCTTGCCCTGCGCGAGTCCGTCCGCCTTGATCACGACTGGGAGATCGTGCTGTTCCAGGTACGCCAACGCCTCTGTCACGGTGTCGAAGCTTCTCGCCCGTGCCGTCGGTATCTGAGCGTTCATCATGACATCCTTCGAGAAACTCTTGCTTGCTTCGATCCGAGCCGCATTGCGTGTCGGGCCGAATATTTTCAACTTGGCCTTCCGGAATTCGTCGGCAATTCCCAAGGCCAACGGCATCTCCGGCCCGACCACGGTCAGATCGATCCGTTCCTTCTGAACGAACTGTTTGAGCCCTGCGATATCGTCGGCATTGAGAGCGATGCAGGTCGCCAGCGTCCCGATGCCGGCATTGCCCGGTGCGCAATACAATTGTGGTGTCCGTGGGCTCTGAGCCAGTTTCCACACGATGGCATGCTCGCGCCCACCGCTGCCGACAACGAGAATCTTCACGTGTGAACCTTACCGATGAGGCGGGAATACCAAGCGGTCGAATGTAAATCTGGTGTGTGGATCAATGTCGAAAGTGTCTCATCCCAGTCATAATCATCGCCAGGCCGTGTTCGTCCGCTGCTTTGATAATTTCCGCGTCACGAATTGACCCCCCTGGTTGAATCACCGCCGTAATCCCGGCTTGTGCGGCCGCATCCACTCCATCGCGGAAAGGAAAAAAGGCGTCCGACGCCATGACGCAACCCTTCACTGGCAACTGTGCTTTCATCGCGGCGAGCTTCACCGAATCGACACGGCTCATCTGGCCTGCGCCAATTCCCACCGTCTGCCCAGCCTTCGCATAGACGATGGCGTTCGACTTCACGTGCTTGCACACTTTCCAGGCAAATGCGCAGGCATCGTACTCTTGGTCGGTCGGTTTCCGAACGGTCGGCACTTGGAGCGCATGGAGATCACCTAAGACTCCAAGGTCACGATCCTGTACAATCAGCCCACCCACGAGTTTCTTGAGATCGTACCATTCCTGTCTTCCCCTAGTCAGCGGTCCGACCTCGAGCAGTCGCAGATCCTTCTTGCGTTTCAGTTCCGCCAGCGCATCCTCAGCAAACTCCGGTGCAATCACAACTTCCACAAACGTCGAGGTAATCTCCTTGGCGGCAGGTAAATCGACGGACCGATTGAAGGCAATGACTCCACCAAATGCGGACACCGGATCGGTTTCACGCGCTTTGACATACGCCTCGACCGGCGTCGCACCAAGTGCCACGCCACAGGGATTATTGTGCTTGATAATGGCCACCGCTATTTCGTCGAACTCCTTCGCGAGTTCGAGCGCAGAGTTCGCGTCGAGGAAGTTGTTATAAGACATCGCCTTGCCGTGCAGGATCTTCCCGCGCGAGACCGACGGTTCGGTCGACTGTGGTTCCCGATAAAAGGCCCCCTGCTGGTGCGGATTTTCTCCGTAGCGAAGCGTCTCAGCCAATTCGTATTGGAGCGACAGGAGCTTGGGAAATTTCACTTCGCTCCCCTGGACCTGCTTTTCCAGATAGCCAGCAATCAACCCGTCATAGCGAGCGGTATGTTGAAACACCTTCATGGCGAGTTCCCGTCGGAGCGCGCGGGTCGCTGTTCCTGTTTTGACTGCGTTAAGCACCCGCGCATAATCGGCCGGATCGACTACAACCAGCACGTCGTCGTGATTCTTGGCAGCGGATCGCAGCATTGACGGTCCACCGATATCAATATTTTCAATCGCTTCATCAAGGGTACAGTTGGGCCTTGCGATCGTCGCTTCGAAGGGATAGAGATTCACAACGACGATGTCGATCGGGCCGATGCCGTGTTGCTTCATCTGATCGATGTGCGTAGGCAGACTGCGACGAGCAAGTAGGCCACCATGGATTTTAGGATGGAGTGTCTTAACTCGGCCATCCAGTATTTCAGGGACTCCAGTATAGGCGGCGACGTCCGTCACCTTGACCCCCGCCTCTCGGAGTGTTTTCGCCGTTCCACCGGTAGAGAGAATCTCAGCCCCCAGAGCCTCCAAGCCCTTAGCCATCTCCACCACTCCGGTCTTATCTGACACGCTGATCAGCGCCCGCTGGATGCCGGCCATGTGCCACTCCTTCGTCGATGCATGAATGGAAAAAGCGAGTATTGCGAGAAGCGCGCGAAGAATAGCAAAGCAGGCGATGGACTTCAAGAGACCAAGTGGGTCGGTCGCACGGTATACGTATACGATGATTCCGCCAAGTCGTCACGGGCGACAAACCTCTCAAGGCCAGCTGGACGATTGGGCTCAACGGCTGGACCGAGGCCGTGGGGTTGACTGAGTAGTAAATCACGGCTGGCAAGGCTCTGCTGATTGTGGTAGGGTTCTCTCGCCCCACCCGGTTTGTTCTGCTGAGAGTCGCGCAATGGCACGTGGAGCGATCCTTGCCGCAGGCGCCGTGGCCCTCGCCATGCTTGCCTTCGTATGTTTACCTCGTCATCTGCCTTCCTCCGTCCCGAGCAGTTCACAGGCAGCGGCCACGTTGCATGCACGCTTGGAAGCAGGAACACTTACCCTTCGTGGCTCAGTACCTACCGAAGCGGCAAAAACTCAGATTGTCACGCGAGCACAGGAACAGTATGGTGAGCGACGTGTCCACATCGTCGACCAGATTGTCGTCGATCCCCATGTTAGTGCCGCACCCTGGCTCACTGCCATTCCAGCCGTTTTCCCGTTGTTGGGCCGCATGAGCGAACATGGTTCTGTCATCATCGACGGCCACTCTCTCGTCCTGAGCGGGCGGGTGGAGACTGAACGCACGAAAGCGGCGCTGCTGCACGAGGCCGCTCCTCTAATTGCCTCAGGCCTGGAGCTAGAGAATCATGTTGTGGTTACACCGGTCGCCTCTTCATCATCGTCCTTACAAGCCAGGCTGGACAACGCTTTGAAACAGTCCGCCGTTGACTTTGAGTCCAATAGCGCCAAGATCAGCCCACGGGGGCGTGCCACTTTGGAGAGACTGGTTATGCTCCTCCGGCGCGAGCCCAGAGCAGCGATCGAAATCGCCGGGCACACGGACGGCTATGGGGCCGTGGACTATAACATGCAGCTCAGCCACCGCCGAGCCGAAGCCGTCAAGGAGTACTTTATCAGCCGAGGCCTGACCAACCGGTTCACCACTGTGGGATATGGCGCGACTCAACCATTGTCCACCGACAAGACGAAGACAGGATTGCGCCTTAACCGCCGGATCGAATTGCACGTGAAAGGGAGTGTTGACCTATGATCTCGCTCATTAGTCAGATGGTGGGGTGCTTGATCATTGCTGCGGGAATAGGGGGAATAATCGGATGGCTCGTCCGTAATCTGTCAACCCTGTCCCTTGAACGGGAGTTCGCCGAACTCACGACGGCCCTCCGCAAGAAGGACCAGGCCTTCGATGCCGCGCAATACGAGTTGAAAGTGAAGACATCAGCCATACAGACGCTAGAGAATAAGATGGCCGTTGCGGAGTCCTTGGCCAGGACTGTACAGAAAGATCTGTCAGTTCGAAACGAGCGTCTCAATGCATTACAAGAGGAACTGGCAACCAAGACTCAACGTCTCTCGGCTGTGGAAACCGAGCTGACAGCGTGGCATCAACAAGCGACTCGAAGTGAAGCGGCGACAACTGAACAGGCGAATCAAATAGCCCACCTCACGACGGCACATTACGAAGCCGAACAAAATCTGGCCGGAATGGCAGAAGAGGTTATTCACCAGCAGCGCCGGATCGCCGAACTGGAGGCCGAACTAGCCGCATCGGACCATCTCCGTGCACGAATCCATGAACTCGAGCCGGCACAGGGGCGAGTGCACTGGCTCGAAGTCCAACTAACCGAAAAGGACGCACACCATCGTACGTCGCTCCAAGAGCTCGAGCAGGAATTGGTTCGTCGTGACCAGACAATTCGTGAGCTCGAGTCATTGCAACGGCAATTGCAGACACAAGCCGATGAAGTGCACGAATGGAGGCAACGCTATACGACCTCTACCGAACGCCATGCGAAGGAATGTGCTGGATATGAGGAGCGGCTCACCAAACTCCGAAGCCTTGAGGCGGATCTGGCGCAACAACAAGAACTTTCTTCTGAAAAGGATCGTCAAATTCGCGCGCTCAAGCAACAAGTGCGTCACTTGGATACTTTGCAGAGCGAACTGGCGAGCCAGGGCAAGGTCGTTGAAGACAAGGACGAAGAGATTAGCCGCCTGCGCAAGCGGTTGGTGGAAGTTCGTGCCGCCCTGCGCATTCGGGCCGAGGGAGGCATTGCGCCCCGTCCCGCCCGTCAGGTTGACCATCAGCTCACCCTCCAAATCGAACAGACGAAACTAGCCAAGGAGATACCAAAGGACGATCTCAAGAAGATCCGCGGGATTGGACCGACGGTCGAACGTGTACTCAACAAGATGGGAATTTTCACATTCCGAAAAATTGCGACATGGGACGCCTCCGAGATGAAGCGGATCGCAGACAAGCTCGATACCCCACCGGATCGGATCAAGCGGGATAGGTGGATCACCGAAGCCAAAAAAGAACACTACCGCAAGTATGGTGAGCGGCTATAAGCCTCTCTACGAGCCACGTTGACTTGGTCGCTTTTCACTGACTAATATCCGGCACGAGGTTCGCTCTCCCGTGGCATCGCAATTCGTTCATCTCCACGTCCACACCCAGTTCAGCCTTCTCGACGGGGCGAATCAAATCGACCCGTTGATTCAGCAAATCAAATCGTTCGGCCAGCCCGCGGTCGCTATAACCGATCACGGTAACATGTTCGGCGCGATCGAGTTCTATCGCAAGGCGAAAGAACTCGGGGTGAAACCGATCATTGGCTGCGAAGCCTACATGGCTCCCGGCAGCCGCTTGAACAAGGACAGCAGTCAACTCGCGCATAATGACTACTACCATTTAATTCTATTGGCTCAAAATCTGACCGGCTATCAGAATCTCATCAAACTCGTCAGTAAGGCCTATCTTGAAGGATTCTACTATAAGCCGCGGATGGATAAGGAGATTATCAAGGAGTATCACGAGGGACTTATTGCCCTCTCTGGTTGCTTGAGCGGGGAAATTCCCTATCTGATCGCCCAGAAGGAAATGGATAGAGCCGTGGCAGTCGCGGGTGAATTTCGTGAGATATTCGGAAAAGATCATTTTTATCTTGAGGTCCAAGCCAACGGCCTCGATCATCAACGAACTGCCAATGCCGGCTTGATCGAAATCCACAAGAAGCTCGGCATTCCCTTAGCCGGTACGAACGATTGCCATTACCTCAAGAAGGAGGACTCCCGTTCGCACGACCTAATGCTTTGCCTCCAGACCGGCAAGACCATCAGCGACCCGAATCGGCTGAAGTTTGATACGGATCAACTCTATGTGAAATCGACAGAAGAGATCGACTCGGCATTTGTTGAATTCCCGGGTGCAGTGTCCAACACCTGCAAAATCGCCGACCATTGTGACCTCGAGTTCGCGCTGAATAAGACCTACCTTCCCCAGTACCGCCTTCCCGAAGGGTTCAAAGACCGCGAGACCTATCTGGAACATCTCACGCTTGATGGGTTAAACGCACGACTGAAAGAGCGACCCAGCACGATCCCCGCAGCGACATATGAACTCCGAATGCGCGAAGAGCTCATGGTCATCTGTTCGATGGGATTCGCAGGATACTTCCTCATCGTTTGGGATATCATCCGGTTCGCTCGTTCACGAGGCATTCCCGTTGGGCCGGGCCGTGGCTCTGCTGCGGGCAGTCTTGTGGCCTACGCCCTCCGCATCACCGACTTGGATCCGCTTGTCTATACGCTTCTGTTCGAGCGGTTTCTGAATCCCGAGCGCGTCTCGCTACCGGACATCGACATGGACTTCTGCATGGATCGGCGCGCCGAAGTGATAAACTATGTGGTCGAAAAATATGGATCGGACCATGTGGCACAGATCATTACCTTCGGCACCCTGGGCGCGAAGGCGGCCATTCGCGACGTGGGCCGCGTGCTGGAAATGCCGTATGCAGAAGCCGACAAAGTCGCCAAACTGGTGCCGAACCAGCTCAACATAACCTTGCAGCATGCCCTCGAAACCGAACCTCGGCTTCGTGATTTGGTTGATACGGATGCCAAGGTCAAAGAGTTGATGTCCATCGCGCAATCATTGGAAGGCCTGGCACGACACGCGTCGACTCATGCAGCCGGCATCGTCATCTCCGATGAGCCGTTGACTAATCATGTCCCGCTTTACAGGGGGGCCAATGACGAAATTGTGACGCAATACTCCATGGGCGACGTCGAAAAGATCGGCTTGGTAAAGTTCGACTTCCTTGGACTCAAGACGCTCACAATGATCCGACGTGCCGAGATGCTCATCAACGACAGTCGACCGAACGAGCCGCCGATGGCAGTCGACCGGCTTCCCTTTGACGACCAGAAAACATTTGCCCTGCTCGCCTCTGGCAAAACGACCGGGTTGTTCCAGCTTGAGAGTTCGGGTATGCGGGATCTTCTTACCGGTTTGAAACCGGATCGGTTCGAGGACATTATCGCCATAATTGCGCTGTACCGTCCAGGTCCGATGGACCTCATTCCCGACTTCATCAAACGCAAACAGGGTAAGATTCCCATCGTCTACGAGACGCCCGAGCTCGAGCCGATCCTGAAGGATACCTATGGGGTGATCGTTTATCAGGAACAGGTGATGGCGATCGCAAACAAGATTGCTGGCTTCTCGCTGGGCCAAGCAGACATTCTGCGGCGTGCGATGGGGAAAAAGAAGCCGGAGGAGATGGAAAAACTGCGCGTCAAGTTTCTGGAAGGCGCAAAGAAAAACAAGATTACGGAGCGAAAGGCCGAGAAACTCTATGAACTCATCCAGAAGTTTGCCGGGTATGGCTTCAACAAATCGCATGCTGCAGCCTATGCCGTCGTCTGTTACCAGACAGCCTATCTGAAGGCGCATTATCCGACGGAGTTTATGGCGTCGCTCATGACGACCGACATGGGTAACACCGACAAGATCATGGGTTACTTCACGGAATGTCGGGACCTCGGTATCAAGGTTCTGGGGCCTGACGTGAATGAAAGCCAGAAGAATTTTGCCGTCGTTGACGAAGCGATCCGGTTTGGTCTGGCCGCCATTAAAAACGTCGGGGAGGGCGCTGTCGAGTCTGTGATCGACATTCGAAGCGAGGGAGGGCCCTTCACGTCGTTCTTTGATTTCTGCCGCCGTGTCGATCTTCGCAAGGTCAACAAGCGGATGCTCGAAGGGTTGATCAAAGCCGGCGCTTTTGATTCGACTGGCGCCAAACGCTCCCAGCTCATGACTGTTCTCGACCAGGCGGTCGAGGACGGCGCCACCGCACAACGGGAGCGAGACTTGGGGCAAACAACTATTTTCGCTGCATCCCCGACCGGCGAGGGAACCATAGGTCATGCGGGCCTGCCGCCTCTTCCGGATATGCCCGAATGGGATCAAGCCCAACGACTAAAATACGAACGCCAATTGACCGGCTTTTACATCACTGCGCATCCGCTCACCCGCTATGAAACGACGATCAAGGCGCTTTCGACTACGACGACCAGCGGGTTGCCGGAGATGTCCGACGGCAAGGAAGTCAAACTCTGCGGCATCGTTACGACGGTTAAGACGATGCTCACCAAGAAAGGTGATCGCATGGCCTACCTGACCCTCGAAGATCTGCAAGGAACGGTGGAAGTCATCGCATTTCCCGATCTCTATAAGGCGGCCGGTCCGTTGATTGCCCCGGAGCGGGTTGTCCGACTGACGGGGACGATCGACCGTGGGGACAAAGGGACCAAGCTCCGCGGGAGCAAGATCGAACCGCTGGCCGACATCCAAGCGCAGACCGTAAAGCGGGTCCTGATTCGTCTTAGCGATCGACCGGAGACAAAAGACCAATTACCACGGTTGCGCGACGTGCTGCTCCGGCATCCAGGCGCCACCTCGGTCGCGTTGACGGTCCTCGTGAATTCCTCTATAGAAGCTGATACCGCCCCGCTTCCAAACGTCACCGTCACGGCGAATGAACACTTCGTGGCCGATGTTGAAGAAGTGCTAGGCAAAGGGACCCTATCTCTGCTATCCTAAAAAGCTAATACACTAGGGATGTGGTATCTGTCGTCCCCTCCCCTAGCGCCACACTTCTCGTTTGTATCCTATGCGCGATTACCTCGAATTCGAGAAACCGATCCGCGAGATCGAAGAAAAGATTGAAAAACTCGCGGCGGCCGCGTCGGGCAAGCCGGCTTCTCAGGAAGAAATCCGTAAGTTGCGCACGAAACTCGCGCAGGCCGAGCACGACCTCTACGGTCATCTCACGCCCTGGCAACGGATACAGCTCGCCCGCCATCCCCAGCGGCCTAGTACGTTGGACTACATCGCCGACCTCTTTCGAGACTTTCTCGAGTTCCACGGGGATCGTACATTTGGCGATGACCGGGCCATCGTGGGCGGATTTGCGCGGTTTAACGACCGGTCGGTAACGGTAATCGGCCATCAGAAAGGCAAGACCCTTAAAGAAAGGATGCAACGCAACTTCGGGATGCCGAATCCGGAAGGCTACAGAAAGGCGCTGCGGTTGATGCGCATGGCCGAGAAGTTCGGGCGTCCGATCATCACGTTTATTGATACCCCGGGAGCGTACCCCGGGATCGGCGCCGAAGAGCGGGGCCAAGCCGAAGCCATCGCACGAAATCTCCTCGTCATGTCTCGCCTGACTGTGCCGATCATTTCCGTGGTCATCGGCGAGGGCGGTAGCGGCGGCGCGCTGGCATTAGGTGTGTCGGACCGAGTGTTGATGTTGGAAAATTCCGTGTATTCCGTGATTTCTCCAGAGGGATGCGCGGCCATCCTGTGGGATGACCCGGCCAAAGCGCCCGATGCCGCCTCCGCCTTGAAGATGACCGCTCAAGACCTCTTGGATCTGCACATCGCCGATGAGGTCATCCCTGAACCGCTCGGAGGAGCCCATCGTGACTCAAAAGCCGTGACTGATCGCCTCGCCAAGACCCTGACCAACCAGCTTTTCAGCGTCGGCGAGCTTTCGACTGACCAGCTGTTGGCTCAACGGGAGCAGAAGTATCGCCGGATCGGTGCTATCAACGGTCTCGAGGCAACATCCGCCTAACGTCTTCCCTTCCCAACTCCCACAACGCGTTCGTTCGGTCTGCGCCCGCTTTGGCTAGCTGCTGACTCATCCTTAAGCCGTTGGACACGCACAATTTTCTTGCCGGGCTGGTCAATCTTGCTATGCTGTTGAGCAGATATGATTGCACGGAAGTTCGAGCGCTTTACCGTCAATGGAATGGTGAGCTTCGTCGGCGACTCAGTCCGAGGAAGCGGCCGGATAGAGAACCTCTCTCTAGGCGGAGCCGCCGTCACGAGCGAGGTGCCTGTCGCCAAGGGAGAGTACCTGCACCTCAGTATTACCTTACCCGCTCAGCCCGCCGCCATCGACGTGGAATTGGCACCCGTTCGTTGGGTTAAGACCGATAGCTTCGGCGTCGAGTTTATTCGCATGAGTCCCACTTCCCTTGAAATGCTTCGACAGTACATCGACCACCTCGGACTCGTGCCCGAAGAGCAGGCTTCGGCCAATTCCTAGCTTACTCCTTTACCCGGTGCGATCTGAGCGTGGCGTCGGATCTGTCGTGGAAGTCTCCCTCCTTACTTACTCCTTACTTCTCACTACTCGAGTGCGAAGGCCTCGTCCGACTCTGCCCCGGGCCGTGGCGTCCAGGCCAAACTGGAATACTCTCCTGACCAGACATCGTTGCAACCACGAACCTGAGTTTGTACTATCGGCCCGCGACAGCCGATTACGCCAAAGCGACAGGGGCGATACCTGTCGAACGGAAAGGAGAGGAAACATGACCGTGACCTCCACGTTGAGCTTCGTCATTGGACTCGGTATCCTCGCGATCACCGGCTGCGCGTCATGGGGAGGACCGGCCGACGATTTGCTGAAACACGTCCCGGTGGTAGAAGTCGGAAAGCCGGAGCCTGTGGATAAGCACTACGTGTTGTATATTCCTGCGGGCAAACCGATACCGATGTATCTCACGATCAAAGGCCCGCTGTTCGTCAAACCAGGAGAAGCCACGGCCCAAGTGCAACTGAATCAGAGCCTCTACATCTATCAGGAATGGTCGAGCCTTGACGGAGTGAACTGGAGCCATCAAGCATTCGAGGGCGGAGTGTCTTTGGGACTCGCACCAAAAGGTGGCCTTGTCGAGATACATGTGAAACGCGCCAACTAGTGGCTGTCACATCACAACGTTACCATCTTCCCTCACAGGAGCAGAGCCGATCGAACCTCTGGATGGCCGATCGAATTGCTGTAGGGCATCTCGCTCGTTGGTATGAGGTCTAACTGGCTTTCCGCATTTCGTCCACGCTCCAGATTCCCGAACCCTGTGAGGAGATGTACAAGAAGACGAAACAGAAGAGCGCGGCCAGCTCACCGCTATTCTGAATAGGGAACAGTGCTCGGGTGCCGTGGACGATCCAATATGCCAAGGCCATGAGCACGCTACAGGGGAATGCCGCCCAACCACCGAAGAGCCCTATCATCACGAGCGAGCCGCCCACCAGTTCGATGGGGCCGGCGATGTAGACTACGATCGGAGGGATCCCTTCCGGAGGAGACATCGGAAATTCGAATAGTTTCGAAGCCCCGTGGCAGACAAACAAGAACCCGGCGACCATGCGCATCAGCGCGTAGGTTTGCGGGGCATAGGCCTGCGTGAATAGCTGCATAGTCTCCTCCTTCTGAAGAAGTGGGATTAACCGTCGAGATGGGTGTGAAACGGGGACAGGCTACTCACTTCCGGGAAACCTGTCAACGAGCCCACTCACCGCTTCCGTCCTCACGAGGTCGCTTTCTCGCCGCCGATGACCACGACTTTCAATGGGTGGGCGGTGAGCGAAGACTGTTTACGCTTCTATGGTCTCTATCTTCTGGACGTCATCTGGGGAAAGGGTGAGTTGTTCAGCCTGGAGATCCTCTTTCATATGTTGCACGTTTGTTGTGCCGGTCAACGGCAACATCCCTACCTGCATGGCGAATCGGAAGATGATTTGGGCGACACCGGTACCGAGTCTTACCGCGATGGCTCGAATGGCTGGATCGACAAACACCTCACGATTCGCGGTCAACAACGAAAATCCCTGATACACGACATGATATCTGCGACAGAGTTCCCGCACGTCTTTATCCCATCCGAAGGCGGCATAGCACCGGTTTTGCACGACCATCGGTTTATGTTTTGCCTGTGCACAGAGCTGGGCAAGTTGTTCAGCCGAGACATTGCTGATCCCGATGATCTTAGTCTTACCGGCTTCATAGAGCGCTTCGATCGCCTTCCACACCTCCCAATCCTCCTTTCCCAACCCTTGTCGATAATAAGGCCCATGCAAGACATAGGAGTCCAGATAATCGGTGTGGAGATGGTTCAATGACCTGTGAAAGGACTGCAGGACTTGCGTGGTGAGATCGGCCGAAGGGTCGTAGGGAGGGCGATGGCCCTGGCTATTCACCGGCGTAAACTTTGTTTGCAGAAATAACTGATCACGTGTCATGCCCCGCGTGGCGAGAGCCAGCAGCGCGTCACCGACCAGGGCCTCCTGGTAATGGATCAGCTGATTGGCCGTGTCGATAGCGGTGAAACCTACCTCGACAGCCTGGATAACCAAGGCGGTTGTGGCCTCCTTCTTCCATGCCGTGCCGTACATGAAGGACGGAAGAGAAACGCCGTTATACGTATTCACAGCCGTACTCCCCTTGCGGTCGTATCCTGACCCAGATTGCGTATTCCTGTCCAGGGATGCAAGCACCACCTCAACAGGGACGGTATCAATTAAACCATGGACTTGTTACAGTCCACCCGTCACTTCAACACGCAGATCGAGGATCTCGATGGGTGGGGAACAGGAGATGCAGGTGGTTGAGCTGCGTACCAGCTATCGATACGCGCAAGCACATCCCTGGGTCGTGCAAGCCATTACAGGCTTTCTCTCCGCCTATTTCATGGAGCAGCCGAGCTTTCGCGTGCAACGGCATTTTGACGAATTGGAATCCGGCATGCACGTCTGGATCTGCGAGATTCCTCCGGCGATGAAGATGCTCAGACTCCTGAAGCGACTGCGCGAGGATATACCTCCCTGCTGCGTGCGACACAATCAGCCGGTTTCACCGGGTCGATCACAATATGTGATGGACTGCCCTGACGCAGAATGCTCCGTCGCTTAGAGTATGCATCAGGGTGCACAGAGAGGGATCCATGCGGATCAGATCACGATGACTCTTCGGAAGTCAACCATGTGAAGGCATTCTCGAATTCACGGAAGGCCCGGAGTTGATACCCGCGATTTGTCGCACAGAGCTCGAGAAAGGCACCGCGATCAAAGTCATCTTTCGGACGGTTAAGAATCGCGATCCGATGCTGGAGGCTCATGCCGAGAGTGCTCAGGTCGTTTGCGAGAGTCCAGATATCAACCGTACTTGAACGGGACCTCGCTTCCCGGCCATCGATCAGGATATGATAGACCTTATTACGCGAGCAGATATCCAGCAGTTCTTTCAATAGCGCACGGCTCGCCTGAAGGTCGATCTCTCCCGATACGTCCGTCCGCAGAAACTCACTGATCGGAATCACCCGCATATCGTAGGACATGCACCACCACTTCTTAACGAAAATTCTTGGGTCTGGTGCGGCATGACGATAACACACTCTTTGAGATCGTAAAAGACGGAAAGTGGCATTCGTTGCTCGCGTCCGTCTTGATATCACCGGCATGGGCAGATTCGGGAATGTCTGTAACTCACCCTGTTCCATCGTCTACGTTCTTACCCTGTCGAATAACCGTGATATAGTTAAAAAAGGTTAAGGAGGGAGGCATGCAGCGATCGATTATGATCGTGGGTCTTGCTGTGCTGAGTTGGTGTCTACCAACAGGAGCTGAGGTGGCATCAGCCGAGAGCCAAAAAACCGAGGGAAGTAAAGGGATTACGGTGGATGACCTCGGACGAGGATTGAAGAGCGCGGAGCAGAATGTGGAGAAGGAAATTCCCAAGATTGGCCCCGCGATCGGAGAAACCTTCAAGAAGGTCACTGGCAAGGAATCGGAAAAGCAGCCGGCTCAGAGCCCTGCCAAGAAGAAATAGTGTTTCAGGCGCTTTTTATTCTCTGCATCCTATGCCTTCCCAGCTTGATTCAGTTGTAGAATTGCGAGCTTGCTCTGCCTGGAATACGTGCCTTCCCGGTTTAGCATCCCTGTCAACACACAAGATCTATGTGCGCTTGATAGAGTACGAGGACGCTTGTATGAGACATCTACAGGATGAGCAGGAGTGAGCGTTGGCCTGAGTAACACGATGACTATTCCGGTGAGAGGACGAAGACCACTTGTTCCACTTGCGAGCTGGATGGTCGTGGTCTCCATGGTCGGGCTCTGGCACGGTGTCATCAGATCGGAGCCGTCCACTGCAGCAGAGGACCTAGAGGCACCTCATCAGCACGAGCTGACGGAGGAGCATCAGCATGAGC
>UEXT01000369.1_pt1 | contig 36553 bp, 63 predicted proteins | sample 4301081 | NCBI WGS metagenome assembly UEXT01 (sample SAMEA4773177, study PRJEB27434) | metagenome | biome: 2259; feature: agricultural soil; material: soil | place: USA | collected 2014-09 | depth 0.25 m
CTCAGGAACGCGATTTTCGGAGTTTAAGCAGTCATTCGGAGGTCTGAATCATGGGTCTGTCACCAATCAAGGAAGGCCAAGAGAAATTCCTTAAGAACACGTTTCACCGCGTGGTGGTTGTCAATGAACAGCAATCGCTAACCGTTACCGGCTCGCCAGGCGGCGGCACGTTCAAAGTCACAGCCGAAGGACAGGAAACGGCGGCAATCGCCTACAACGCGGCAGCGGCAACCGTGCAATCAGCTCTTGAGGCTCTTTCCACTATTGGCTCAGGCAACGTCTCAGTAAGCGGTAGCGCGGGCGGTCCCTGGACGGTGACATGGATCGTAACACTTGCTGGGTGTCCTATTCCTCTGCTGACTCTTTCCAACAATTCCTTAACCGGTGGAAGTTCTCCCACGGTAGCTATTGCTCAGGTAGCCAACGGCGCCGGTACGCCTCCCCAGTTCTATTACGTCGGGCTATCGCAAGCAACTCGAACGACGCTTGGCGAAACCGTGGCCTTGTCTGCCATTACAGAAGTAACAGGCACGGGCTATTCACGACAACGAGTGAAAAATAATAGCTCCGAGTGGGTGGATCTCTATACCGGCGGTTTCTGGCAGGTAACTAGTATGCAGGTGGACTTCAGCGCGACTGCCGGGGATTGGACGATTGCGAGTAGCATCTTTATCACAGACGCACCAACCGGGAGTACGGGCTATCTGATCGAAGTCCGAGACATTACGCCCATCACTATCGGCAACGGCCAAACTCAATCCTTCCAGATCGTTCTGCCCTTCAAGGCGACTGCGTAAATGCCGACTGAGACCATTACCGGCGGGCTGGCAATCCTTGGCACGCGTACTCAGGTTGGGCCTCATGAAAAGATCGTCGGCGGCCTCGCAATTGCCTTTGGCCGACAGGTTCCGCTTGAAACCGTCTACGGCTTCCTGGCGATTGAAAGCTATGGAGCGCTCACGGCGGGCCGGGAAACAATCACCGGCGGGCTTGCCATTGAAAGCGAAGTCTTAGCCAATCTCAGCTTCCAACTCATTACCGGCGGACTTGCCATTGAGAGCTACGCGATTCAGCGGCGGCCGCTCGTTCTAGGCACGAGCCAGCCCGTTGCAGCGTCAACGCCTACCGGCGTCTTGCCTATGACCGGCTCAGCGATCTTCACGCGCTGGGATGCAAAGCACATCAAAGAAACGCGGGTTCACACTCACGAGGACTTCCACGAATCGAGCGGGCTTGACGATGACGCAACCAGACACCGCTGGGAGTTGGCGATCAACGTCAATCAGAGTCAGATTGCAACGCATTGGAATTTCATCAAGAACCACTACGGCAACGGCAAGGCGTTCTACTTTTACGACCTACAGAACAACGGCTTTCAGTATGACGGAACTGGCGTGCTGACGGATGGCCGCTACCTGTGCCGCTTCGATACGGCACCTATTGCTCAGGTGCTTCAGGTCGGGCAGCGTTACGTTGTGGAGTATTCGGTGCTGGAAGTTGAGTGAGTTTCAGGGTGGATAGGTTTGAATCCAGGACACCACATATCCCCGTCTACCCAGTAGGTTACTCGGATACTGTCTTTCGATTGATCGATGAAGCATTTGCCAGCGCCGTATCTGTTTTCACCTACTTTCTCGCTATAGAAAACGCAACGGCAACACATTGCTGCGCTCGTGGTCCCTGGAGGGGCTTGAGAAAAATCCTTCATAGAGTCACCGCCTAGTTGACCTGAATTCTACAAGATAACAACTTTAGATGCCCTCAACATTTCAACTCGGCGGTCTCGTCGATATCGCAGATCCCACTATCGACGGCGTTTTCCCGCTCCTGCCTGATTTTGATGTCGTCCGAGAACTGGATTACCCCTACATCATCCACAAGTTCAGCCTGAAGAAAGAGCAGCGGCTTCTGGCGCGCAGGCCGCGCAGCACTTGGCGACTACGGCATGAGTTCGTAACGCAAGCTGATCTTGAGGACTTTTACACCTTCTATGAAGCGCATCGAAAGCCGGATCAGCTCTTCTATTTCTACGACCCGGTTGAGGCTAACTGCCCGTTTGACGAGACCGGCGCAGACACGCAGGGCCGCTACACAGTCCGGTTCAAGGACAATGAACTAGACTTTCAGGCAATCCGCGATTCAGTTTTTGCGGGGCAGCTTGAACTGGTGGAAGTAAACATTGAAACCACGGCTCAAGAGATTGGCTCGCCGCTCGACTTCGAAATCACGACGAGCCGGTATCCACGAGATACCAGCGGCGGCAGCTACATCCTCGACATGTGGCTCAAGTCCGAGCTCACCGATGCGATGGACTTGGTGCCGCTCGTCGTCATCATGCCGAAAGAGGTGGCGCAAGCAAATTATATCCGCGTCTCCGACCGGCTCTGCAACATCGTCCAAATCAGTTTTGGCAACCCGACCGAGTTCCACGGCGATTACATTCCGCGCCTGCTGACCTGGAATTTTAGCCAGGAAAGAAACGAGGGCGACAGAGGAACCTTCGTCTTTGATAACGCCGATCAGGTTTGGGATGAATACGTAAACCAAGTAGACATCGGGCGCGCCATCATCAGTTGGAATCTGCAGACCGGTGGCCCGCAGACAGACGCGCAATGGACGCTGAAGCTGTGGCGCGGCTTCATCCTCGACTGGAATTCGGACCGCACAGCCGGAACATTTACCGTCGAATGTGAAGGCGGAATTCACGCCCTCAATTCAAAGCTACCCCGTCGCACGGCAACCACAACCTGCCCGCTGGTTTTCAACTTCGGCATTCAATGCCCTTGGGCCACGGCTGGCAGCGGCGGTAATCCTACCTTTTGCGACAAAGGTTTAGACACGCCGGACGGCTGCGTAGCTCACGGCATGGAGAACTACTTCCAGGGCGTCGTCGTCAAGCCGATCACTGCCACAGGCCTCTTGCCGCGTAACTCAGAATCAATCTGGCAGTTTGGCCGCAAAGCCTATTCCACGACCTCGACGCCGCTCAAGAGCATTCAGGATACTGTCATCCCGCTGGTTTATGGCGATGGCCGGCAGATTGTAGAAGGCAAGATTTTTGAATTCAGGGACGAGAGCGAGTTCAAGGTTGCCTCGGCCATTGTCAGCGATGGGCCGGTTGGTGCTATTGGCGAGGTATTGCTTGACGGCCTGGCTCACCACTACGTGCCAGGGCAAGCGAATCCGGGCATTCGTGCCCTGGGCACCATCGGGCAAGATATCGGAACGATCATTGATCCTGACTTCCGGTCTTCGGCTCTGGCGTTTGTCTCAACGCGGGTCAATGATGAAGTAGGTATCCAAAGCGCAGCCGACAACCACACGATGCTGGTTGAGGTCTTGCGCGGCCTACAGTGCCTCCATACATGGTTCTGGACGGGGCCGTTAGATAATCACGGCTACGTCGATACCTCCAACCCCGTCATCATTGCCCACGATCTCCTGGCACGAGCTACAGGCTCAATGCCGTGGGCGCCTCAGAACATCCAGCTTACCCGCTATTACCGGCTGGATATGTTCCGGTATACGCAAGCTGTCGCCTACTGTGAGGCGACGGTTGACAAGCTGGGCGGCAGCGGCACGGAAAAGCGCTTTGAGTTTCGTGGCGTCATTTCGGAGCAGAAACCAGCGATTGAGCACCTTCGCGACGTTGCAGGCCATGCGCCAATTGATATCGTCTACACCTACGGAAACATCGCCTTCAAGGTTCGCAAAGACGACATCACAACGCCCCAGGAAGGCCAGATAACCTTTGAGCACGGCGAAAACATCCTCCAGGGCAGCTTTCATGCCCGGCGCTGGGATCCGGCATTCAACGAAATAAAGCTGCTCTTTGCCGATGAAGAGGCTGACTTTCAAGAGAATAGCGTCACGCTCTATGACGAAGCCGCGCAGAAGCGGATCGGCTTTTATGATGGCAACGACAGCCAGTTGGAATGGGTTGCCAATGCCAGCAAACGGCCCCTTGTCAAGCAGCGCCAACTGAACCTGACGGGCTGCTTCAGGCGTAGCCAGGCCGTGAGGCTCGGCACGCAGTTGCTCTATGAGGAATTGGGCGGCGCGACAGAAGCCGAGCAGTTAGCGGCCCGCGTGGTGGAGCTAGAGGCTCCGATCATCGGTTTAGCCGTTGAAATTGGCGACGTTAGCCGTATCGTTCACCCCGATCTCCCGGGCGGGGAAGCGTTCGTTCGTTGGGACTATTTTGAGTTCTCAAACGAATGGAAGGTAAGGCTGCGCGGTCGTACCGTCACGGCTTCGATGTATTCGCTGACGGGCACCGGGGCTCCGCTACAAGTCCCGTCATCGAATCCCGGCGAGGTGATGGACTTCCCCGGCGTCGAAGCTCTAACTCCTCCGGTGCTGACGCTGATTTCCATCGACTACCGCACCGCTCACATTGGCGTCAGTTGCACTCCAGACCCGTTACCAGCGGAGCAATTTGTCTCACCTGCCTGGGTGCCTTCGCCTGAAAGTTTCCCAACGCCTCCAGACACCATCCCGCCAACGGTGCCAGCTTCGCTAGTCGGTGCAACGGCTACCACGCAAGCGACCTTGAGTTGGGGAGCCTCGACAGATGCCGTGGGCGTGACAGCTTATTCAGTCGAACGCTGCACCGGCGTAGCCTGTACGGGATTTGCTGAAGTAGGAACGCCGACGGGACTAACTTTCAACGATACCGGACTGACGGCCTCCACGACTTACAACTACCGCGTTCGGGCACGGGATGCCTTTGGGAACTACAGCGACTATTCGAATGTCATTGAAGTCACTACGCTGGCTACTCCACCGGCAGACACGACACCGCCTAGCGCGCCGGGGAATCTGACGGCGACTCCGCTGTAAAGTAATGGCCCAAATCAACCTGAGTTGGAATCCATCGACCGACAACGTGGGCGTGACGGGCTATTTGCTTGAGCGTTGCACCGGAGCCTCATGCACGAACTTTGCTCAGATTGCCACGCCTAGCGTCACAAGTTATTCGGATAGCGGCGTCGTTGCCGGAACAACCTACAGATATCGCGTTCAGGCGCGGGATGCAGCCGGGAATCTGAGCGGCTATTCCGCGATTGCTGAGGCAACAGCCACCGCTAATACGCCACCCTCCGGGCAGCCTGATTTCCACTTGCAATCGAGCTCGCCCGCCTGCGGTGCTGGTGTCTTCCTGTCCGAAGTACCTTTTGACTTCGATGGCGTACAAAGGCCGAATCCTCCAACGTCTGGGGCTTATGAGGGGAACTGCTAAATGGCAACGTGGGTAGTCGCGAAGAACGGCAACAATTCTAATCCCGGAACAGAGAGCTCGCCAAGGCTAACTATCCTCGGAGCGCTCCCGCTGGTTCACCCAGGCGATACTCTCTTGATCCGCAACGGAACCTATGCCGAGCGGTTCGATAAAGTCATCCCCGCCGGCCTGTCATGGAGTAGTCCCGTCACGATCGCAAGCTACCCTGGAGAGACAGCCATCCTCCGTCCCGATCTCTATTTCTACATCGTGAACCTGGAAGGAGAGGCGAAGTACATCATCTTTGACAGGCTAGTGATGGATGGCGTCAACGTCAGCGGCAATTGCATGAAGATTTCCCGCAACTCCACCACGGCACCGAGCGCGCATCATATCCGCCTCCAGAATTGCAAGCTCAAGAACGCGCCTCACGTCTGCCTGCTGATTCAAAGCAAGTGCGATTACTGCGAAGTTCTGAAGTGCGATTTGAGCAACAGCGGAAAGACGATTGACAGCGATGGACTCTATTCTTACGGGATCTATCTGAAGTCGTCCTACTGCCTGGTTGATGGCTGCAACATCTTTGATAACGGCAGCTCGGGGATGCAGATTTTCTCTACCAGCCAAGCGACCGAGCCGTCCAACTACAACGTTGTTAGAAACAGCAAGTTCTATGCAAACACCACGCACAGCGCGGCTTTGAATCGTGGCACAGGTGTCTCAGTGGCAGGCGGGACAGGGAACGCGCTTTACAACGTGGTCGCCTACAACCAGAGGTCTGGCATCACGGTGAGCTACTGTTCTGGAACAAAAATCTATCACGCCACCGTGACCGACAACGCCGTCTATGGGTTCGATTTGAGAGAAAGTGTTTACTCCTTGCAGGTCAAGAACTCCATCAGCTACGGCAACGGCACGGACCTGTTTCAGATGGGGAGCTACATCAGCCCGACTGGCGGCGGAAATCTCTTTGGTGTGAATCCTCTGTTTGTTGCCCCCTGAGCGGGCCTCTGCTGAATGCCTTGTCCTCCATCCCTAGTCAATTACTTAGTCGTCGAAACCTCAGACACGGATACTTTCGCAGTCGCGACGACGCAGGTTTTGCCGTCTTCGCTGACGAATTGCCCGGTCAATGGTTTGCCTGGGGCGACCAAGTATGTCAGGTCGAAATGGCGTCGGAATGCTGCCGTTGTTGGCCCGCCAGCGATTGCGGCTGAGGAAAGCGATTGGTCAAACACCCTGATCCTGACGTTCCCCAGGATTCAGGCTTCAGACGTTGAAAGTATCCCGGAAGATGAATGCGAGCAGCCAGCCGTCCCAATCATCAAGAGCGTCTATGGTTGGCGGGAATTTCTAGAAGCTGAGTTGCTGGCCGGCGGGAATCAGGAAGGCGTCAAGGCTGTCTATGCAGGTCCGCTGACTTCTGGCGCATGGCCTAAGGGCGGGTTATACGTTCAGAATCTCTCTTCTGATCCGACAATCACGATTGATTCTGTCGACTTCCTGATGGGGTCAAACGGGCCTCATGCAGCCGGGTTTACTTCGCTGAGCTTCGATCATCTCGACCTGGATCCGCTACCATTAGAGCGTGGCTGTATCGCCGCCGGGACCAACATCACGACGCTGGATCTTAGCGACCCAGGCACGCCAAAACGAGGCGTGGATTACATTCAATCGTTCCTTGGCACTGCGGTTTCACGGTGGGTGCATTACGTCCTGATTCCATCGAGCGAAGGCGATCCTTTTAATCTGGTTTGCCCGCAAGACTCCATAGACTTTGCGGAGAATGTACCGCCCGCCTATCACTGTGACGGTGGTGCCGGGGGTAGCTACTTCGGCGTCCGGCTAGAGCTGACTCAGTTCAGCGCGTCGGCCCGCGGCGTCGCGGTACCGACAATTGAAGTAGCCATCTATGGAAGAAGCGGCGGCGCCTACTCAGAGACGTTGGGGCGCACGTTCTATGATCCGTTTCTCCCGTCGCATCCCTTCCCAGGTCACAACGGCTCATTCTACGGGAACTTAGCGCCGGCCTCTCCACCGGCGCGCATTATCGTCAGATTCTCAACTGGGCTAATCCTTAACCAAGCGGCCTACGATGTTCCGAACCAGGGCGCGGGCATCGTCTTTCTGCCAACGACCGGCAATCCCTATCAGCTTGATGATTTCTTCGTCTTCGTCAGCGACACCACTTTCAGCGCTACGCTTGACGCTCCCTCCGGCGATTGGTGGGATATGTTGGGCGCCTTGCCAGAAGGCGTGTATTTGGCGCGGGTTGCGCGGGAAACCAATCTCTTTATCTCTAACCTCTTCGGCAGCAAATTAGAAACTGGCCAAGCCTACCATGTGCGGATTGGCGCTCGCCGGATCATTCGGCTTTGTCAGACGACGCCTTCTTATCTGTATTCGGCAACGCTCTCTGAAGAACAGGTTCAAGAGATCGGTGCAACCTCGGGCGCCACTGATGACGGCGGCACAGATACCGACAGCGGAGCAGGGAATATCGTTAGCGGCGGCACGCAGCAGCTTCAGCTCATTGCCGGAACCGGGATCGTCCTGCAGACGAATACGACAGACGGAACGCTGAGCGTCAGCCTCAATACGGCCAGCATTCGAGAGTCCAGTGGCTACCTGTTCGTCGTTCCTGGCACAGCCGTTGTTGGGACTAACCTTTGCTTTGAGATCACCGCTGACTTTGAGGGCGTCTTCAAGGATTGGGCATTGCGGGCCAAGACCGCTCCAACTGGCGCATCCCTGATAGTCGATATTCACAAGAACGGAACCAGTATCTTTGCCAACGGCGCCTTGAGGCCGACGCTGACGGCGGGAACGTCAGCAGCTACCGGGACAGTCTTTGACCTGCCGAGCTTCGTCAAAGGTGACGTTTTCAGGATGGACATCGACCAAGTGGGTTCATCGGTTCCTGGCGAGCGCATAGAGATTCAACTGAATTTCGATAGCCCGTTGCGGCTGATCTGAGGCTCACAGATGGCATTGATTTTTTGCGATGACGGCGAAGGCGGGGCTTCAGCTCTTGCCTGGAGTGAAACCACTTCGACAACGCATTCAAATACTGCTAGAGACGGGACTTATGCCATCAATCAGACTAATGGCGCATTCTACAACAAGAAGGTTCTTGGCTCGACTTATACGGAATTATTCTTTTCGATTTTCTACCTGCTAGGGAGTTCAACCAGCCATAGATTGTTGTCCTGGTACTCTGCTGGCACAACGGAACTAGGCAGCGTGCGCTGGAATGGCACTAGCAAAAAGCTGGAAATCTATACGGGCACTACGTTACAGGCAACCGGAACGGTCACGCAGCACGCCAGCCCAGAAGGTGGCACCTGGTTCAATCTTAATATCCGCGTTCTATTGCATGCGAGCACGGGAGAAATAGCCGTCCGCCATGAAGGCTCGACAAGCGCAGACGTTACCTTCACTGGAAACACACTCCCCAGTGGAAGCAATATGAACGCTTTTCAGGTGTTCTCAACGACCTCCCATTCCTGCCAAGCAGACGATTTTTGGTGTAACGACACAAGCGGCAGCGTCAACAACTCTTGGCCTGGAGTCAAGCGGGCCTTCACGCAGTTCCCGACTGGCAAGAGCGCAACAAACGACGCCTTCACCGCCGATAGTGGCTCGAACAAATACGACCGGGTAAATGAGCAGCCAACCAACGCGGCATCGTTTATCTACTCAGAAAGCACTGGCCAGAAGCAGGGCCTCACCTATGCGGCTCCAAGCGCGCTGACTGGCGTGAGCGTTTCGGCGCTAGTCATCAATGACGTTTCCGAAAAGATATCGAGCGGCGGCCTGAAGCAAGGCGTCAGGATGGGTGGCACCGATTACGCGTCCTCCACGAAGTCTCTAAAAACCAGTATCACCCGCGAGTCACAGCTTCAACATTATCTAGAAGTCCGGCCCACAGATTCAGCCGCTTGGGATACGAGCACGGATAATCCCGAATCCTACTTGGAGAAGACGGCTTGATTACTCGGACAGCTAAGGGAGTCGCGGAAACAAAATCCAACGGCACGACGCTCCAAAAAGCCAGCGTTGCCATTGCCGAGAATGCGTCGATCGTCGTCAACCTGGCGCATGATCCCGTTACCGTTACCTCCGTCAAGTGGAACTCAATTGACCTGACGAAGGTTATTGAGAATACAAGCGGCTCCGGCGTTCAGGGTTCGCAATGGGTTCTCCATAACTGCACGGCGGCAACGGGCAACGTTGATGTTGTTTTCGCCTCGGCGATTGATGCCAAGGCCCTCAACGTCCTTCAGCTTCTAGGCGAGAATAGCAGCACAGGCGGCGAGCTTCAAACGGACCAATCCTCAAGCGGAACAGGCTCAGGCACTTCACCTAATAGCGGCGCTACGGCGGCGCAGACCTTTGAGGGTGAGATTGCCATCGGCGCGATCATGCTGGAGGCCCTGTTCCTATCCGTTGGCTCCGGCGACTTCACCAGCATTCAAGGCGTCGGGACTTCAGGCGGGGCCAGCGATACCAACATTGGCGTCGCGGACTTCGATCTTCAGCTTGGCGAAAGCAGCGCAGCCGTTACGTTCTCTAGAACGGGCGTAACGTCCGGCAACTGGGTGGCTATCGTCGTCACCTACCGGGAAAATACGGCAGCGGAAGTCAGGGTGGTCCAAGAGTTTCGCTCCGTCTTCTATGAGAAGGATCGCGTTCAGATTGCTCAGGAAAATCGGTCCATCTTTTACACCAAAGACAGAGCGCAGGTCGCACAGGAATATCGAACCTGGTGGTATACCGAGGGAGACACCGGCGCTGGACTTTACGCTGCAATTCTTTGAAGGCCAAACAACTTAACGGGGAACACCTATGAGGATTCATGACAGTCCGTGCGCTTGCGATGCTACTTCGGGTTACGGTGGAATTCTTCTGGGGTGAAGCCGCTTGGGGAATGACGGCTGGCTTGAGACATCTTCGTTGGTTGCGGCTGCTAGTCGTGATCCTGCCCTTCGTTGCCGGCGGAATCGTTCTATGGATCATCGTCGATGGATACGCCGCGCCGAGAGAGCGCTATGACGGGAATTATTCCTACTACGAGGGCAAGATCCTTGAGGAGAGGGTCCGCGATCAAGGGGAGGCCATCAAAAGAATCTTGGAGCAGCAGAACACGACGGTATTGCTCGCCGTGAAGCAGCAGGACCAGATTGAAAAGATTCAAGAGATTGTGGCGGATGCCAAAAAGGTGATGCTGGAAGTTTTGGTGGCAATCGTGGTCATCGGTGGAGGCAGCATCTTGAAAGATGTTCTCCAGATGAAATTTAGGAAGAGATCAACACACTTAAGAAAAGAGGCCGACAATGAAGGCTAAAACGCCATTCCCACCGGCTGGACCGGCGAAGGTTGCCAAGTGCCATATCTTCAAGACCGCGAAAGGCGAATGGATGGCGCGGCTAGTCACGCCTAACGGAGAAATCCTCGCATCTTCTGAGAGCTACACGCGGAAATTTAACGCCCATCGCTGGCGCGATCGCGTTGCTCTCCATGCTGCAACGGCTACGGTGGTTGAGTCGCAGTCGGATCCCCGAAAGGCAAAGCGGTGAAGGTCGGCCAGAAGGGAAAGCAGCTCTTCAAAGAATGGGAAGGGCTAATGACTGAGGCCTATCTGGATTCTGGTGGAGCTCCCACGATCGGGATCGGCCATCTACTTACACGCTCTGAGCGCACCTCGGGGAAGATTGTCATAGGCGGCATGGAGGGCGATTACAGAGAAGGGCTTTCGGAGCAACAGTGTTGGGATCTGCTAGACCAAGACCTGGACTGGGCAGAAAACGCGGTGAATGAATCCGTAAAAGTACCACTGACACAGAATCAGTTTGATGCTCTGGTGAGTTTTTGTTTCAACGTCGGAGTTCAAGCCTTCAAAGGTAGCACGCTCGTGAAGCTCCTGAACCAAGGCGGCTATGACCAAGTGCCAGCGCAACTCCGAAGATGGAACAAGGATAACGGGATGGTAGTGCAAGGCCTGACCAATCGACGCGCCAAAGAAGTGGCGCTCTGGGAAACCTAAATGCCGCCAAGACGCAGGCGAACTAACAAGCCCTGGTATGCACGAACATTGGAAGTCACAACTATCTTCATCGGTATTTGTGCCGTGCAGGTAATTTTCGCCACAAAGGTCGACAAGGACGAGTATCAGAGGATCATCGGAACGTCCATTGTCTTCGCTGTTCGGGAAATCTTAGGAGGGAATAAGGAACGGTGATCGGCCATATTTTAGAGCGCAGCATCATTCACCTCTTCTCAGCAATGGGTCTCGTGGTCGGGACGTTCTTTGGCATTCAGTCCCTCCACCGCCGCTATGCAAAGGGTTGGCTTCCGGCCAATGTCGGAGGCCGCTTGCTCTTGGCTGGCTTCATCGTCTTTGGACTGACGGCAACTCGGGAGGCCTGGGATGTTTCCCAGGGCCAGCCGGTCGTGAAAGCTCTGACAGATTACTTATCTTGGGCTATCGGCCTTAGCCTGGGAATCTGGGCAACCTACCGGCTCATCTGGCTAGATTGGCGGGATCAGTGACAGACAAAGAGTGCTCGGAGTTCCTTCATAGCGCCGTCTTTCGGGAGTATCAGAAGCGAATCGAAGCTCATTTCGAGGCCACTGATGCTCGGATTGAAGCCAATGAGAAATTGCGGATGCGTGAGAATGAACTGCTCGCGCAGCAGGTTACTCAAGCCAAGATTACGATGGAGTTCCGGCTAGAGGGGATGAACGAACTGCGTAAGCAGATCAACGATGAGCGCGGACGCTACATCGAGGTCAAGGAGTTCAATCCTAAACTTGACGGAATTCTTGACAGACTAGCCAGGATTGATTTGCGGGTTGCCAACTGGGACGGGCGGTTTTGGATGCTCGGAGCTGGATTGACTGGCTTGGTTGTTCTGTTACAGCTTGCGGTGAGTTGGGTCAGAAAATAATGTACGTTTCTCAATCCTTCAAGCGCGCCTGCATTATCTCCGCTCTCGTCGGGCTTCTGATCGCCATGCTTTTGATTGTGAAATGTTAGGCTAAAAAGGGAGGCTTCAAATGCCACTGTTAACACTGCTACTGATCGTCTTTGCAGTCGGAGTTCTGGTATGGCTAGTGAACACCTATTCTCCGCTGACAGCGCAGTGGAAAAATATCTTCAACATCGTTGCGATTCTCGGTGTTGTCCTTCTCATTTGCTCGCTATTCGGGCTCTTTGATGCTGTGCGCGGCGTTCGCGTTGGTAGATGAACCTCTGGCCTCGCGCTGCTTTCGTCTCCACAGGCCAGAACGGGATAGTTTATCGAGATCCTTGAGCGGTCGCCCCGCTTTCTGGGCGTTCTTACGGATCGCAGCCAGCTTCGCCGGTGACTTGGATTTGCCGCCCTTGCGTCCCATTGCTCGGGCGGCTTCGGATAGTTTGGTCACTTGGCCTCTCCTTCTCTCTGGCTAACCAGTCGGCCTGTGGCTTTCGCAATAATACGGCCAGCCTTGAGCATCGCCGCGTCCCAAGCATCTTTCTCTTTGAGCAATGGCGGTCCATTCTGAAGATCAACTAGTTCGATTAGTGTTAATAACAATTCCTCCGCAGAGGACTCAAGATATTTTCTCGTCAGAAAAAGACCTTCGTTACTCATATTTAGTATTCCTCTGGTGGAGGTATCTTTACATCGAATACGTAATGAACTTTAGACCTAGGCCAGAAGTTGCATCTGTAGTCACTCGATACTAATTGAGAATCTGGATAAATCCCGGCTACTGCCTCAATTACCTTAGCCTGTGAGTGGAGCAATTTTACGCAGCATTCTAGTGTTCCCTTCCGCCGAATGATGAACATTGGAATTTCGTTCAATCGCACTTCGTGCCAGTTTATGTCATGTGTTTCTTTGCTCATGCTCTCATCTCCGCAATCGCTCTAGCTTGTGCCTCTTCTCCGTAAGCATCGATCAGAATATCGTGGAATCTTTCAAAACTCTCTGTGGCTTCACGCTTTGTCTTGAAGACAACTGGCGGTCCAGCAACTTCTGAAGTGCCCCATGTCCACCCGCTTTTCAGTTTTTGGATCGGATAGCCATCAGAGCCCCACATGCTAACGTGGGTCATCAGGCTACGTTCTGCTGGTGTAATTGTTCTCATTGAATTTGTCTCCTTGATTGCGTCGAACGACGGCTTGCTTGCTGCGCTGCCACCGAAGAGGCAATCGGACCCGTTAGCATTTAGCTCGTTGTCTCGTTTCCTATCGGTGGCCCGCTGTGCTCTGTTGCCGTCGTTCATCATGAGAAGAGAATAATCTAACCGTTTTGATTTGTCAACAAAAATCGACATGAAAAACGAATTATTTTTGTCTGCCAAGTAAGTCCTTTAGAACTATGCAATTTGTCTGGCCTCCGACCCTACTTCAGAAGATCCTCGCGGGTGTGGTGACAGTTATCCTGCTCTGGGGCGTTGGCTGCTTCGTGGTTGGCCAGCGAGCGAAAGAGGCGGCAGAACTAGCCAAGGCTGACGAGCAGGCGAAGGCTGCCAAGGCAAAAGACGCTCAAGTCTCGGCCCTGCTAGAGGAAACCAAGAAGCTCCAGGAAGAGGCTAAGGCTGAGCGCGAAAAGAACGACTCTGACCGGGCTATCTGGGCAGAACAGACGGCAGCGCTCAATAGATCGATGCTCGCTCGCAACCAGTCAAGCGATAGAGCGATTGCAGCAGCTCTGGCACCTAAACCTATTGGGCAGGTGGCTGACGAAGCTAAGACGATCCTGGGGCCAACGGCGCCAACCGTACAAGACGGCTCCTTCCGTCTAACAGCCGAGCAGATGCAGCAATTCTTGGCGATGAAAATCGACCGGGACCGGCTAGCCGACAATCTGAAAGAAACTCTCGGGAATCTCGATATTGAGCGCAAGACAACGGCAACGCTGCGCTCTGACCTTGACCGGGCGATTAAGGGCATTGAAGACGCCAACCTGAGAACCGAGGAGCAACGTCTGCTCAAGGAAGACTGGAAACAGGTGGCAGAAAGCTACAAAAAAGCGGCGAAGAAAGGGTTCTGGCGGAAGACGGCGGACGTAACTGGCAAGGTAGGCTTGGCATTCGGGGCCGCGTTCATAGCGGCTAAGGTGGCACAATGAAAACTCTGATTCTATTGCTCATGCTTCAGATCGGCAGTGGTCAAATTGTGTTCCATAACCACAAATGGAAGAGTCGGAAAGAGCTCGTGAACGCCGGCGCTCGATGCTCTACTGTCCATCCATCGGAATTGCATCGTCAAAATATCGACAAAGATTTGGAGAAGTTCCGCGGTGCTCGTCCTCGAGGTCCGGTAGCAGCGAGAATGCCACAATCTGTGACGGTTTCCGTCTACTTCCATGAGATTAACGATGGGAAAGTGCGCGTCAGTGATACTCAGGTTGCAGATCAAATCAATGTCCTGAACGCAGCCTTCGCGCTCAGTCCTTTAAAATTCTCTCTAGCCGGCATAACTCATACCAACAACGTTCAGTGGTTCCAAATGACGCCAGGGAGTACAGCGGAGCGGGAGGCCAAGCTAGCTCTCGGGCTCCCGCGGAGCCCAAAGATCCTGCACCTATACTCTGCCGCTCCGGGGCAAGGCTTGCTTGGTTGGGCAACCTTCCCTTGGGACGTCGCCAAGTTCCCAAATGATAGCGGAGTTGTGCTTCTGTACTCGTCTCTGCCAGGCGGCAACGCAGCCCCCTATAACCTCGGAGATACAGCGACGCACGAGGTTGGCCACTGGGTAGGGCTGTATCACACGTTTCAAGGCGGCTGCACAAGGACCGGAGATTCTGTGGCGGATACTGCAGCAGAGAAGTCGGCGGCATTCGGCTGCCCGACGAATCAGGACTCGTGTGTGCAGAAACGGTTTCCTGGGCTCGATCCAGTTACCAACTTTATGGATTATAGCGACGATGCCTGTATGTCTAAGTTCACGGCGGAACAGATCCAGCGGATGAGCGACTTGTGTCTGCAGTATCGAGGTCTCTAAAATGAAACTCCTTCAGCAGCTTTTGACGCAAGACAATCAGAATTCCAGGTTTGCCTATCTGGTTCAAAATCTCTGTCAGAATGGGTCTTTAGTCGCTTTAGTTCTGGCGTCAATATGGAAGGGTTTGAGGAGTGAGCCCGATGCCGCTTCTCAAGAGAAGGTTTTGTATGCGTTCTTTTTGACCATCAGTGCCCTGATGTCTGGCGGTGTAATCAATGGGGTCGGACGTTGGGCAGCAAGCAAGAAGCCGCCGTTCCCAACGCCGCCAATGGAATCCTCAGAAACCGAAACAACGACCGTAGTCAAAGAAAAGAACGTCAGCGCGAAGGGGAAGCCGGGGAAGTAGGCCCATCCTAGGACCAAAGGAAGACAATTCCCAGAACTATCCCGAGTGCAACAATCACGATGAATGCCCACATTGGGGCGTAGTCATTCTCATACCACATTTCTACTCCTTCCGCTGCGCTGCGAGGAAAGCGGCTACTTCGGCACAATCGCTAAATTCATCAAGCAACGCAACCGCCTCGTTCAGCCGGAGTTGCAGGGCGGCGTTCGCCTCACGCTGAACCACGGCGTCATCGAGCAGAGTTTGGTAATTCGCTTGGCTCTGGGCGAGCTGCTGCTGGAGATATTCCTGATTCTCGGTCCTAGCTTTAACGTCAGCAGTTAACTCCTCACATTTATTCCTACATGCTTGGTACTTTTGGACTCGACCAGCGAGAACTTCTTTGTGCCGTCCAATCTCCTCCCGCGCCTGCTGGAGTTCAGCAGTCAGCCCCGCCACAACCAAATCCTGATCCAGCTTGGCCTGCATCCAGGCAGCGCGGTTCTCTTCCAGGGTGGTGAGTTCGGTTTGGAGGGTCTGGTTCTCCTGCTGGAACACAGCAAGTTCTTCCTCCAACCTTCCATAGTCTGCACCACTCGGCTCACTTCCCATTAGCCCGCCTCCTTGCGCTTGGGGCTGGCCCACTCACAACCTGGCTCTCACTCAACAGCTTCTTACCGATAGCTTCAGCCTTGTCCAAGTCAAAGACTATCGGCACGTCTTCGCTCGGCTCCTCCGATCCGCCGCACTTTGGGCAGCATGATGAAGCGTTATACTCAATCAGCTCGCGGGTGAGGGCGGTGAAGGCTTGAGCAAAACAATGATCTCCTGAGCCCAAGCCAGCCGCCCGCTTCTCAACCTCGGCCACAAACGCTCTAATCCAGAACTCGGCTGCTCGACGGCTCAGAGCGTGCCACTCGACTGGGTCTGGCAACCCTTCCTCATTAGCCTTCTCAGCAACCCACCGTTTGCCCGCTTCAGTCATTTGGCCTCCTCGGATTCAGGGACGGTTGAGGTCACATCGGGTCACGCAGTTTACTATTTCCTCGTGGTGCTCCTTCAGAATAGAGAAGTCTCCACACTCGCACTCAAGCCATCCGTAGCGCTCGTAGAACGTCTGACTACCACAGAAACGGCAGCGGCCTTGACCTTCGGGCGCTTTGCTCACCTCTGCGATTACCAACATTCCTCGGACGATGCATAGAGCATTCATCTCCTGCTCCGCTGTTTGTGGACCAACAACCGCCTTTGGTCAGCGCACTTATTAGGGCAGATACAAGTCAAACAGAGCACGAGTCGGCACCACGGACACACCGTTACTCTGACCTTACTGACTCGCTTTGAGCAGACAACGCATCGCGGTCCTTGTGCAGCACTCATCAGTCATACCTCTCTTGGCTAAACAAGTTCTTCAACGTCTTTCTTACTAAATACAGAAGGGCGTGGGTGTGTTTCTTCATACAAGATCTGAGCCAGCATTGCTGCTCCCCTAATCTCGGTCGGGGTATAGTTGGCTCGCTCAATCTCAGCCAGGAGCGCGAATATTCCAGAATGCGGCTGCCAGTTTCGCTGTTTCTCGGCAGGCTTTTTGTTCGGCACTTTCAGCTTTTTGATAGGCTTTGATGGCTGTTTTGAGTTTAGGACGTTTGATCGACTTTAGTATTTCTTCAAGCATCGAACACCAGTCATTACCGTTGATTTGTCGATTTGGCTTCGTTTCTCGCCCGATATATTTGTACCAGTCAACTTGAAAACCGCTCGGCTTGTGGAGAAATCGTGGCCTCACTAACCAGCAAGTCGGCTCGTGTTCTTCTGGGTGTTTCCAATGCCTAGCGCTACAAATGCACTTCGGATAGCGATTTTTTTTCTCCCACTTAGTTACTGCCTTAAGATCAAAAGACCAGAATCCAAGAATCTCTGTAGCACTGCCATCAGTCTTTTGTTTCTGCTTGCTCTCTTCTTCGATCTTTTTTCTGGCTCTGAACCAAGCATCAATTTGCTTTTTGCACTTACCTTTATGTGGCGGCCGTCGATCCCAGGCGCAGGTACAATCTTGAGCGTCAGGGCACATTGAAAAAATCTCGTTTTCAAATTCGACGCCATAACCATATGCTCCACCGAACCCAATTCCTCGGTGCGATTTTGGGACGACCTGCAGCAATTGGTGCGTCAACATGCGAAGCCCGACCGACAAGCCATCGTTACTTCTGCCTGGACCAAAGAACTCAATGAGAGTTTGACCTGACTGATCTTTAACTTCGGCAAACTTTCGTACTTCGCTCATATGTTGACCTCGTTGTTTTTGGAGCCAGATCGAGGACTTGAACCCCGGTCAACGGTTTACAAGACCGCCGCTCTACCAGTTGAGCTAATCCGGCATTGGAGCCACAGGGCGGAGTTGAACCGCCGACTTCTGGTTTACGGGACCAGCGCTCTACCGTCTGAGCTACTGCGGCTTGGCTCGGCATCCTCTGGGAAAAGAACTTCCCGAGCGCGAAGCAAATGGTGGCAATCATTAGCGAACTTACCGGACAAGCCGAAAAGGGTAGCACTCTCGGCGTCGATGATAGCTCGTCTGGAATCTATTCGAGCGATTTCAGCGTCAAGCTCCTTCAGCTTAGAATCAATTATTTCTCTCATGGTAGTCCCACTCCAAAGGGGATCATTAAGCCATCAAAATACGCTATGATGAACGCGCTGAAAAGCGTAGAACGCGAAGCCAACTCATTGAATCTATTAGAATCAATACAGGATTTTCCTTTGCCGCTACCTTGACACGGTAGAGGTCCGGTCAGCTTTTGCTTCTACCCACTCGATCGGTTCCATCAGCTCATATCGAAAACGCAGCTCTGAATCAAACCAATATTTGACGAACTCTTCAATCGATTCAAAGCAACACTTGTTTGGTGGAAGAGGCCAGTCCGAATACCACTCTTGTCGGTAGGTGCTCAGTAGTAGACTTGCGCAATCGATTGATTGGATCTTTTGCCTATAGAGAAAATGGCTTAGGTTTTTGAAGTCAAGATCAATGAGTGGATTCTCCAAAGGGAATCCTTGTCCAGAGTAATGAACTTCAAAGTATCCGCACTCATCACAAAAAGAAATCGCTAGACCTCGATTACAATCGCTAATCCAGCAATGAGTAAAGGTGGAGCCCTCCGCTTCCTCATAGGCCAATAAGAAGTCTACCTCTCTACCCTCTTGCTTTTCTGATTCTACCCAACTGTCAAAACATTCTGGGCAGGCGAACTCGCATGTCAGTAGGTAATAGTAGAAACATTCCTGCTTTGATGGGATGTGGCGAAGAACGTTCACGGTTTCATGGTAATCGTTCATGAGTTCGCCAGATTTCGAGTACCACCTGACATCCCCGATACCGAGCTCCCGGTACCTCTTCAGCTTTTCCGGCCGCGTATATCCGATCTCCACCAAGCAGACCAAATTACCAGTCAAGAGATCCCGAATAGAGAAGTCTGGCAAGAACCGCGCCGGCGCAGCTTCTCTCAAAGTGCGCTCCTGTTCGTAGATGAATCTCCCGCTTGGGTAATCTCGTTCAAGCTGCGCTTTGATTCTCTCCAAAAGCTCTTTTGGGTGAGACATAGAATCAAACTCCACGTTCCTCTCGCGTTCCTGGTTTGACGTGAATAGCTCGTTTATGCAATATAGAGCTGCAATAGGATGAGTAACTTACGCTGATTCAAGAGGCTGAAAGTCCCGACTCCCGCCGCCTCCACCATCTCTATTGCATTAAAAGTAAAGCACTTAGTGATAGCAAGAGTATAGCACGTTCCCAATAAGTTCCGTTAGCTTTTTTGTGCTGACTCTGTTCCGTCGCCATCTCAAGTCCTGCCCACACCGATCGCGTTCCTGGCGTCGTTGCAGGTGTCCGATTCACGTTGCTGGGTCTTTGGCCGGCCAAACCGTAAAACGCTCTCTGGATCTCGTTAGTTGGGACGCTGCCGTCGATCGCGTCCGAGCTTGGGAACGCCAGGGGAGCTTTGAAACGGTCGAGGCGATCACGGTGGAGCAGGCCGTGCGGCTTTTCTTCGATGATGCAAACCACCGGAACCTGAGACCAGCCACCATTTCCAAATACGAAGTACTGCTTAATAAGCAACTGTTGCCCTTCTGTGCCTCTCACCATCTCACCTACCTTTTGGAGCTCGATCTCGTTCAGCTCCGGGCCTTCCGGGGAACGTGGAGCGATTCTCCAATCTCGGCAATCAAGAAAATTGAACGGCTGCGCTCATTCTTTCGGTTCTGCTACGAGCCTGGCTGGATTGAAGAAAACCCCGCCAAATCTCTAAAGCTGCCCATCTCAACGGCTCTGCCGACATTGCCTTTCACCGCGGAAGAGGTCGCGGCGATCCTGAAGGCCTGCGACTCTTACCCAACTCACAACGCTTTTGGATATGACAACCGAGCTAGGGTCCGCGCCTTCGTGTTGCTCCTGCTTCATACCGGCCTCCGAATCCGTGACGTGGCCTGTCTGGCTAGAGAGAAGGTTAAAGACGGCTTGTTGAGCCTCCACACGCAAAAAACCGGCACGCCTGTTTCTATTCCCCTTCCCGAGCACGTTCTTGAAGCGCTCAACGTCCTGCCTAAAACCACGCCGTATTTCTTTTGGACTGGCAACGGGAATCCGAAAACAACGGTTGCCGACTGGCAGCGGTCCTTGCGGCGTTTGTTCAAGATTGCCGGTATCACGAACGGTCATGCTCATCGGTTCCGAGATTCCTTTTCTTGTCGCCTTTTGGAGCGCGGCGTACCGATCCAGGACGTTTCCATCCTTTTGGGACACCGAAGCGTGCGGGTGACAGAGAAGCATTACGCGCCTTGGGTAAAGGAACGGCAGAACCGCCTTGAGGATTTAGTGCGGAGTTCTTGGTGAATTGCTCATACACCTGTTTCGCCAAGGCTTCAGGAATCCGCATTGTCTTCTGCTCGCTCGTCACGAAATTTGCTACGCCAGTGACGCGCCGGAACAGCTTCACGACATAGGACGGAGAGACGCCCCACCATTCGGCCAGCTCCTTCGGGCTGTAATGTCTCTGTTGGAACGCTTCACTCATCGCTTAGCCGCCTGGTCTTCGGAGAGGTATTCGGTGTCAGGCATTGACCCTCCTGAACTCGATTACCCAGACCCAAGGATTCAACTCCCAAGGGTGCTTGCCGTTGATGGAGTTCCAAAGTGCGATAAATCCTGAATGCCTATCATTGCAGGCGGTCCCATCGACAACGATTCCCTCAGCGGCTTCATCTTCATAACTGATCTCCTGCAACCGCTCGACGCGCACCGAGATAATCTCCAGCGTGATTCGAGAAGCACTGCGCGGCATGAAGATTGAAGGACGCCACGGCTTCAAATCTGAATCAACGTCGTAAGCCCACTCGCCGAAGTCGGCGGCATAGAGTGCCTTTGGTTCTCCGGTTCCAAGAGGAAGTTCTTTCGCCTTGTTGACAATCTCATTGGCCGGAACTTTCCCGTCAAAAAACTCACGCAACACAGTCGCTTGCTGAAGTTGCTCGTCTACCGTCAGGCTTCGAATGGTCTGCCAAGTCTCTCTCACCCAGAGTTTGTCGCCGGGCTTGCCGTGTGGGCAGGCAAAGCCGTGCTGATAGGCTTTCTTTGTGAACTCGGTAATATTTGGATGAGGCTGTCCGAACCAAGCAATCCAACCAGATTCAGCAGCCGGACAAACAGCGAACGCCATGCTCCCACCCATGTCGATGCTTTCTTTGCACACCCGCCGCGTCTGCGTCGTCCTGCCCTCCAAAATTGCTCGCACTATTGCACCACTGAATATAATCGGGCGGGAGGCCGCTTGCGCGGCCCGTTGGGAGCCATCCAAGGACTGCTGTGGATTTGCCGGAGCTTCAGTGGAGCGGTCCGGTGGTTTGCTGGAGGTGGTCACAGGATACTTGTCCTTAATTGGAGCGCAGCCAGAAAAGCTGCTTCACGCTGACGATTTCTGAATCTGCCATCTGTTCAACGAATGCCGCTTCCTTGGGACTTAGCTGCTCCAGGGAATCCTCAATGATGGCTAGCAGCTTGTCGGCTTCAGCTCTCCGTCCGTCTGGCGTTGCGTGTCCGCTGTCTTGATAAAGTCCGCTCATCCCTCTCCCCCGGCCTCGTAGTTGGCCTGGTAGTCGTCGAGGACGGTTTCTGTGGGCGGGAATTGCAGCGTCACTCTCAGACAGTTTGGACTGAACCAAATCCGCTCACGTCCCGCGTTCTCCCTTCCTCGGCCCGTCCCTTGCGAACCATACCCGCCTCTATTCTTCCAAGCCACGCACTCCCATGTTGAAGGGATGTCGTGTTCGCCTTCGTATCCGCATAGGGCAATGCGGAGGAGCGGGTTGTCAGCGTTAGCTATGGCCCATTCCCGAACGTCATGAGCTATCCGACTATCATCAGATGCGTAAAGGTCATATTGTCTGCCTGACTTTTCTGAGTAAGGAGGATCGAGGAAAACACCCGTAATGCCATGCTTGAAAGTTGGCGAAGGGCCGCAGATTCGGCTCCAATCTCCGCAGCAGACGCGGACCCGCCGTAAGCGTTCTGCAAGTTGAAACAAGTACGCGACAAGAGCGTTTGCGCGCTCTGAATGGACTCCAACACCAGAACCACGCCCACCCAACATTGGACGCTTCTGTGGCGTTCCCAAGGTGAGGTCGCTTATACATGCGACCTCCGTGCCCGCGTCCCCAAGGTGAGGTAGCTTACGGTGCACTCCTCTGCCCGCGTTCCCAAGGTGAGGTCGCTTACGGTGCACTCCCGTGCCCGCGTCCCCAAGGTGAGGTAGCTGTCGATTCACGCCTCTGCCCGCGTCCCCAAGGTGAGGTAGCTGTCGAGAGCACCACCCCGAGCCAATCCAGATACACTGTCCCCATACCCACCATCCTGCAATTTTGGAATCATAGAAGTCTGGGTCCGTTTTCATTCGTTCTCTGAAGTCTTCCTGAGAACATAGCCATAAGTGGCGGGCGTGTTGGTCAGCTTCGTTTACCGGACTGTCTGCGTACTCAGCGACCGCATCTGGGTCTGACTTCAGCGCGCGCCAGAAATTTGCCACCAAGCAATCGAGGTCGTTGATAGTTTCTATTCCTGGCTGATGTGGGCGGCCTAGAAGCACGGCAAGCGATCCGGCAAACGGCTCCACATAGTTCTGACAGTTGCCGAATCGGTCCCAGACCAGATGGGCTACTCGGCTCTTGCCTCCAAACCACGGAAATGGTGCCGTCAAAGTCTTCAAATTCGCCCCCACGCCCGCAGAATTCCAATGGCGTCATCCAAACTCCGTGCCACCTCATACTTCACTCCAAGCCGCTGGCAGCTTGCCTGAAACGCAATTTGATTCGGATTCAGCATCCCTTTTTCGGTCTTCAGCTCAATCCAGCCAGAACCCATATCCCAGGTGAAGACGAAATCTCCGGCTCCGGCAATCACGCCCTGGCGCTTGAAGTTTGCGGCCTCAATTAAGCTGCGATGTCCACCGTTGGGAACCGCCGTATAGACGCAGCGCGGCTTGGCCATTTGCAGATACTCGAAAAACGCCTTGCTTAGTTGGGCTTCCTCGCGGTTACGCACCCTGCTTCCTCTCCCGATTGCACGCCCTGCAGGCCCTTCCGCCGGTGATTGGATGGACATAGCTGTTGGCCTCGGTATATTCGTGACCAGCAGGACAATGCGTCTTCCTCAAGTTGTGATGCCCCTTGAGCGGTGCCTTCGTGCGCTCGTAGTAGGCCTTGCGGCGTTGTTTGCGGGTCATGCTTTTACCAACCGGCCATACAATCGGCGGCGTTGAATGGCTTTCGCTTTTTACCGAGAACCCATCTCAGCGTGTGTCTTTCGATAAGTCGCCCGTCTAAAAAGAGAGCGTGATGAGTATCAAAGCCATGCTGACAACAGCGAGCCATCTGCTCTTCTAGCTCGGACTCAACCTGCTTCAATCTGCGCTCAACTCTTGCCTTCAAATCCATCTCAAGATTTCCTCTTCAGCTTCGACCCCGGCTCTCACCGGGGCCGCCAGATTCACTCCTTTTCCCGAATCCCAACCTCCTTTCGCATGGAATGTGCTGCCAATCACATTGAGTCTCTTGGGTCGTGCCTCAAGTCGTCTATTTCTTCATCTGACAATCCCACTGATCCAGATGGCAACCCTTTCCGCATACCATCAAGTTCACTCTGAGAGGTTTTGATAAGCCGCTCCAGTTGGGCTATCTTCTGATCTCGCAGCTTCATGTTCTCCAATTCATGAAGGCTGTTGAGTAGGTGTTGCTTGTGATCCTCAACCAATGATTCGGCCTTAGCCTGAAGGTCTTTCGTAACCGTGCTTGGATCTTCGCCTTCGTCCAGTGTCGCTATGATCCTGACGTGTGGACGCATGTTGGAATAGCTCTCATAGGGATGATTGAACGTCCTGCCTGCCGAAACTGCGATTTCTTTGACTTTCAATTTCTCTCCTTTCCGGCCTGGGCCGATGGGGTTAACTACCACTTGAAATCGTTCCAAACCTTCTCCGCTGTTGGCGTCACTTCTACAACCGCCGTCACCTTGCGAAGCTCAATGTCTGCCGGTGGACCAATCTTTGCATCCCTGTGCGGCCCATCTGATGCCAGACCCATGAACCCTTTGTTCTGAGTCGGCCAATAGATGCAGTTGCGCGCTCGCTTGAGTTTGATGATGTCTCCATCAGTGTTCGTGGCATAGCCGAAGAAGACGCCCTTGTATTCTGTGGTTATCAAGACTGCTCGTTCCTTTGCCATCTCAACACTCTCCTAAAATTTGTCGCTTAAGTGCTCCAAGTTTGTCTTCGTCTGATTGGGTCTCTCCGTAGAGAGCAACGATCCAAGTTCGGTCGCCTTTCCATTTCGGCGGTATCAAGGTGCCGTGCAGCGCTTGACTGCTGCAAATCTTGAGCGGGCCTGCAATCTCTTGCATCTGTCCCGGCGATACAGGATCACTGCTCCCGCCGTTACACGGGCGGGCGTCTGCCGCCGATTTCCAATACGCGATCTGGGCACCAGACGCGACAGCCGTGCGGTAAACCGCTTGCTGGCTCTCAGGCCATCGGGAAACATAAGAGGCAACTGCCTTCTGCCAGTAAGTTTTGTAGCCGTAGCCGGAGCCGTCGCCGGAGCCGTCGCCGTAGCCGTAGCCGTAGCCGTGAAAGACACTTGACTTACTCATTGCGAACCTCGCAGCCGTGCATTGCTGATTCCTTCGCTTTCCCAAACAACTCCCCATTCGCCCGCGCAAAGAACCGCCGACAGGCCAAGCTCATAAATTCAAGATCGTTCTCGGCTTCCAGCGTCATTTCAGAGCGCAGCGGCTTGAATTCCTGCTCCAGTGAGTCGAGCGCGTAATTGAATCTGGATAAGGCGCAGTATGCGCGAAATTGTGCTGGTGTCATGGGTGTTTCTTAGGTTGGGCCGCCCCATCTCCCGAGAAGCGGCCCTCTCCATCCGTTACCTAAGCGCTCCTTTCGTTTTAACGCCCGTTTTGGGCGAGATAGACTCCAAAGTTTTGACCGCATCGAGCATCACATTTGTCAGGGCTGCGAAGGTCTCACACGTGCAGTGCCTATAACAATTCCCACAATCCAGACAAACCGGCATGACGCAGCCACAATCCGGTCTAGGGCTAATCTTTACGAGTTCAGTACAACATGGGCATGGAGCTAGTTCCGTCATTGCAGCACCTTCATTGCGTCTGAATATGAGCACATCAGTTCAGCTTGAAAGATTCGCTCCCACGCTGTATCCGGGTCACGGCAACCTACCATCCGGTCCCGATGCTCTCGCATCACGCGTCGAACTTCAGCGGCAGAGGGGAGATTTGTTTTCTGCCTATACTTCTCACGCTGGCTCGGGAAGTAGCCAGCCTCCCACCACGACTCAAAAGTCGCGCGCCAGTTGTGGATTGCCCGACCAGCGTTTTTCCACCCATTTCCTTCGCACTTGAACCAGAAGTAACGGGCGTCTTTTTCTGAGGCTCCAATCGTGGAAGAAAACAGAATCACTTCTGCGAGAGAACCCGCCGCAGATTGCTTTTTCATTGATTCGGCCAGATATGTTTTTCACTGGATTTTAATGACACCCCACCCTAAAGAGACTAAGAGCAAGTCTCCCGGTAAAGAACAGACCCAGTTTCAGGAAGCGAAGAGAGGATTATTAGGCTAAAACACGCGCGCCCAAAAACTCAATATTCGCCGCTTTCCAAGTGCCAGAAGGTCCTCGTTCGCGTCTCGTAGGCTGGCAAGAACTCCGCGAAAACGGTATCGCGGGAACGGCGCAAAGCGTAAACGCCCTTGGAAAGTCCTGATGAATTGGTGTATAGTTAGGTCCACGTTTGTACTGGGGTTGTTTCATTTTGCCAAATGACCTAAGAACCTTTGGCGAGGGGATCAGCCCCATACATCCTCTCTCGAATTTGAATCACACATTGAATCGGTCCAGCGTCCCTTACCACGTTGGGCCGATTTTCTTTTTGGCCCTTCGTGTCCTGACTTGCTCTAATCAGTACCCCAACACAGCCGCCACGATCGGCACGCTGAACAGAATCAGCAGCGTCCCGCCGGCCAAGACCAGAATTTCTACTAGGTACTCAAGAACTTTCATGCCGTCTCCAGGTTCTGAAACTCAATAACGGCGTCAATCACTTCAGGGTCCGAGTTGTCACGATTGATCCAGCGCGAGATTGGGAAGCAGTTCGCGCTGGTACAGCTCGGGCATTGGCGAGCGGGAGACTCAAAGAGCTCAGAGCAATCTATACAAAGCAGGGCGTCTGGTAGCTTCATGGTGCCAGCTTCAACTTTCCATTCTCAGTCGCGTAGAGTGTCGTGACGTGAAAGCATCCGTTTGCCATGAACTCGTAAATCCCACGGCGAATCTTTTTCAACGCGCCCCATCGAGCTTTCCCGCAAGGCTTGCAGTGGTGCTTGACGCCTTTCATCACAATTCCTTTTCTGTACTTCCCAGGAGCGTCAAGTGAGGATATTTCTCCGCTGCGAGGCGAAGCCGGATGCCCAACACAGAACGCCCCTGGAACTTGTTAAACTGCTCATTCCCTAGCCGACTATCGGTACATGAGCGCAACGGAACATCAAATCGGCCCGCTTCGGTGTAACTTGATCCGGCCCAGCGCTGAAAGTAGGCACCAATTAGCCTTCGGCTGCTCTTAGACAGCCACGTTGGGCCAGAAATTGTCAGGAAGCCTTGGCCTCGACGGCGACCGGCTTGTCCTGTTTCTTCCGCTGCTTCGGCTCGGGCTTAGTCTCATAGCTCTTCAGGAGCTTGAACGCTGCTTCAGCCTTCTCAAAGCCAATCTCTCGAATGAGTGCTCCGAGCTTTTCTTCAGGTGTTTTTCGCTTCATGTCGTCTCCTAGTTATCGATCACAAGCCGCGTGCTCTGATGCAGGCAGGCTCCTGGAATTTCAACCCCGCGCTGTAGGTCTTCCTTGATTAATTTTTTGTCCGGGACCGGTGCTGGTGGATCCGGTTGCCGCAAATACTCAGGCGGCAAGGCTACTGGGTCGGTGATGGCAACGGATGGCGGGTTCTTGCGAGCCTTGAAGCTGAAAAGCGGCGATTCCAGTTTGGTGACGCCAAGTCTGCTCATGATTAGCAGGATGTAATTGCACATCTGGTCATGAGTCTGGAGGATGCGCTTCTTACGGGCTTGCAGCCGTTCGATCTCATCGTCAATGGAAACCGCCGAGGCCGTAAGCGTCTCCAGAAACTTGCCTACCTTCGTCCGCTTTTGCGCTGATTCGGTGATGTACTCTTCGAGGATCTGAAGTGCTTGCTCCATGTCTTCTGGAGCGTGACTTGCCTGACTCTGGAGTTCGACGACTCTCTCAGCGGCCTCAGCTAAACCCGTTTCCAAATCGTAAAGCGTTAAGGATTCGCTCATCCGAACGCCTCCTGTTGCGCCTGCTCAGGTGTTGGGATGAGTTCAGGTTGTCTCGGTTCGTCGTTGGCCGCCTTCGCAACCTTACGATTCTTAGCCTCTTCTTTCGAAGCATCAGCGATGAACCTTTGAATCTGTGCCAGCTTCTTGGAGACAGCTTCGTGAGTTGGACTCTCCGCCATGAAAGCGTGTACGGTGTTGCGCGTGGCCTCGGTAAAGATTGGCAGCTTGAGTAGCTTGTCGATATCGGCGCACATGTCTTCAAGCGTCTTCCCAAGAGGTTGTTCGGTGAACGGTCGTGCATCCGCAATCGTCTCGATTTCGGTCTCGTCCAGTATCCCAAGGCCACAGATTGAAAGCGTCCCGCGCCGCTTCGCTTTGGTCTCAGCCTTCATCATGGCGTTAGCTTTGGCTTCACCCTTCAGGCCCTCGATGCTTACGGCACCAAGGCTGGAATCCTTGCGACCGCTTCCATGCTCGAGGTAGGCGGTGACGGTATAGACGCCTTCCACTGCTTCTCGTTCGAGCTTCAGCACGCTGACGTTGTGGATGGCGCGGAGTTGTTCGGTTGCATCCTTCTTGGCGTACAGCGTGAGCTTGTTGTTGAGCGTGATGTATTCGAAAGGTCGTGTGAGTGGGTTCAGTCCGAGCGAGTTGCAGGTAGCGTTGTAAAAATTCAGCCGCTCGGCTGGTGTGAGCTGCGCCAGGTTGCCGCCAAGCAGAACCTTTTCTAGCAAGGCCGCTGGCGTTGTCTCTTGTCTTATTTCCATGCTTTGTGGTACTGTTGAGTTATTCATTTAGATGTCTCCTTTGAAAGCCTTCACGGTTGCAGCCGTTGGAGGCTTTTGTTATTTGCCTTCCAAGAAAATTGCTCCACTCCTGTGTCCAAACGTGACGTTCTGCTTGCTGCTCATATCTGGCCAAGCTGTATCTGGTAGCTTGCTGTGCCGTTCTAGTTCCTCTTCGGGACGGTGTGAGGCTGGCCACCAAGGCGCGTGACCAAAACAAATCCCCCAAACTTGTCCGTCGTCAAAGGCGTAGGCATAATCAGTGGTGTTGCTGTTCTCCCAGGGCCACGGCCAACCATGCTGTTCAGGCAATGAGGCATGTGAAATGCTGGCGAAGAACTCCATCAAGTTCGCACGGAATCTCTCTACTGTCGTTGCCTTGAGAACGTCATCAGGGATTCCCTCTGGATAGCCGTCATAGGCTATTGATCCAATCCATTCTGCCTCTGGCCCTCTACCGATGTAGAAATCAGCTCGCGTTCCCATCTAAATACTCCTTTTAATTCTGCGGGGCGCGGATGGCTTTCCAGTTCACTTGTGTGGCAACCGCGTCACTTTCCGTTAGGGCCACTCGGCTTTCGCCGCCCGCAGAAGGTCATACGTGATAATCAACCATCACCAGCGTTGTATCTGGCGGCAGCTTGTCTACAAAACGCAGCCAGAATTTCTCATCCCACTGCGGATCATTCCAACTCACGATAGACGCGCCACTCTCCACGTCTCGATGCAGGCACTTGCCTTTCAATTCTTGCCAATTGGACTCAGCCTTGATCTCGCATTCGGTCTTCGCTGTGCCTCCAAACCACCCAAGCCGCTCTCCTTCATGCCAGCAGCGCTTGCGCAGGAAGGCATAGGCAGAGATACGCTTCTTGCGGTAAGCAGCGATGACTGATTCCTCTGTGTCAGTTGGTTTCAGGCCGTAGATCATAGAGCGCAATATGTCGTCTTGCTCAGGCTCCGCCTGCCACTCTGCCCATAGTTTCTTGGCTCTCTCCGTCTGATACTCCAAGATCCTGTCCTCTGGCAATTCATCGCGCCGGGCTGCGTTTGAACCGCAAAGCCGACCGGAATAGCGCCCGCCTATCTGATACCAATCCCACCGACTACCATCTTTGAAACACTCCCCGGTTTCATTGAATGGGAACATGTTCCACTCAACAGCAGCCTCGATAGAGCTATGAAGTTTCAGTTCATCCGGGCTGATAGCTATTAGAACGGTCGCGTGACTCATGCCGCCTCCACTCTCAGAATGCGATAGCGTTCCTTCAGCGCGAACGCTACGTTGGTCTGTAGATCCTTCTCATTGAAACAGCGGCAGAAGGCACCGCGCTCCATGTGAATAATGAATTTGACAGGTGGCATTTATTTCTCCCCCGAGTCGAGCCGCTTCGCAATCTCGCTGGCACTCTTAGCGAGTCCCTGCAGCTTGCCGTCGATCTCCGACCGCAGGGCCTTCCACCACATGCGCGTTTGATCGTCGGTTGGCAGCGCCGTTTGAATGAACTGGCGTGCTTCCTTCGCGAACCGCTCGGTATCCTCTAGCAATTGCCGCTGCGCGCAGGGCAGGCACTCGATGGTGCTCTCAAGCCGGCAGAGGTTGAGCGTGCATGGGCGAATCTCTTCGCACTTGGGGCAATAGTGCGCGGTGTAAAAGTTCCGGTGCCCGTTGTGCTCGATATGGAAGGCGTTCAGGTCAACGCCAGCGGCATAGCAGCGATCGAAATCATCAAGGATGGATTCGAAGATTGGATGGATTTTGCTCATGAAATCACCTCAATCCCTCTGTCGCTGAGTCGTTGCGCTAGCTGCCAGAGCGCTTGGTATTTGCCGCCTTCGTAAGCGAAAGCGATTTCGAACATCCAAGTACCATCTGAAACCTCTACGTCTGCGAAAACGATCTGGCTGCCTGGGTTCTGGTCAATGCCGAGAAGCCGAGCGGTTTTCATATCCACCTCGCGACGATGAAACAGATACCGACGATGACTGCGATGAACCCAGCAAAGGCCCACAGGATCAGGTAAGCACCGGCTTTCAAATCTTCCACTTGGTCTGCGTTGGTTTCGAAGTCGATCATGTGAGTTACCAGGGCATCTTCCACCAGATGATTAAGACCCAACCGGCGGCCAGGATGATGAAGATCAAATCCGTGACCGCCTTCATGCGCTCCGTGCTCATGCTTAGCTACCACCGACACCAGGCTGCAGGGCGCTATTCGAGCGGCTGAAGACTGCATTCACGCTCTGGCCGAGGATCGGGACGATAGCGATTGCTGCGAGTGAAAGGAAAACCAGCAAGAGGGCGTATTCCACCAAATCTTGGCCCGATTCATCTTTGAGAAATGCTTTGAACACAACGGCTCCTTTACTGTGAGTTGCTGATTTACTGTGCGAATCGCCGCAACAAGACGATTGCGCAAGGAACTAAGACCGCGATAGTGATTACGAGTTCAAACATTGCGTCCCTCCAGTTCTGCTTTCCGCGTCTGAAGCCGCCGCATCGTCTCTTCGATCTTGGAAAGCTCTTCCAGCCTGGACTTGCTCAGCAGCGGCAAAATCGGGCGCGTCAAAACCTCGATCAATGTTGTTGTCTGCGTGACTTCGCAGAGACCGGGAACCATGATTGCCGGCGTCCGGTAATTGCCGTTCGATGGCGCCGTCCAGTTGTCGATAATGTGTTGGCTGCATTTCTGCCCCGTCATGGCCGTCAGTTGATCCGCGACCCAGGCCCGAGAGAAAGGTTTCAAAACTTCGTTCAACGTGTGCCGCCATATTCCATCCAGATTGAAGGGCTCGAAGTTAAAGGCGTCCTGACGCACTGTTAGAAAACACCCCGAAAACTAACAACGGCTGTTAGTTCTTTCTTGAAGGCTTATATAGACACCAAGGTCTGGTTGGCGGCAATCTGCTCACGTTGAGGTTCAACCGGCTCTGAACGAAAGCTTTGAAGGTGATCCTGGAGAGCGATTCTGAGAACGTTAGACATTGTTCTACGTTCCGCCTCCGCAATGCGCTTGTACGCATTGAAAGTTTCGTGATCCAGTTGAATACCAACCGGTATCCCTGTTCTGTTCTGTTTGCTCTTACTCTTGCTCTTCATATATGGACATTCTACAAAGTTATCGTTCTTTGTCAAGAAAAATTTATAAGAAAAGAAAGTTTTCTTTTCAAAGGTCATTTACTTAGACATTAAGTCAAACTTGGCAAATGCTTTACGGCATTATGGCAAAGTTAAATGAGCAGGTTGTTTTCAAGGCCCCAAGGGAATGGGTTGAGGAATTGGCTCGTGAAGCCGCCAAGGATAGGAGGACTGTGTCGGCAGTGAACCGCGCGATTTGGGAGCGTGGCTATCGAGCCTTTAAGCAGGACGGAATGATATTCGACCCGGGCGAGGCCGAGGGGCCCCAGTTGGTACCAGACACAAAAGCAAGAGCCGCCAAAAAGAAGGCGGCAAAAAAAGAGAATCGAAACCTTGAGAAAACCGGCACATCCTAGCATTCTTTCGACGGCTCCCAAGCGCCGGTGGAAGCGGATTTCAAATAAGTTGATTAAGCTAGTCCCTTTGTTGTGTTTCGATTTGGATCTGTTCCTGAGTATTTACTGAGTTGGGATCCTGAATCAAGGGGAAATTGAGTCATGTGGACAATATTTCTGGTCGTGCTATTGGGCTTAGTGCCACTCGAAGCGAAGGACAAGAAGCCGGAACCGGCTCGACAAACTTATCCCAAATCCAGGCTCATCAATCGATCCTGCCAGGCCGTCTGGTCTGCTGCTATGCCGATCATGACTGAACTGGGGTTTACTCCACAGACGATGGAGCGGGAAAGCGGAGTGGCAGCCTTCGGATTCAATCGAGGCAGCGGGGAAGCCTACTCAACGAACGATGTAAGGCAACTGACTACTGCTCCGGCAGGTTTCTGGAATACCTATACGGCTTTCGGCATTCAGTCAGCGAGCCTTACCGTCTCTCCTGAGGTTGGCGCTTGCACCTGCCGAATCCAAATCAACTACGTTGGGTTCCTGAGAGCTCTGATGCGCGGCTCGGGTTGGGTTGCTCTTGAATCGAACGGTTGGTTTGAAAATAATCTCCTAGAGAAGATCCAAGAGCGGGCACAGATTTCTGAAGGCGTGATTCAGGCGGCGAAAGTCGAACCAAAACCAGCGCCTCCAGCAAAAGCAGAACCAGTCGCAACCGTGGCACAGGTTGTTCCTGTTGAGCCGACGCGGGTAATCAAGCCAATCGCCAACGCTACAAGTATCGTTTGTCCCGAGAACGTGAATCACGTTCCATTCTCATCTTCACGGCCCGATCGCCGGACTCTGGCCTGTGATGAGCCAATAACGATTGTCAGTGAAGGCCAGAATTTTACCCGCGTGAAGACCGCTGACGGCCTGGAGGGCTACGTCTCGCCAAAGTTTTTAGGGAAGTAAACACCCGCCAATGTTCCATGTGAAACCTTCTGGGAAATCCTCGTCTCAAAATAAAAATCTTCTTTTTCGCAACATCTTATGCTATTGATTCCCGATAGACACAAGTTGGTGTGCTCCGACCGCCACAGCGTAGCCGGACGCTGACCTTTGATTGGCAACCGTAAGTTGCCCGGAAACCTCCTCTGTAGGACTCCTTTTCCCTAAAACACAAAATATGACTGATCTTTATTGGCTATGTGATGCCGATGGCGTCCATTTTCGTAAAGTCGACGAAGAGCAAGCAGAAATGCTGATAGAGAAGCAGGCTGCATTTATTGAACCGAAGCGACGTAGTATCAAGCTGCGTTTAACTGTGGACATTTCCACCGCTCGGGTCTTATTGGCGCCACGGTATCCACTAGGCGCAACCAAGACGGTCTACATTGAGCACGTCGGCGACGAGCGTCACCCAATCTACCAGCATAGCCGGAAGTGTGAAGGGTTCGGAGTGGCGGGTTGAATGAATGTCAGCCAGCGATGTAGACGAATCCAGGGAGTTGAGTCGGTGCATCAGAGAACTTGAGGACAAGATTACTTACTGGAAGCATCAGCAGGAAACAGCCGCTCACCTAGTTGAAATGTTGATGGACCGGATGAGAATAACGCTCGACCGCCAGAAGGAGTTATTGAAAAGCAGGGCCGCCGGCGCGTGACGCTGGCTGAGTGTCGCTTCACTCATGCGGGTCAAGATGTTGGGTTCACTATTTTTTCAGATGGCAGAGTCGCCACGAAGCTCGAAGACGTCATCAGGATGGAGTTGATCGGGCAGGCGGAAATCTACCGGCTCGAGCCATCGCAAAAGACTCAGTGGGTATCAGTTCTTGAGAGCAGCCAAGGCAAGCAGCAGTTGAGGGCCTGGGCACGGTTCAAGGGTGATTTCTTCGAGGTCAGGGAGCCGAGAGAGTTAGAGAAGATTAAGGCGGCAATGGGACGGAGAGCAGTCTTGCCCCGCCATTGAGCGCTCACTGACGTTCGCTTTTCCGTTGAATACACTCATTGACCGGTACAGGGGGAGTATGAGGGGGAGAGATTGAAATCCTGTCAAGCTCGAAATTACAACTGTTTTCCTTTGTGTCATTTGAAATTTGATTTTTAGTCTGGTCTAAATCTGGACTTGAAGTTTGTTTCGCATGAAAGTTTGTTATGGCTGCTCCGATTACAGAAAACGAAGATCAGCGAGAGCAAAGACTAGCAGATGTAGCCCGCCTTTATTGTCAAGGCATGGCTCAATGGAAGATTGGAAAAGAGCTGGGCGTTACACAGCAACAAATCTGCTATGACCTGAAGATAGTTAGACAGCGTTGGCTTGAATCTTCAATTCGAGACTTCGATGAGGCGCGCGCGCTTGAAGTCGCCAAGATCGACGACGCTGAACGCGAGTTCAGGGCAGCATGGGTACGCTCACAGCACATCAAGAAAGTCACTAGCAGCAAAACGAAGACAGGGAATCGTGATTCAAGCGTAGAGGATGGCATTCGAGAGGAAGAGCAGGCTGGTGATCCGCGCTTCATGGATGGCATTCTGAAGTGCATCCACATGCGTTGTGAGCTGCTTGGGTTGAATGCAGCAAAGAAGATTGCATTGATGGATGGCGATGGCAATTACGGGCCTTTCCTTACCGAAGACGACCGAAGAAATAGACTCCTGGCTGCATTCCTTGAACAAGGAGCAGCTGGCGGCTCTGGATCGACTGTTATGTGATGGCTCGCTCCGGGACTTCATCCGGCAAGCGTGGAAGCTGATTGAGCCGGGCCGTCGACTCGCTTGGAATTGGCATATTGACGCAATCGCGGATCACTTGACCGCAGTCAGTAAGGGCCAGATTCGCAAGCTGATTATCAACGTCCCGCGGCGGCATATGAAGTCGTTAGCCGTGTCTGTCTTCTGGCCGGCTTGGCAGTGGACAACGAAACCAGAAACGCGCTGGCTCTTTGCCTCGCATTCGTTGAGCCTATGCGTGCGGGATTCGCGGCACTGTCGCCAGATTGTCGAGTCAGCCTGGTATCAATCTCTCTGGGGCAAGCAGTTTACTCTCACCTCCGACCAAAATCAGAAAACCTATTTCGAGAATGACAAGCAAGGCTTCCGGCTCTGTCGCAGCGTAGGTGCGTCGGCAATCGGCCAGGGCGGCGATATCGTTGTCGCAGACGATCCTCACGACCCGGAAGAGGTGCAGAGCGAAGTTCAGCGCCTCTCTGTGCTCAATTGGTGGGATGGTGTGATGGCCTCATCCGTCACAGACCCGGACAAGAGTGCGCACGTTTTGATAATGCAGCGCGTTCACCACGGGGATTTAGCCGGGCATCTGCTAGCGCAAGGCGGTTACGAGCACCTTTGCTTGCCTTCTGAATTCATTCCAGAACGGCGCTGCGTTACCTCTATAGGCTTCCAGGATCCTCGTAAAGAACGCGGAGAGCTACTGTTTGAGAAGCGGTTTAAGCGCAATTACATCGACGATCAGAAGATCAGGCTTGGCTCGTACAAGTTTGCCGGCCAGCACCAGCAGAATCCGTCACCGCAAGAAGGCGGGTTAGCCAAACGCCATTGGTGGCGGTTCTGGAAGTATCCAGAGATGGAGCTGACGCCAGAGATGCGCCAGCGAATTACTTTTCAACTCGCTGACGGGACATTTTTCGAATGCCCGTGCATTGACCTGCCAATGGTTTCCGTCGATGGCAACGGCCATCGGAAGCCACAGCTTGAAAGACAAATCCAGTCTTGGGATATGTCCTTCAAGGACAAAGAGACTGGCTCTTATGTTGTCGGCCAGGTAATAGGAACAAAGCAGGCTGACCGGTTTCTGATGGATCAGGTCAGAGAAAAGATTGATTTTTCTGTCACGCTCGATGCTGTTCGCAATCTCACAAAGAAGTGGCCGGAGGCACGAGAGAAGCTAGTTGAGGACAAAGCGAACGGCCCCGCCGTAATCTCAGCGCTGCGCCATGAAATCAGCGGCATCATCGAAGTAGAGCCACAGGGCGGCAAAGAAGCCAGAGCTCAGGCGGTGCTGCCTGGAATAGAGTCCGGCAACGTCTATCTGCCCCATCCTGCGATCGCGCCTTGGACGATGGACTACATCGAAGAGTGGGCCGCGGCACCGCATGGCGATTACTGGGACCAGATCGACGCCACGAGCCAAGCGCTCATCCGGCTACAGCAGAGGAAGGTTTTCTTCATATGACCACTATCGCCCCGCGCTGGCTACCTACTGGAATGGTGATCGATGGACACTGGGTTGTGGTTTATAAATGCACTAGTTGCGGGTTTGAACATTCTGGCATGACAACTTGGGCAGATCACCTTTGCCAGAAGTGTTGGTGGTGGGCACTAGAGTTACTGCCAGAAGGCCAACTCCATCAACGTGATTGGGTTAACTCATGACAATTTACCAGTGGCTTTGGTTCGGCCTGATCTATCTGCTAGCCGGCCAAGTCTTCAGCCTTGTCTACATGCTGCAATTCCGCAGTGAGAAGCGCACGGCCTGGCTTGGGCTAATGGGGCTGCTGTGGCCCTTATATTTAATCGTTGATCTAGTCGTCACGCTTGCGGCTGGCCTTGGTGCTCATACGCCGAAACTATTGGCAAGATTTGAGAAGGTAAAAAGCTAATGAATCGACGCGACATTCTAAAAACCGCGCTATCGGCAATTCCGGGCGTTCCTGCGATTTCGATCATCAACAGAATTGAGCCTGGGCCAGGACAAGTCTTCGTCATTGAAGTAGAACATCCGATTCAGCATGAACAGGCAGAGATGATTCACCGTGCGTGGGACCAACTTTTCAAGACGGCTGGCATGAAAGCTCCTCCCTGTCTCATCCTACCGGGCGGCATGTCATTGAAGG
>UEXT01000501.1_pt1 | contig 36314 bp, 44 predicted proteins | sample 4301081 | NCBI WGS metagenome assembly UEXT01 (sample SAMEA4773177, study PRJEB27434) | metagenome | biome: 2259; feature: agricultural soil; material: soil | place: USA | collected 2014-09 | depth 0.25 m
GGCTTGAGTTCGTGGTCGGGCCGGAAATCCTCGTCCGGGCGCATCAGCAGATTGTCCCACGGGATTCGATGTTTGTTGAACCACCCAATCGTCGCTACCCGGAACCGTTCATTGCGCCCAGTACAAATATTGATTTCATACCCCTCAGCCCCAAAGAGTCGGACAACCTGCGCGGCTTCCTGGAGCACCGGGGCATCGGTTCCGGCCGAGTGAAAATCATTCCAGCGGCGCGGCTCGTGCGGGGTGGTAATAAGGTGAATGCGATCCCGGGTATCCGCCAGCGTCCCATCGAGGTCCGCCACGATCCTTCGCTTTTCAAACACGTTTTCTCCCCCTCTCGGGCCCTTCCGGCCCGGAAACGGCCTTCTGCACAGCGTTGCACGCCTTGCAGAGCGACGTTCTCACCCCCGGACGACCTCCGGGAGCCCTTCGTTTTAGGACAGACTAGCGCGAGGCGACCGGCGTAGCCTCAAAGCGAACGGACTGCCATTCCTTCTTGATCTCTTCCCGAGTCGCAGGCGGTATGGGCAACCCGCTAAACTCAGCCCGATCATACCGGAATCCTGTCCCCGGATTAAAGGTCATTCCTTGGATCGGGCACTCGTGGTAATTCGGGAAGCAGCAAACTCCCGTTGCGACACAAGCGACTTCGATAAATTCCTCGGCCCATGGATGAATTGTGATGACTGTCTCGCGCATGGCGCGAAAGACATCTTGATATTCGCCTTGTGTTCGTGTACAGAGTCGCACCTTGGCCATCTCGGAGAGGGTCCGGAGATTTGCTTTGACGATAATGTTCGTAGCAATGGCTTCGGGCAAGACGGCTCGGGCGACTTGGGGTGGCATATTTAGAGCCCGGAGATTTTGATAGGCCGTATCCGCCAGGCCCATGGCAGCGTGAAATACACCCCACGCCTCGCCCCACGGCTCATCGTCCTTCGGAGCCCCCGGGAGTCCGTGGGGCTCCACCACTTCGAAGCCCGTCATATCGACGGTCCGCTGCGACTGCTGAGCAAAGGAGGCGTGCCGGGTTCGGACGAGTTGATGCGTAAAGGAACGGGACACCCCTTCGATGAGGAAAATGTAATCCACAAATTCCCAGGAGCTTTGAATCGTGCCCCGCATATAGGCGAGTTGCTCCAATTTACGTTCCATCGGCCAATTGCGAATCTGATTGAACAAGCCCGGGTCCTGCGCCAGCCGCGTCTCCTTGGTAAAGAGCAGAAGCTCCAGCGCCTCGGGCGTTACGGAGATGAGGGTGACTTTCATTCGACCACATACCCCCTGAGTGTGATTTCGATTTCGGTTCGCCCCGGAATAATATGAGGGGTCGCCTTGGCGAAGATGGGAAATTCTAATGCACGACTTGTGAACGAGACACTATATGCCGCGACTTCGGCGCGAAGTCCATCGACCTCAATCGCATGATGCCGGTACGGATCGTTGCTATTGAGGGCAAAGACGCCTCGCCGGAGCCCTTGCCCGAGGTTTACGTTGCACTGATACCGTTCGGCAAGCGCCTTCGTCACCTGACACGAACACATGTGCATGTATCGGCCCGCAAGGTCCTGGATCCAAAGCTCCTGGATCGTTGCGACCTCCGCACGCCACCCGCGATCCCCCGGAACAACGTCACCAGATAATGCCACTCTGCCATAGACCTCATCGAAGTATCCCGCTCCAAGGTCAAGCTCGGCAAGTGCATAGATGCCGGCGCTATTTTGGTTTGTCGGTTTCGTATGTGCCCGGGCGGTCGGGCCCTCCCACACGAGGGCATAGGACGGACTGCTAAGCATCGGCTGAGGTCCATCGACAAACTTCCAGCCTTTCCATCCAACGTACTCCCCGTGGACAATTTTCATACCGGGGTTGGCTCCTCAATCTTTCGTCCCGGGATATGATCCGGAATTGGTCGAGCCGGGAGCTTTTCGGGTAGCGGCTCCGGGACCACCTTGACGACTTCTTTTTCTTTGCCTATGTTCACAGGTCCTCCTTGCGCTGCTTTTCACGCGGAATGAGCCGGTCGAGGAAGCGGGCCCCCTCAGAATTGTCGATAGTAAGCAATCCGGCAAACTTCCCACGCACATGAATCTTAATATGCCAGTGACGGGGCTCACGGGCGATAGTGACTGAAGTGATCAACCCCTCCGCATCGGTGTTGAGAACCCGATACGCAGCGCCTTCTGTCACAGCCATCAACGCATCCTCCAGCCCGATCCCGGGCTAGGGCCAATTGTTAAGAAGAGTGGTGGTGAAGCCGCTGGCTGTACATGTCCTTCGTTTCAATCACGCGGTCGATAAATCGAATATCCGCGACGACATCATCAAGCAACAACTGGCGCCACGTTCCAAAGCGCCCCAGGCTCCAGATTCCATACCGATCCGTCATCGCTAAGATAAACGCTTTCCGCTCGTTCTCAGGGATCGGGAGGAGCTTGCCATACTTCTGATGCTTCACGACGGGATGCGGGTCGATGTCAATAGAAACCTTTTCCAATCCGAGGTAGCGCAGGATGGCTTGAATTTCCTTCGCCACAATCCCCGTCTCTCGTGCATATTCCATTGTGACAAGGTTCCCGGTGACAGAAACCCGGTAGTAGGGCACTTCGACATCTGGAAAGTAGATCGTCTGAAACACATCGACCCGGGGCGATGTGATGTAGAAGTTTAGGGTCCAGATTTCACGCCACCGAAAGTCGAACCGTTCCTCCCAATCAGCCATCTGCATCAGCACTGGCATTGGCATTGTGCTTATGATCGGATCGGAAAGGTCCCTGGTCTTCAGCCACATCGGATTGAATGGGCACCGATATTCAACATCCAATCCTTTCGCAAGTTGCGCGATAAAATCGGGTGGGGCAATGTAGCGGGTGGCGCTGTCTAGATTGAGCACACTCCGGTCGAGGACCTCGCCTGTGACTTTGACTGAATATTCGTTATTGTCTGCGAGCGTTGCCCAAGACCGGAGATGCCCATTTCGACAGAGCGCCTTGCGAACGATGACCTCCCGGAACGGAATGCCCGTGGCTTCCTGAACCGCGCGGGTTCGGAAGCGGAGAAGCGCAGAATGATTATTGGGAAGCTCGGATTGCGCTTCGATGATCCGGGGCGAGTGCCGGCGGAGCATATGCCCCGCCAGCAAGCCCGCCATCCCAGCGCCGACGATCAGCACGTCAGCTGACCTTGACCTCTCCCAGCTCCAGCGACCCCTTGAGGTCCACGCGCCGACCACCCTTGGCGGTGTAGTCCTCGTAGGTGATGCCAGGGTGCTTGAGGACAATTTCCATGGACCGATGCCCATGCGTCCCTTCGCGCCGAGGATTCTTGGACTTGTCGGTAAGGGTGATCTTCTTGCCGGCAAACTCATCAGATGCCCGGGGGCCCCGGGGAGCGCCGCGCTTGCCGCCGCCCTTCGCCGCCTTGGTCGCTGTCGCCTTCTTACCCTTGGCTGACTTCTTGCCCTTCTCCTTGCGCAACTCACGAACCTTGGCCGGAGCCTCGGGCTCAACTGCAGTACCCATACGACGTTCCTCCACGAGTGAAGAGTAATCGGTCACCGAAGAGAGGCGACCGTATGCGACATCGACAAGCTCGCGCCGTTTCAATGTCGCAACTTTGAGCGGGCTTCCCTTCGTATCGAGCACAGGGGAGCCCTGCTGCTTAACGATCTTTTGAAGCACATCCATCGGAAGGTCCCGCAAGGCGAGCTTAGAATGCCGGGTGGTAAAGGTGGTCACACCCTGGGCCTCCAAGTCTTGCGCATAGGGCCGGGCCCGTTCCAAGCGAGAGAATCCCTTGGATGTGAGCGTTCCTTCGGCGCTCAGACTGAGCACATAATACATTGATGATGCCAGCTGCGGATCGTAATATTCTGTGTCTGGAGTTGTCATCGTCCGTTCTCGCTTTTGCGACTTCCGTTCTCGGGTTGCCCGGACCTTCCGGACCTCGGACTAAGGGTAATGTGATGCAACGAAACGCGCTAGGGGCATCAGTTAGATCGCATAGGCCAGCGCAGTCTGTGGCGCAAGAATATGCAAGGACTCCCGGGCCCGGGTCGCGCCAACGTAAAACACTCTGTGTTCGTGGTCAGGCGTCTGCTCCAACGTCTCTTTGGTGCGGGACGAAATGTCGGTACAAAGGACAACGTGATCCGCTTCCGCGCCCTTGACTCCATGGATCGTTTCGATTCGGATGCGCGACGGCTCGGTCAGCTTCTCTCCGCGCCTTAGACATGAGATGTAATAATCGCGGATGCGGGGCGGGATGGCAGTAAAACAGGAAGTCCATAGCTCGCTCCAAGGCCAATCAGAGAAGCTCGCCATTGTGAAGGTGTCAGTTTCCCGGAGCGCGGGGCGGACGCGGCCCAAATAGGCGGCGAGCAATCGGGCCTGTTCTGCATTAAAGCTCGCCATTCGGCCTCGCTTAATCCCTTCCCACAGCCGAATTGCGGCCACGTCCCGGGGATTAATGGAATCCCCAGATCGTGTTCGATATGCCACACCAGCCGATTCACATAGTCGCTCATACTCGCTGAGCATATAGCCATTTCGAGCGAGGAGCAACCAGGAGCCACTTCGCAGATCAAGCTCCTCGATGTCGCGATGATGCTCGATGAGGCCAGGGCGTCCGGAGGGGGTGAAATCTTTTTCGAATCGGTGACCAATTCGTTGAACAATTGATCGGGCGAGCCGGAAAACTGCTTCAGGAAGTCGGTGGGAGATAGGAAGGATTTCATGCTTTCCTTGAAGACCAAGGAAATATTCAACGTCCGCTCCGGCCCATTTGTAGATTGCTTGGTCATCGTCCCCTCCAATATAGACACGCTCGGCGTTCTGAAAAGCATGCCCCACGGTTCGCCATTGGGATCGTGTCAGGTCCTGGGCTTCATCAATAAAAGCGACCTTAACATTGAGCGGAGGCTGGTGGGCAATGAATTGATGGAGGATGTCGGTAAAATCCATCTTCCCGACTTCTGATTTGTATCGGTCAAGAGCGTCTGCGAATCGCTTGAGTCGCCACCAATCTATCTGTTCGCCAAATTCTCGCCAGGCTTCATCGAGCGACTGACAGGTTGTGGAGGCGTAATCCACGATCCGGAGCATCATATCGCCAATGTTTCGATTCCCTCCTGTTTTGACGTAATCGGAGAGCGACCCAAAGGCAGAATCTGTTTCATACGATCCTTTCATTGGTTCTCGGACCATCGCACTAAATGCCCGCCAATCCTTCGGGCTCATAATCTCGTCCCGTGCAAGATTGAGCGATTGAAAGGCGAGCGAATGGATCGTCCGGAACCACGGCAGATCGGCCTTTGGATCAAGCTTAAACTGCATGGACGCTCGGTGGATTGCCTCGTCTGCTGCGGCCTTTGTGAAAGCAACAAAAGCAATCTCGCTCGGGCGCACGCCGCTTTGTAACTCCTCGGCCACCAGCGCGAGCAGACGGGTTGTCTTGCCGCACCCCGGGCCACCGAGGATGAGACGAATTTTATCAGAATTGATCACTTCACCGGATTCCCCTTTCCATTCCACCGTTGTCCGCATCCTTGGCAGCGATACCCTTTCGAGTTGGCCAACACTTCTAAATAGCCGCACCCTGGGCACGCCATCTGTCCTGGCTCGATCTTGAGTTTACCTTTCTTTGTGGGTGTGAAAGACGCGGATGCGGATGGTTTCGAGGAAGATGTCATCGTGGGGTTCCGGGGAGAGGAGAAGGCCCATGCGGTCGAGCGTAGCGATTGTGCGACGAATGATTTCCCGTTGTGCGGTGGAATGCGGATCACCCACATCTTCATAGTAGCGACAGTCGTGGTTGCACGTCGTATTGTGTTCGACGTGATAGCGGAAATGCTTCTCTTTATGCCCCGGAAGGTCGATTTTGATTACGGCCATGAAAGAGTGTCCAGGAAGAATGTATGTCCCGAAGAACCGCAGGAAGCCGGGCCTGCAACATATCCGCAACTTCAAGTATATCGTTGAACGTTCGCGCGTGATACAGGAGCCCGACCGCTCGTTGATATTCATTGTCGAGCCGATCCATCACCTGGTTACCTAACAGCGCGCGTTGTTCCCCCGAAAGGATAATGTCCTTTACGCCACTATCGTCAGACATTCCCGGGCCCTCGTGATTGCGGTGTAAAGCCACTGGCGTCGAAGCTCCGGGTTCCAGGCTCCAAAGCCATCGTCCGCCACAATGACATTTTCCCACTGGGACCCCTGCGACTTATGAACCGTGAGGCAATAGCCATAGTCGAATTGCTGGAGATAGCGGTCGATGATATCGTCCTCCGCCTCGGGGTCTACATACTTCTCAAAGGGAATCGACGACACCGGCAAATCTTCGAGGAGCATCCCCTCCATCAATACATCCATCGCCAGCTCCTCGGCATTGACCCGCTCTGCGTCGCCACCGGCCTCGCACAGTACCCCGTTTAGCAACCCCGTTTCCGCATCATTCTTGAGGCAGACGAGCTTATCCCCCTTGACCGGCAGATCGCCCTTAAAGCCCCACGACCGTCGAATCCGCATATTGAGTTCTCGGCGGATTTTGTTCTTCCCGGTAAGTACCTGCACATCGCGCGGAAGATTGTCGAAGTCGAGCTGGCCACGTCGGAGCTTCTGAACCCGGGGATCGCCCGCGCCCTTGGTGAAAGGAAGGGGCTTGCCTTGCCGAACCGCCGTCGCCCATTGAATGATCGGATTGTCGGCGGCTTGACGATGAATCTCGGTGAGAAGATGATCAGGGCGATGGGAGGTAAAGTAGCCCGCCCCTTTCACCGGCGGGAGTTGCGCCGGGTCCCCGAGCACGAGGATCGGAATGTTGAAGCTGAGGGCATCCTCGGCTAATTCTCGGTTGATCATCGACACTTCGTCCAGAACCAGGAGCGATGCCTCGGCAAGCTCGGAGGCTGGGTTGAGGGTAAAGGTCGGGCCGCCACCTCCGCGTTTGCGTACGAGCTTGAGTTCTTTGATTTCCGCGCGAATCCTTTCCACGTCTGGTTTTGGCAGTCCTTCTGCGACGGCATTGGCGAGCTGAATCTTGAGATTCTTGATCTGCTCCACCAAGAGGTCGTCATTCACCGAATACAGAATCGAATGAAGCGTCCGGGCATTTGGACACCCCATCTTTCGTAGCACACTCGCGGCCTTCCCGGTGAAGGCGGCGAAGAGCACCTTGCCCTTTACATCGGCGGCGAGATACTTGGCAATGGTTGTCTTGCCCGTCCCGGCATACCCGGCAAGATAGAAATAGGGTCTAGCCCTCGCCTGGAGCCAGGCGGCGACTTTCTCCATCGCCTCCGTCTGAAGTGAACTGAAGTCCATGAGCACGCTCCCGTTGATACGCCCGTTCTACCTTCACAATCCCCTCGCCCTCGATAGAAATATCGTCTGACAAGAGGTGTAAAGTAAGTGTTGCCAGCGGGTCATTCGCCCCTTGTTCAAGTGCGATATAGACGCAACCCAGGACTTCTTCATCGTTGATAAGAATCCGGGTCTCATTCGCCTTGCCCATGACGATCTTGACCTTGGGCCACTGACCAACTTCGACGCCTTCAGCCATACCGATACCTCCTTGCTGGGGTGCCAGCTTCGACTTCGATCTGGCCATGAAGCGTTGCGTGACGAAATCCTTCAAGGCCGCCGGGGAGTTTGATCGTTTCCCCAAAGACAAAAACATTCGCCCAACCCTCCGCAGCGTCAAACTCGTAACAGTCCTCGATCAGCTTCCCATCCACATAGACCTTATGAATCTGTCGCGCAATGAGGTCATCTACATGGACGCGGGCCGGAAGCCACTTTGGCCAGTTTTTCCATGCACGACCCGTTAGCAGAAGGCCCAGGGCCGGGATCGCTTTGAGAAAGTCTCCGCGTCGCATAGCTCGGGTGTCCTAAAAGCGGGGGCCTCTCGGGCCCGCCCTCGGAGCGAGAACGGGCCCGGGCGAGGCGTCTAGCCGTTGGCCGGGGGTGTATCGGGGGCCGGAGTCGGGGGCGTTTCCCGAACGGCGGCGTTGACGGTGTCGATCTGCGCCGAAAGGGCGTCGATCTGCTGCTGGATAAGCGCCGCATCGGCCGGGCTCACCGAGGCGGCGAGCTGGGTCTGGAGCCCCGCGAGCTGATCCTGGAGGTCCTTGATCTGCTGCTGCTGGGCGACATCTTCGGCTGTCTCTTCGGTGACGACCGATTCGATGTGCGTCTGAACATCGGTGAGCTTCTGGCTGAGTGCAGCGAGCTGGTCCTTCAGGTCCTGAGCGGAAGCCATGATCGTGTCCTCCAGGTGCGTAAGGCGGTTGAGTACCTCGGTTTTGAACTGCTGGAACGCATGGTCGAACATCAGGAGGCGATTATACTCATCAACCTCGGGGCCCTCCAGTTGAATTTTCACCTTACATTTCCTCCGGGATTTCGGGAACAGGATACTCCACGCTCTGCTGAGCAAACGACTTAACGGACCAGAGGTTGATGAAACTCCCGTTGATGTTAAAGCCATGATGGTCCGCTCCAATCTTCGTGAGCCATGCCCAAACCTGGCGCGCTTGAACCTGGACCCGTTGCTGTTGCAGATATTTAATGAAGTCGGGGCCGTGAAAGTAAGTCCGCCCGTCCTCTGGGCTCGCCCAGGGGCGTTTGAGTGTTAGCTCCTCCCGACTCCGGGCCATCACACGGGATGTGCAATAGGCTTCCAGATAGGCCATGATCTGGCCCTCTAGGCTCGCATCTTTCGGAACCTCCCGGACTTCGACGGCGGTGAGCCGCTGGCGAACAATCTCTTGCCATTGCTTGTTCTTAATCGTCTGCGGCCAGATGTTAATGGTTTCGATGCAGCGGCGCTGGAAGCGAGCTTGATTTTGAAGCTCCTCGGTTGTAAGCTCCAGTCGAGCCCCATTAACGTCCCAAATCCAGTAGGGCGGATCGCTATTGAGTTTAACCAGCGTCCCAAAAACCACTCCTGGATCGCCATCCCCGCCACCCACTCCCCACTTTCGGGTAAGACAGATTTGGCGGTTGCAGCAGGACCGGATCGGCTCATCATTACACTTATAATTGTACTGCTTTTTTCCTGTTGACTTAAGGAGATGAGCCAACTCCTTGTGCCCGATGGGAGGGTCGAAGAACGATTGGTTATACTCATCAATCATCTCCTCCTTAAAATCATCGCCATGAACCTTGCGAAGATAGACGATGATATTAAAGATTGTTTGATTTCGTAGCTCGCTTACCTTCCCCCGAGACATGATCGTCTGGAGACAGGGTGGCCCTTCATTCAGGAGGTTCTCAATCTCCTCGGCCAGCGGGGCACTAATCGCCCGGAGTTTTTCTTCATCGACCCCGTAAGTATCATCAATCAGGTCGAGAAAATCCTCAGGGCCAATCTTTTCACCCTTATGGATGCAGTAGCGAACCGTGTCCTCGCCACCACAATACGGAACATTGATCCAACTTCCGTAGTCCTTATCGCCAGCAAGACGAGTCTGCTTCGGAAAGATTTCTGCTCCGGAGACGCCAAGGGATACGGTCCACTCCATCAATTTGCCACGCATAATCTCTGCTGCAACCGGCTCCGAGGTAAAGCAGTAGAGATGCGCCCCGCCACTTTTTGTTCGGCAAACGAGAAGCGGCAATCCGAGATTGTTGACCTTCTCTTCAAGTGCGATATGATCAATTGAGTAATCGTCAATATCTATCGCACCCCACGTACAGGTCGAATCGTCCCGGATCGGGACCAGGCCGAGCTGAATTTTCCCGGCAAGATGATGTTCCCAGAGGCCCGCATTTGGCGCTGAATGAACGGTGTCGCCGCCGCCTTCGAGCTTCTGCCCGGGCTTCACGGACTTGATGGCAGACTTATTTATGTGATAGCGACCATATGCCCGCATGAGCGGGGCAAATCGCTCAAAGAAGCGTTCCGCCAGCGTGGACGCCACGGGTCGTTCTCCCAGCGTAGAAGCTGGGGGCCCGAGAGGTCCCGGGCCCCGTCGCGTCGAGTGTTAGAAAGACTTCTGCGAGGACTCTTCGACTTCTTCACCGCCAAGGTTCTGCTTGTCGAAGTCGAGCTTGGCCAGCCCGCTCATCACAAGCTCCCGAAGGCCCTTGGCCTCTTCGTACAACGGATCGTCCACTGGGATACGTGCCTCCGAGGCACTGGTCCCGTCGAAGCCGATCCGCCATCCGTGCCACTTACCCTTCTTGTTCTCTTGAAGATTGGTACTGAGCCGATAGCGATGGGCAAAGAGGGGAGCCGGGAAGGGCCGATCATTGTCATCGCGGAGCTTGATGCCCCGGGCCTTGGTCATCCAGGCCTTGTAGGCGCGAATCTGGGTCGAGGCGAAGGCGATGACGCACTGCTCCGTATTGCCATCCGCATCCACCCGAATCCCGTACATGTAGAACGTCTCGGCCAGTTGATTGTCTCCGAAGGGAAGCTTGCCGAAGTCGGTTCCCGCGTCCTCGCGCGCTTTGAGGACTTCGGGAGAATCCGGAGCGTGGAGTCCGACAAAGCCGCCGCCGAGGTCCCGGGGAATCCACTCCACGTACTTGTGCTCGTGATGGACTGGGATGAAGATGATCCCCTTGTCGCCGTCGTACCGATCCCCGGTGACGGTGTTGAAGACCTGCCCCGCCTTGGCCCCTTCGATGTAGGCGTCCTGATCGGGGTCAACCTGCGGGGAGCCTTTCTGGAGAATGCCGAGGAAGGGAAGTGCATAATCCTTAGACGTAGTGTCCTCGAATCCTGCCCCCGCGTCGGCTGCGTACCCGGAGCCTTGGATGGCCTTCGGCTCCTCCGTCACCTTGGCAACTTCCTTACCCTTTGCCATACGACTTTACCTCATAGGTAAAGAGTGATGCGAAGCTGGTTTTTGATGGACGAGTCCACTTCGCTCAAGACTCGTTTTCCCACTCCTCGATGGCGAGAAGTAGGGCCTGCATTCGTTGCTGATATGTTTCAGCCTCTGGCACCGAGAGCCAGTCTCGAATGGTCTTATCGAAAACGATAGACGGGCCCGACAGAAGGGCCCGGACCTGTGCTGATCCAGATTCCTCGCATCCCTGTCGAATCGCCAACCTTACGGCCGCGAATTCCGGGATGCGCAGAAGAGTTTGGATCGTTAGAGCCATGCCCTAAAACCCGTAACCGTCGCTGTGTACTGGAGGAATGCCCCGTCGTCCGTTCTCGCCATCCACCATCGCCACAGGCGGCTCGCCTTGGACCGCTTCCGCAATCCGCCGGTTGAACACCCCCAGTAGCTCCGGAAGCTCCAGCCCTGCGGCGACCCGCTCCCGGCAAAACTTCTGGAGGGTCTGGTAGTGGATCGTTTTTTCTTTCGTGATAGGACGAGAAGGATCAACCTTCGCAATCGCCGCCAGCACGGCCCGGGCCGCCTTCCCCTCGCCCCGCGCGAAGGATAGCGAAACATCGAGCGTTAGTAAATCCCCCGCGCCGTTGGCTTCGAGCCACTCCATTTCTTCCATTCGCTCGGGCGTCTCTTTGGCGTGGAGCTTGGGGTGAAAGCTCTCCCGGACGCGGAGCATCAGGCCATCCGCAAACTCCACATACACCGCATCGCCCTCTTCCTCCCGGAATTCCATCCGCTTCGGGTCCCAATCCATTTCGTCCAACATCTCGGGCACGACAAATTCCGCGAGATAGTGGAGCTTGGCTTTGAGGGCCTTAAGCGTAGCCTCGCCGCGCTCGATGCCACGGCGCAAAAGCAGGACGCGGCGGCTGAGGCGGTTGAGCCGTTGGAGCTGCGGATTCTCCTTTGTCGTTCGCATCGTCCGTTCTCCTCGTGTATTTACTGTGCAACTTCAGATACTCCATCGGCTGCGACCCCCGTGCATCTTCGATCACTCGGCGGGACATTCGGGCCAGGTGATCATTCGGGTCATGGAAATAGGGGCAGATACAGACCTGCTTCTTTCCAAAGCACCCAAGGCAATACGGGTCACGATTCATACAATCCTCCGGGCCAGCGTTTCGCCCAGCGGCTGGGCATGGACATCGAGAAGGAACATTTCATATTCCTTCAGTCGCCGGTCCCATTGCAGAATCCGCAACCGCCCGTCGCCCTTTTCGAGCGCCACAAGTGCAGCCGCGATCATTGTGATCGTGTGCCCGAGAGGGAGGATGTAATCAAGAGACGAATCCCATGGGATCATTCGCTCTCGAAACTTCCACAGCAGCTCAGTCATCGTCGTCGCTTCTTCAATCTCGGCGCGATTGCAGAGAATCTTGATTGTCCCAAATCGGGCGGCCGGGGAAATATCGAACACCGGGCCCCGACCGCGCGGGTTGGGATTCGGAGGCGTTTGGGTTACATAGACAATCGGATTTCTCATACAATGCAATCCTCCCGGCGCACCGCGCCCTCGGGCTCGATGACATAGACGGTGATGTTTGCCTTCCGGGCCGCCCGGACGATTCGCCAATCGGAAGAGTGAAGCGTTTCGTTTGCCTGACGCGGAGCGATAATGGCTGCTGCGGCGCCACGCAATATCTCGCGGTCCCGGGTTTCGGGAAATTTGGGCGGATGAATAACCTTTGCGCCCATACACCAGCCCCGATGGCGCCCGGCATTCGAAATCGGAAACACTTCTACATCAACTCCTGCCAGCACCGCAACCTCGTGGGCTTGCTGTTCGGCCCCAACTTGATCACTATGCCGAAGCCAATCGGGCGCCAGCTTCTTCAAGAGGCGTCGAAAGGAGAATATCTGTTCATCCGTCATACCGGCCGCCGTCCCGGCAAATGTCACAATCATATCCATTCTCTCCGAGGCCGCCCGCTGAGATAGGCCGCTACGTCCATTTTGGATCGCAGCGCCTTCAGGATCGACTCGTCCACCGAATCCCGGGCTACCACATCGGTATACAACACGGCGTTGGTAGTCCCGATTCGATGTTGCCGATCTTCGGACTGGACTCGGAGAAGGAATTTATCGTGATTCGAGTAATAAAAGGCCCGATGAGAATTTGTGAAGGTAAATCCCCGCGAGGCGACGGCTGGATTGGCGACGAAAAATTTGACCTCGCCCGAAAGGAACATCTGCTTATGCCGTTCGCGTTGGGTATCCTTTACTTGCCCATCATACCGGACCGCCGCCTCCGTCGTTCCCGAGGCCGTCAGGGCCCAAAGGATATTGGTGATATCCATAACGAACCGGGCCCAGATAATCACTTGCCCCGGGGCGCGCAACGCTTCTTCAATCGTTCGTTCTAGCCTCGGCAGCGCCCCCTCAATCCGCCGCTCGGGCTCCTCCCCGTCCGAAGGATAGAAGCCACAGGCGATCTGCTGCAAGCGCAGCCGGAGCAGCATGGCTTGATCAATGATCCGTTGATTCTCTTCGCCCCCGGGCGGGAGCTGAAGGATGGCTTCGTCACGGAGTTGTTCATAGACGGAGGCCTGCTTCTCGGAGAATTCAACCACGAGCTTCTCAAAGGCTTTCTTGGGCAGATGCTGTAGCTCTTCATCCTTCGTCCGGATCACCGTCCGCACTGCCATCTTCGCCCGCAACTCATCGAGGTTCCGAAACTTCTGCCGGCCCGTCTTTTCGTCCTTCACCGGGATCATCGCATCATACGGCCGTCCCGGGAGCTTCTTAAAGTACCAGATTGCATAGCGCAGCCGGAACTGCCTCCAGGTCATCGGGCCGAGAATCGCGGGATGAAGAAATTCAAATTGCGAATAGTAGGCAAGCGGCGTCCCGTCCTTGTAGGGAGTGCCGGTGAGGATTCGCCGGATCACCGACCGCTGGGAAAGTCGGATGATCTTCCGAGACCACTTCCCCGTTGGATTCGAGATGTCGTCCGACTCGTCCAAGAACCAGGCACACCGGCGTTCCTGGAGGAATTGGGTGAGGACGCGAAGGGAATGTTTCTGGAGGAAGGCGTGATACGAGACGCAAAGGATAATGAGCTTATCCTTCTGATCGACAAACTCACGGACGTTCTCCTGCACCCCTTTGCGCCAATACTTCCGGGCCTCCGATCCCCACCACACCATCACCTCATACGGATAGTCCGGGGGAAGATGGAGCGCGAGCTGTTCAGGCCAGTTGGCATGAACCCCGTTGGGCGCCGTCACGATACAGGCATCGACCGCCCCCCGCTCGTGCCAGGCGCGCAGCGTATTGATAGCAAGCCAGGTTTTCCCTAGCCCCTGTTCCCAGAAGATCGCCGCCGTTTTCCAGCCCACTGTTCGCTCGAAATCGCTGAGCTGATACGGGGCCCATGGTTGCGTATGGAAATTGCTCATTGTCTTCGTCCGTTCTCGGTCGGAGGTCCCGACCCGGGGAAGATAGTATTAGCAACCGGCTCCCGGAAGCCCCTGCTAATATAGGCTAAAGTCGAAACGAGAAAACGATTTACACCCTCACGCGCGCCCGGCTAAGTATTAGTAAAGTGAACACTTACCAATATCGCGTAAGCTCCTAGTACGAGAACGATTTAGAAAAATCAGATAATCGCTTATTAGCATATTGCTACTAAATCGTGTGAAATTTTTTTCACACGTTCTTCTTTCGGCCTTATAGGGGGTCCCAATTTAGTAGCTCGCGCTACTCCGGATCGTGCTCGCGGCGGGCTGGCGGATTTCGCCGCCGCCACCACTGGGGCAGCTTGATCATAAGCAGCACCAATCCGAGCCCGGCCCCTTCCGCCATCGCGTGGAGAAGATTCCCGGCTGCTTGAGCGAGGAGCCGTTTCGCCTCAATCATCCCGAGATACGGGCACACGGCCGCGTATTGGGTTAGTGGAGATGAAAACGGATTCGATAACATAGGCCAACGGTCCCTCCAAGATAGGAAATGCCTTTTGTTGAGAGCGTTGGCCCGCCCGCAAAGCAGGCGTCCGGCAGCGGCAGTCCCAGGAACCTTGGGCCCCGGAGCTTCCGGTTGGCCTTGGACAGCTGGGTTTCGAGGGAATCCATCCTCGCCTCCGCCACCTTTCGATAGGACAAGGCGGAAGCGATCAGCTTACTGTCATCCGCCACGATTGTGCGATAGCGGTCGTTTTGTTTTCGAAGGGAATCGACCAGCGTCAGGGCACTGGCGAGATGATACTGCGACGCCTGGAACAGCGTCTCCCAGGTTGTCACCGAGGTGTCCTTGTTTTCGGTAGCGACCCGGGCGACACTATCCAGCTTCGCCTTCGCCCGGCGGAGGTCCCGGGCCGTCCCGGAAAGGGCCGAATCTCGCGCGGAGAGACTGCCAGTTAGCGAGTCCCGGGCCCGGGCGGCGTCGGTAAGGGCCGAAATTAGGACATCGCGTTCGGCCTTTGCCTGATTCTTGGTCTTGACCAACTCTTCGGCTACGGGGTCGGGCCCGGGACTCTTGCCCAACAGTCGCCAAAGAAACCATCCTGCGGCCGCCACTGCGAGAATCAGAAGAACCGGGCGTGCTTTGGCGAGAAGCCCCGGTTGAAGGAACCCTGCGCGCCTTTGCGAATGTTTCGAGGCAGAAAGGGCGCGTCGGATGGTGGCTTCGCCTTCTTCAAGTGCCGAGGTTTCGGCGGCTTTTTCTTCTTCGCCATTGTCTCTCATCCCATACCACCAGGGCTAGAATTAGCAACCAGGTCACGGTATCAGGGGTGCCGTTACTTGAAACTCTGTTTCGCCAGAAGAGGTGCGAAGTAGAGCGAGTCATCGGCAGGGAGATCAGGACGAAATTTGCTCCCGTACCGCAGCCGCAGCATCACGGAATCTTTCGCACACAGGTTCTTACTCGCCGTCGTCCATCGCACCACTGTATCCGGGCTCACCCCGTCGTTATAGATCGACACTTGACACATCTGGATTGTTGCCGCAACGCCACTATCCCCACCCGCCTTCTTCGCCCAGTTACAGCCGATCTTTAGCGTCCCTGCTAACGTGTCGATCACAGCCTTCGCCGTATCGCACGACGGCGTATACAAGACCGAGGTCAGCTTCACGGTATCCCGGGGCCAGATGTAGTTGCCGAAATAGGCAACCTTGATCGGTCGGAAGTAGCACGACTTTGTCGAGTCCACCGCCGACCAGGGCCCCACCTTCGCCACCGTCACAGAATCGTAGCGGGCCCGGATACGATAGCAGTATTGGGTTCCGGCGGTGATGCCTGTGCGAATGGAGCTGGTCGCGGTAGGCAGCGGCCACGCAACGGTCGCGTAGGTGCCGCCGACCGAATTGGCGCGCTGTAGCTCGAAGCCTGTGTGGGCTGAGGAGTTGATCTTCCAGCTGACCAGGATCGTGGTCGTATCGGGCCGCGAGTTCACGACAACGTCCGAGGGGTTGCACAAGGCACAGAACACCGTCTGGTTGCACCCATTCGGGCTCCGCGTCCCGGCCCCGGCTGCTGCGCTAATGCAGACGAAATAGCTCACCGGCGCGGTCCCAAACGTGACCGGGACAAACGCGGAATCGTTCAGCCCGGCATTCGCCGCTTTTCCGAGCACGACGGTCCATGGCGAGACATTCAACCTCACCGTATCCGCATAGCTCGTCGCCCCCGCCACGGCCGCCCACTTCGCCACAAACCACATCCCCGAGCCCTTCACGCGGGTCGTGAGGCTGACGTTGGCGGGTGCCGGAAGCATACTCGGCGGCGAGCGAACCGTCACGATAGAGCTATCCATGATTGTGCCGGTTCCGCCTGTCACGAGATACTGTCCTGGGGTGGCACCGGCCTTGTAGTGGAAAAGGCCGCCCGTATCCGTCTGAACCGATCCGCCCCCGCCGCCCATCGACAGTAGTGCCGGGCCGTGATCGAGACCATCGGACCATGCCGCTTTGATTCGGAAATCGACTGTGCCTCCGGTATCGACGGCTGCCGAGTCTGGAGTCATAGTGACGGCGACGATGCTCGGGAGGGGAACGGGGGGAAACACTTTGGTCGTGTCGCACGCACCTGGCGTCCCGGGTGGCGGGGCGATGACGACTTGGGTTCCGGAGTACGTGGTCAACCGGAAACACTTCACGATGGCGACCGAGTCAATCTTGGTCTGCGCGTGAGCGAGTCCGGGAAGGCACAGTAGGGCTGCGACGAAGAGGAGCTTCAGCGTTCTCATGGTCCCTTCTCCACCAGCTCGAAATGTGGAAGATCGTTGAACTTCTGGTCGTTGAGGTCCCGGTCCGAGTCCCAGTCCCCACCCCACCGAATCGGGATACCCAGCTGCGTAGCGATACCGACCACGAAACCTCCAAACGCATAGAAGCGTCGCGTGTCGTTCCATTGGATCGGATACGGCGCCACGTCCACCGCCAAGGAAGCAACACCGAGCGGATAAACGTGCTTGGAGTGGTTCGTATGACTCGTACCATCGGCAAGGTGCTGCGCTTCCTCGGCTTCGCTGCGTTTCCCTTGAAGGACTTTGCAGTCCCAGTGTTTTATGACTTCATTGAACAACCGTTGAAGCCGTTCGTCACATGTCGCAAGCTGCGCCTTTGAGGCGTCTCCGAAGGCGGGCATACGGGCTCACCCGCCACTGGTATCGACCGGGCCCGGGCTCGCGGCCGGATCGCGCGGCGGCGCAGGCGGGCGACGGTCCCCGATCCCCCGCCCGAGAGCCGCGACGGTGGCCCCGCCGATAGCCGCAAGGGCGCAGAGCTTTGCGCCGATAATAGGCCAAAGGTGAAGGATGGTATCGCCGGTAGCGATACAGACGGTTGCGGCTGTGCTGACCCCAAGGCCGATATAACTGATCAGCTTTGAAGCCGAGGACCTGTGGAACCAATGGAGAATTTTATTCATTACTGGACTCCTCGGTGAAGAAGGTTTTGACTACTTGAAGAAAGTACAGAAAATCAAACGGCTTCGTCAGCATAAAGGAATTCTCGGGCATGCTTCCGACGATGTCGTTTTCGCAGTAGCCAGTAATGAATAAGATCGGGATGTCTGGTTGTAGGGCCCGGAGGTATCGCGCGGCATCGAACCCCGTCCCATCGTCTAACTTAATATCCAGGACCGCCAAATCAAACTTGCCGACCGTTTCGATGAGTTGCCGGAAACGGGACATGCTGCTTATGGTGACGACTTCGAAGCCCGCGCCCTCTAGGACACGATGCGCAATGGCACAGATGCCAATGTCGTCCTCAACAACGATGATCCGTCGCATCTCACGAGGTAGATGGCGGATTGCTGTGGGGATAGGAACCAGGGTCGAACTCAATACCCAGCTTTTCCCCAATTTTCGCCAGAAAGACTCCTTGGAAATACAGGCGGACGTTAATGTCTTGGATAATGCGTGCATGTTCATGACGTCGCTCCCGTGTGACTTCACTGTCCTGAATCAGCCCGCCTCGGTTGTCAATCCCGTTAATGAGGATGGCGAGTTTGCGAACCTGATGCTGTGTGCGACGAATCGCTTCCTGATTTTCCTGATGCTTATGTTCGATGTCGTCGCGGATCGCTTGGGCCAGCTGGGCAATATCACTTGGGACTTTTCGTTGGAAATTGAGGAAGGCGATAATCGCCCAACCCCCAATCGTGACGAGAAGGCCGATGAAGGCAAGCTGACTCCAGATAATCACTTCATGGCCTTGCGTGATCGCTTGCGCTTGCTGGAGAACAAGACCCTCGGCTAGTGTCGTTACCAGGGTCATGCCAACGGCAATTTTGGTCGTGAGGATCGGAATGCGCATTATCTTAGTCCTCGTCCTTCTCCGTGAGTCCTGACCATGTCGTTGCGCCTATCCCTGATAGACGATGACGGAACCGAGTACGTTGTTGCACAAAACGTCAGCCTTGCCAGCTTCAAAAACCTTCGGACCTCCCAGCCGTTTATTACCCAAACCCTTGCGCTCCTCAAGCGCATCGCCACCGCCACGCCTCGGACCCGGGGGCGGCTTACCAGTGGGGCACGGGATCGGAAAGTAAATCCGTAAACCCACCAATCATGTCGTTGTGAACGCCACTGGTGTTCCAGAGGCCGATGCCGATGTAGGCATAAGCCATAAACCAGTTGTCCAGCGTATTCGTGCTATACAGTGTCGTCCACGCCAAATGATCAGTGCTGTATTCGAAGTAAAAGGTATTGCTCGGAAGGTCGTGACGAATCCGCCACCAGATCGGGCCTACGCTCGTATGCGCTCCAGAGGCGAGAATGCCATTGCCATACGTCGTATCTTCAATCTCATACCCCGCATTCGAGTAGCGTAGCTCGAATGGATCAACATGGAAAAACTGCCAGAGCCCGGCGAACGCTGGGACAAGGCGCGTGAGCTTGATCTCAATAGACTTCCCCGTCAAGTCGTAATTGCCCCCGGAATAAAACGCAATCTCGGACAGCGTTCGCACCGGGCTGCTCGTCTTTACTTGAATGAGAACCTGATCCGGCGCGAGAATGTCGTCAAGCGTAATGTCCGGGGCCCCGACTCCGCCGAACGTCGGTCGCCAGATCATTCCGTTTGCTCGTCCATTTTTGAAATGATCTTCGAGGGCAACCAACGGCTTTCCGTCCGTACAATACAACGGCACGCTCCCGGGCTTCTCCGCGCCGCCGACCGTCAACCGCCAGGCGAGATTTTTGCGGAGCCAGATTTCCACATTCGGATTCGTTCGCCAATCCAGAGCCTTGCGCGCGGGAACGAGATTGGCAACACGCCACGCGGTCGCTTTGCGCGGCTCGACTTGCGAGCTGGCCGGTTCGGGCGGGATAACAGGTCCCAGATTGCTTGGGCGAACACGCACAATATGAGCACCGAAAAAAGAAATCCACATCCAGGAATCTTCCGCCCGGATGCCGAGGCTGGGGAGCTTGCGCGGGTCGAAGGCTTCCCCGGTCGCCGGATTACGCGACCAATACGTTGGCTGATGCGCATAGAAGCCAAATCCTCCGGCGTATTGTCCGTGTGCGGGGTCGTCATAGCGAAGGCGCGAGCCAAGGAAGCGGGGGTGTTTGGTTTCGTTGTCCTCACGCGTTTGGAGGAGAAGGCTGTAGCTGCCCGTTCCAACATCGTCCGTCACCGCTGCCCCGATGACCTGATTCCCATAGTCGATGATCCGGGCAGCACGGCGCGCGCTGATGTAGGGAACGATGGCCGCGATAATGCCACCGCAATCGGGAATCGGAACGTCCTGAAGATCGAATACGCCATCTCCGATTGGCGGAAAGCGATTGTCCGTAAAGATCATACCGCCATCTTCGTCATCTTCCCCACCAAACATAAACCACAGATCAAACCACCCAGCCGCATTAGGCTGGCCATTGACGGTTCCGCTGGCGCCTTGTTCGCTCGGGGTTGTCCACAGCGTGCCGGAGATGCGCCCGCTGATCAGATCGAAGAGTCCATTCAGTTGGCGATCAAAAACCGGGGGATGCCACGGGACCTCGGCCAGCCGAAATTCAACCCCCTCGCTGACCAATATGTCCGACATATCATAGTCAGAGCTAGCAGGCCCGGCAGGGTCCGATTTCCCAATTGCGAAACAATTTACTTGTGACCGATCAGTCGAATTGTTTGCGGTTCGCGCACCTTCGCGGAACCAGAAGTCTTGCCCTTTGTACTTAACCAGAATCCACCCATCGCCAAGGAACCCAAGGCCGATGTTTATATAGAGATGTTTCAACCCTTCGATGACATCGTTCCCCGAAATCGGGTCCACGGCGGTCGGCTCGTCAAGCTGATTCTCGCTTATGTAGGTGAGCTGATCCTGGGTGAATTCAAAACGCAAGCGCCGATCCGTCTGGACATAGAGGCGAAAGACAGGGAGATTGGTATTGAAGGTATCATCGAAGCTCGCCGGGGACTCGCGCCCGTCGAGGATTTGAAATTCATTCGTGAAATCAAACGGCCGGAGATACAAGTGATAGCTGATCTCTCGGACAGGACGCGGGAGGTCCTTGGAGAAAAAGGCAATATCAGCACTCGCCGTAAAGAAGCCCGGGCCGGAGATGCCGCCGGGCGAGTAGACATTGATCTGATTATTCTGGACCTGTTCGTATCCGCCAAACGAGGGGCTGACCCCGGCGAAGTTGTCTACCCACAGCAGCACCATCTCGAACGGGTCTGGCTCGCGCTCAGCATCCCACAGACTAATTTCCCCAATCCAGAAATTGTCTCCCGCATTGTAGATGGTCGTATCAAACAGGATCGACCAATACCGAAAGAAATCCATCGAATCGGTATCGGGGTTGAGTATCCAGTCGATCAGGAGTACACCATCCAGCCATCCCCGAATCCGGACCTTCTCCCCATCGTTCCAGAATCGCTCTGTCAACGTTCGGAAGGTGTGCCAATCTTGCCACTTCTCGCCAGCCCATCCGCCTGGCGTAAAGTTGTCGCTCCCGAATCGGGCTCCATCCTTTTTGATCGAATCGAGACTGCCTGTGTAGCGCACTCGGGTCGGACCCACCCCGGGGTCATAGGTTTCGAGGAGGCCGGTCGTGGCAAGATGATTCCCGTTGAGATTGGCAACGCGGCAGCCGAACAGCGCCGGAAAGACTCCGGCCGGAGGATCGGAAACAAACAGCGACCACAAGTCTCCATCAACCTTGAAGACCACTTCACTCCAGAGCCGGTTAAATCCGCCCATAAGGGCATGCTTCAATACCGCTTGCCCAAGGGCAGCGGAGCCCGTGTACTTCAGCGATTTATGACCGTTATAGAGGGTTGCGGGGTCGAGCGAGAGCCCGGCCGTCACACTCGAAGGGTCCCAAACACTCGTGCCAGAAGAAACCGCCCCTTTGAAAGCGGCGGTGTTCGAATAGTTGAACCGCTCAATAATGAGACTCATGGCGGATCAAGATTCAGCACCCGATACCACACCGAATCCTCTTGCGCATTGCCAGAGGGAAGCTGGGTATGGATGTACGTGGTCTTGGGCGGCTTATCAAACCAATTCCGTAGTGCTGCCGCCGGTTTGCCACGCGTTCCGATGGTCGTGCGCTGGGTCGAGGGCGAAAGCGTATGTTGAATGGATGCGACCGCGAGCGTCTGGTCCGTATCGTAATGCTCGCCGTTGGCCTCATAGGTGTGAATATCATTGAGCTGCACGGGCCAGAAATAGCGCCGCTCGATCTGATGCGTGAAGGACGGGTCCTTAAGGTCTGCAAGCGCCGCTTGGCCCATTGTATTCGCTTCAAAGGATGTGTCGATGTTGGTGGATTGCGCTTCTGCCAGCTGCATGAAACGCGGGCCATATTGAATCCCTGAATCAATGTCTTCAACAAAAACCTCCTGCCATTCCCCGGCCGAGGAATTGAAATACCGGATGCGAATGCGATTCCGAATATCAACCCGGGAAATTGGCATGCCCTTGATCGAGAAATAATCCCTCGGACCCATCACCGCATCAACCCTCGACAGCGCCCGATCCGGGTTGTAGAAGGTGGGGACAAAAATGTTTGGCCCAAGGGTTTGATCTTGATACATTACCCGGAAATCATATCCCTGCTGGAGTGCGATGGTCCGCAACGCTTCCATGAGGGACATTTTTTCTTGGGTGTATTCCCGCACCACCCAGTCGGACAGCGGCGGTGGGGCATATATGTAAGTGTTGAAGTAATCGGGGCTGGGTGCGCCGCCGGTAAAGGGATAGGCGAAGTCCAGAATGCCTTGAAGGACTTGAACCACAGGCCCCTCACTTATGGTCCGGGCATCTTCGATCCATTGCTCAACGAAAATCGACGCATCATCTCGGACCGAGATGGCAACCGTTTTGTCATCGGAATTCGGATCAACCTCATCAATGCGTCCTTTGAGAACATGTCTCCAATTCGCCGGGCCCGCCCCGGGCGCATCACAGGAGGTCTCAAGCACGAACGAATTCCCCGGCCACAGGGGCGGTTTTGCCTGCGGATTGCCTCCAGAAATTCCAGTGCTCATAAGGGGGGATAGACTCTGCCCGGCAACCTTGCGCGCAAGACGAATCGTCCCGGAAGCGCACGGCTGGTCCAGGTCCTCGCCCCAGCTGGCTTCAAAGAGGCTGTCTTTTCCGGCGATGGAGGTTAATTCGATAGGATTAAACGAAAACACACCGCCCGGGCCTGCGACAGTCAGTCGGACCCAGACGCCATACCGCGGAAGGGAAAGAATGGGATCGTTTGCTCGCATTGCACTCTACTCCGCCTCCCGGGCCGTGAACTTGGCGATGCGAAGGAATCCGTCCACCGTTCCATCCGAGAGAAATTCGACATCTCCCATTTCGACAATAACGGTAACGATTCCCAAACCAACGCAATCTCCAGACATCGTTATCTCGGCATCAAGCGCACACACAGCGGCTAGGTCCTCGAATTCCTGCGGCAAGAGCGGGCCCGTCGTAAAGTCCCAGACGCGCTTTTCCGCCCGCACGGTTGAAATCCAATTCCCCGCATACGCCCGGCCCCGATCCCCGAGCTTCTCAGGAGCCCGTTGCGTGGCACCTGTGCGCTGAATCGGGACCACGATTCCGCCAAGCTGAAGAAAGGTTCCTGCCATCGTTACGGCACCTCACCCCATCGAGACGTATTGCCAAACTTCGCGGCGGCTTCTTGACGCGCGACGTTCTTGATATCGCGCCATTGCTCCTGGGCCGTCTTGTTGGCCCCATTAATATTGACCTCGCCAATATTGATCTCGACCCGAGCCCCATTTCGCCCATCCGAAAATGCCGGGGCGGCCACTTCACTTAGGTCGATCACCGGGGCCTTCCGGACAATGGCCTCTTGAATCCCTCGGATCGACGCAGCGGCTTGGGTGGAGAATACCTCCCCGAGCACATCGATCAGCTTCTTTACGTCAGGTGCCACGGTCGTCGCGGCCCCGGAAAGCTCGTTTAGGAGTTTTTCTAGCACTCCTGCAAGGCTGCCAGCCGTCGTTTCGAGTCCCGAGCCGATACTAGGAGCCTGCGGATTTAGGACAGCTTCTAGAGGCTGTCCCGTAAGCGCAATCTGGAGGGACTGAATTGCGCCAACGATAGAGAAGGCCGCGCGCTCCTGCGAGGTCTCAACCGCCGTGACCAACGGCGAAAGTGTCACCGGCGTCCGGTCCAGTGGCGAGCCGGGCGGAAGGGTCGGAGGCTTGAGCCCTTCTTGAAGCTGCGACTGGAATTCCCGGAGCTGGCGACGGAACCCGGTCGGCACGTTCAGGTCCGAGGCCATGTTATTCGCTGCATCGGTCGCAGAATTGAGGGCATCGGCAAATTGGCCAATGAACTGGAGCACTTCGTCAGCGCTACCAAACTGACCAAAGTCCGCGAGCTTTAGCTGCCCCGCCTGGATCGCGTCGATGAGCGCGAGAAGTTGGGTGCGGAGACGCTTACGGCCTTCGGCGGTGGTCGTATCAATATCGCCAATAAAGCTGGCGAGTCCCGGGGCTGCATTCTTGAGTACGGTGACTAGGTTGTTCAGACTATCCGCCGTATCAACGGTGCCTTTCGTGAGCTTGGTGCGCACGTCCGCAATGTCCAACTGATTCTGAATCGAGTTGGAAAACTTTGTCAACCCTTCAGCCGCCAGCCCGGCCGCTTGATTCAGTTGGGCAAGAGCCTCGGGACGGAATTTCCCCTTCGCATCAACAAGCGAGATACCCAGGGCATTGGCCGCTGCCTGAAGGTCCTGGAAAGTGATCCCGAGATGCTTCAACTGGTCATTGAGTGCATCAATGCCGATTTTGTTCTTGAAAAAGTCCTTCAGTGCATTGATGTCGTCCTTTGTAAAGGCCGAAGTGGTCTTGATTCCGAGGTTGCGAAGGAATTCCGATTGGACCGGGCGGTTAAGGATTCCCTGAACTCGGGCAATGTTCCCAAGGCCCCCGGCCGAAGCGTTGATCGAAAGCGTGAGTTCACGAAGGGCGCGATTGTTCGCTGCCAGAAGCTCCTCTTTGTCCTTATCCTTGCCAATGCCGAGGAAGGAACCAATGCCTTTCAGGATGCTGATGCCGCCAGAGACCAGCGACGCAATCCCTCCGAGGCCCTGAAGCGATGTGAGGCTAATGCTCTTTGCCTTCAACTCCGCGAGTTTATCCAGTGAGTTGGATACCTTGTCGATTCCCGCTGCAACTTCATTGAGTGAATCCGAGACAACCCCCAGCGTTCCGAGAAGATCAGTGAAGGCATTAAAGAGATTTGCAATGGCATGGAGCTTGTTGAGAACCTTCTGTGTCTTCGAGCTTACGCCATCGAGCTGGATGTTCATGTCGCGGAATACGCCAACCATGATCTTCCAGGCGGCCGTCGCTTGCGCAATCTTCTCCGGATCGCCCGACGCAATGGCTTCTTGAACCTTCTTGGAGAACCCAGCGGCAAGGCCCCGGGCCGCCGAGTCAATGGCAATAAGGCCATCTTGCGCCCGCTTGACCCCGAGCACATCCTTATTTGCCACCGCTGCATCGAGGTCCGCCTGAACCCGGAGGAATTGCTCACGGAGACGTTCCAGGCGCGTCTGGGAGTCGGGATCAATAATCTCCACCGGGCTCACCGTTGGCAGCGAACGCAACAGGCGGTCCCGAATCTGAATCAGAGCGTTAACAACCTTCTGGTTGCCAGCGTTCTGTTCGATGGCCTGGTTAATATCATCCTCCAGCGTCTTAGCGTCCCGGAGCGGCTGACGCATAAGAATCTGCTGGAGAACGATGTCCTTGGTGGATTTCTTAATCGCATCAATGCGCGTCAGAATCTCCGAGGCCCGGGTCCGGAAGTTACCCAGCTGGGTCAGGTCCGGAGCCGTTGCGACGGCGATAGCCCGCTGAAGCTCTAGGGCAAGCTGAAGGAGTCCCGAGTCTGGCCGTTGGCCTTTGGCAAGGACCTTATCCACCCGGGCAAGAATCTCATCATAGAGCCCGCGCACGCGCTCCAGCGGCCCGGCAAGTTGCTCCTCTCGATCTACCGCGCCCCGCGTGCTCCGTTCAACAAGATCAAGCTCCCGGATCGCACTGCGGACCGATTCCCTGAGCGCGTTGAAGGCTGCTCCTGGAGCCGTAACAGGTTCGGCCCCGGCCGTTGCCTCACCGAGCTGCTTCATTAGCTCAATCGTGCGCGCCTGAACGTCGTTGGCTTCCTTCTCTGCACGCTCCTTCTGCTGAAGGGCGTCCCGGGCCACTTTCAAGCGGCCATTCGTCTCCTCAATCGCCGCATCTAGCTCCTTGAGCTGCTGAACGGTTTTCGGATCAACCGTTTTGTCGAATATTGGAGTGCCCAGAAAGCTGATCCTCGGGGTGAGGACTTTCTTCTTGGCCTCTGCATCGAGCTTGTTCCGAGCGTCCTGGAGATTTTTGAGTTGGGACTCGATGTTTGTCACCAGCTCTTGCGCCTGCTGCGCATTGAGCGAAGCAACCTGGCTCCCAAACTGCCCCATCCGGATCGCGCCTTCGATAGCTTTTTCGGCAACTTTTTCGAGCGCAATTCCGAGTGCCGTTAGGACGCCAACAACAATTAGCCCGACTCCGGTGAACGTTCCCAGGCCAATCCCGAGGGTCAAGAGGGCGATTCGCAGCGTGGCGAAACCGACCGTGAACCTGCCGACCAAAGAAATGAGCGGGCCAATAATCGCCACCAACCCAAGAATCCGGGCCCCGGTGAGGAGAAGGGCGGGGTTGATTGACGAAAGGCCGTGAACGAGATCAGTCGCCTTCTTGACGATATTGGTAAAGGAATTGAGAAGCCCGGTATCCCCGACCGCGATAGCCAGTGCAATGGCATTGTTCTTCAGAAGCGTTAGCTGAGCGTTGAGGCCCTGAAACTGAATATCTGCGACCTTCTGCGCTTCGCCTTTGGCAAGGTCGAGCTTTGCGGCCAGCTCGACAATTGAACTAACTCCCTCATCCAGAAGGGCGGAGGCCCCGGGGGCAGCACGCTGGCCGAAGATTCTGAACAATTGGCCAATTGTGACATTCTTCTTAGCCAATTGATCAAGAATGGCTGGTAACGGAATCAGCTTTTTGGTTAGCGGGTCGATGGCCTTAATGTGAAGGTCCTGAAGCGCCTGCGCTGCCTGTCGAGACGGATTGACGAGTCGAGCAATGACATTCCGGATCGCGGTTCCGCCAATCGACGCGGCTTGGCCAGCATCCGCGAGCTTGACGGCTGTTGCGAGCACAAAACTGAGATTCTGCCCAGCAGCCTTTGAAATTGGTGCCATATACTTAAAGGCATTTGCCAATTCCGTAACCGAGACAACCCCTTCCAGGCTGGCTTTGACAAGCTTGTCGGTAAACAAACCCGCATCCCGGAAGCCCAGGCTAAAGGCTTGCAATCCCCGAGTAACAATTAGCGAGGAGTCGGCAAAATTCAGATTCTCGATTGTGGCCAGGTTGATGATCGGAGGCAGCAGCGCCATGATATCCGCCGTGCGTGCCCCGGCCTGTCCGAGAATGGCAATACCTTCGGCCAGCTCAGTGGGAGAAAACTTGGTCTTGGTTCCGAGGTCGAGGGCGACCGCGCGAAGCTCGTCAAAGTGCTGGGCAGAATCGTCCACCACCGCCCGCACCCGGTTCATTTGGGCTTGAAAATCCCCGGCAAACTTCGCCACCGCGACCCCAGCTCCAACGATAGGGAGGGTCAGGTCCCGGGTGATCGCGTCGCCGGCATTCTTAATAGCATCCCCGGCAACGCTGAGGCGTCGAGTGTCCGAAAGCGCCTTATTGAAATCCGCATTCCGAAGTTCACCCAGAATGCCGGCAACAACGCGCTGACCGACAAATCCACCAAGCGCCTGGGCCTGAGGAATAAGGCCCCGGAGCTTTTCGTTGAATACACGATTGATATCATTCATCTGCCGTTCGAAATTGCCTCTATCAATCAGGCCTTTATCGAATTGCTGACGAACGAAATTCGTGCTCAGCGCAGCGGTCTGCCGGAACCGATTGATGCGATTTGTGATTAGGTCGATGTCGGCGGAAAACCTGGCTGAATTGGCGAGGCCCCCGAAGAGTTGCTGCGACGAAAGCCTGCCGGCATTCCGTGCAAAATCCTGAAGGAGCCGACTTGACCGCCCTAGCTCTGAACGCAGCTGAGCAGCATCGGCTCCTACACGGACCAGCAGGCTCGCAATCGTTGCCATTCGCTACTCCTCGTCTGTGCCCATCTTTGCTTTTTCGCGCTGTTCTTCAAACTCCTCGTGCTGGATAGTCTTGACGGCCAGATATTCTTTCAAATCTTCCATCGAAAACTTCTCCAGCACGTCATCAGGATGCCAGCCAAGCTCTAGGGCCAACTCCCAGGCTATACGTCGAATTGGCCGGAGTCGGATTTTCCCACAAGCTCTTCAACATCCTCCTTTGTGAACTTCGACAGGTCCATCCCGGCCTGGTACACGCGGTCGAGCGCGGCCGAGGACTTCCCCGCCAGCACGTCGATTTCCGCTTTGGTGAACATCCGTTCCTTGGTCACTGGATCGACCATAATGAGCGAGCAAAATTTCGCTCGAACATTCTGCATGTCGATCCGCTGCGCGCGGCCCACCCCTTGGATGAGACTGGCTTCGAAGGCGTCCCGTTCCTTGCCGGTGAGCGACTTGATCAGGACCCAGGCGGTTTCACCATTCTCGCCCCATTCCGGGACCTCAACCTCCCGAAACTCGATGTCCCGTGCATCAGTGATCTGCTTCTTGTTGAGAAGCGACTTCGGCTTTTCCAGCGCAACAGATTCCGTCATACGGTGTGCCCTCCTTGGGGGCTGGGGTGAGGCTGGGCCCGGGACTTTCCCGGGCCCGTCAGGGGAATGCTTAGACAAGCTCGCCGCCGCCGACCGACGCTGCGTCAGCATTGGCCAGGAAGTCGTAAGTGACCTCCTGATAGCCGTCCGGGGTGGCATCACCAGTCCGACTCGTCACATAGACTTCCTGACTGAAGCCGGTCACACCATCCGGGAGGACGGTGATGGTGATTGGGGTCTGGGCGATTTCAGCGGCGAGAAGGGCGGCTTGGCCCGGGTCCCCCGGCATGTACAGCCCGCCGACGCTGTACTTTTCTTCCTTGGGCTGGGTAATGGCCCAGGGGGTGGCCCGGTTGAAGACAGCGAACGTCTGGGTGTTCCGTGTCCGCTGCTTGTTGTACTTGTTCAGCCCCTCCACAACGTTCGCGCCAACTTTGAGGAGGAACAAAGTACCCTTGACTGGCGTGGACATGGTAGCTCCGGCTAAGGTGTTGCGCTCTGACTACCGGGTACTGGTGATGCCGGAGGAAACTCTCTCCCGCCAAACGTCGTCACGGGACGAGTGTGCAGCCGACTTGAGGGGTCCTGGACTTCCCCTCCACCAGTTGATGCTTGGCCCTTGGCCGGGGGATCACTCGTCGCGTCTAGTTGCTCCTGGACAACTATCAGCGCAGCGTCCGCGGTGGAACGAATGCTGAGCAAGAGACTTCGAATCAGAATAAGCAAATCTCGATTCGTCATCACCTTACTCATCTACTCAGTGTTGTCCACTCATAGCGGACAACCCCGTGAATTACTGCCTCAGAATCTGGATCATCCATTATCGTGACCAGATGGGCCTGTCCGCGAATGTGCATATGGTTCTGCACCGCGAGGTCCTGATTCTGGAGAAGCCGATGAATGTGCGTCCAGATATCAACAACTAGCTCATACGTCTTGGCCCAGATGTTAATTTGAAGCGATCCATCGCTCCCGGGCCGGGCAAAGAGGTTGAAGCCAGTTTCTGATGGCGCTGTGAAGGTAAGATAATTGAGCTTCGTGCCCGAGGCGACCCGACCCGGTTCCACCGTAGTCAAGAGGGCTCCGAGTAGTGTATCGCCCATGAGCAACTGCTCAACGGCTTCGATGATCGGTTTGAGCGCCGCCGTCATCTGGTAAACCCTCGCCGGGCGATAGCTTCCTGAAGCGCCCGGCTGAGCGCGGGACCATACTCCTGCGAAACGATGTTGTAGGCCGGGCCGAGAGACGGATGCCCGCCGGGCTGCTTCTCGGTGCCGAATTCTTGATATGGCGGATAAAAGCGACGATTGTCCGCCAAAAAATCTGCCTCATCCCAGCCAGTCTCGAACACATACCCCGCTTCGCTGTAAGCCGTTTTGACATGCTCTGCCATGAAGCCGGTAGCTTGAGGGGCGAAGGCTTGCGTCAATTCTTTACAGCGTTCGCCCTTCTCGTGCGTTACCTGGACGATGGCCGCTTGAAGCTCTAGGTCGAGGGAGTGAAAATTCGCGACAAGACCCTGAAGATCACGCACCGAAAAGTCCAGGTGAACCCCGAGGCCCGGGCTAGGCATCCTTCATCTCCTTCAGCGAGGAGCATGCAACAGTGTGAAGCATTTCGTGCTCGGAGACGAATTCGCCCACCACTTCTAGCTCCACCCTATAGGCCACCCCGTTGGTCGATCCGGTAACGGTGATATACTTCTCGTGCGTAACAACTTTGCCCGCTTCGAAAATCACCTTCCAGCGGACATCGCTGCCAAACTGATCGGCAAGCGCGCGCTCTTGCGGTATGCGGAGATTGAGTGGCGCAAGACGACACGGCACGTCCGTTTCGTCAACAACCCGCGACACATCCCGGAACCCTCCTGGGCGCTTGAGTCCGTCTTGATAATGCCAGATCGTTGCCCGGTCGCGTAGCTCGCCCCGGTTCATGTTCCGGAGCATTGCTTTCGACCGATTGAGAAAAAAGGGTCGGCGGGCCATCAGTATTTCAGCACATGCTGGACCGAATAGCTCCGAATTCGATCCAGGTTGCTCTCAGGTATAACAGAGGACAGCGCCCCTTCAAACGCAGCCTTGTACTGATCTGCGAGGGTCTTGAAGTTGGCGATCTGTGCAGTGGAGTAGACGTTTGATCCTTCGTCAGCCATCGAATACGATGATGGTGTCCCGGAGAGCGACACGTACACGGCAAAGAACGCTTTCCAGTACACATAATTGATGATGGCTGCCTTTTGCGCATCGACCGCGAGCGCAGAAACCAGGGTATTGGCCTGTTCAACGTAAGCCTGAATCCTGGCATCTAACGTCTCTTCGTCCTCTTCAGGAAACATCGTCTCTGGCTCGATGAACCCGAGTGGCGCCAGAAACTCTTCGGTGTCGATGCTAATGGCCATGACTTACTCCTTGCGAAGCGACTTGATCAGGTCCTCCCGGGCCATTCCCTTAGTCACCTTGAGGCCGCGATCCTGCGCCATCTTGGTCAAGTCCTCCACTCCCAGCGATTCGAACACGTCCACCTTCCCTGGCGCAGCTGGAGGAACCAACGGCTCCTCGCCAGCCTCGATCCCCGGCGTTTCCGGGCGAGCGTTGGCCGGGACGATGGGGACGGACTCGATGGGGACCGGGCCTTGCGGTCCAATCAGCTGTGTGAGGAAAGGGCTCTTGTTCGGACCCTTGGGAAATTCCTTCAGGTCGTCCGGCAGCTGCGAGCCCTGGAGGTAGATGTTGCCCTTGTACACGTAGGTCTTGTCAGCGATGAGTCCCATGGCGATTCTCCCTTGGAGAAGAAAGGATGGCGGGATTGCAGGTAACTGCTCGCAGACAACCCCGCCCCCTCCGCTTCAGCGCGTGTTTCCCCGAAGCGCCTTAGCTGATGCTCTTGATCACAAACATCCCTTCCGGCTCCGTGATCACCGGGAGAGAAGTCTGCCAGGCTTCGCCGTCGATCCGAGGCGGCTTGCGCGGACTCGGAGTCAACAGCACTACGCGGCCCGGGTTCGCCTGCCCCGCAGGACGGCCTACGCCAACGTAGCCGAGCGTGTTGCTGAGGATGAACATCCGGTCCCCCAGGTCCAACTCCGGGTCCCGGCCCGTCGCGGCGATGCCGACCATGACGTTATTCGGCATGAACCGGGCGGTGCCCGTCTGCGTCCGATACTGGAGGTCGTACAACTCCAGCGCCGGCAGACCATCCGCCGCGAGCGCGGCGTTGACCTGCTCGATAGTGACCCGGACGTTCTGGGCGATGATGGTGCCGCCGCTGATCGTGATCCGAGAGGCCCGGGATGCCACCTTGGCGTTCCCGGCCATGATCGTGAGCACGTTGCGGGAAGTGATGAGACGCGCCAGCTGAAGCCCCTTGCCGTACAGCAGCTGCGCCATCGTGTAGATGTCGTCGAAGGGGTCGTTGGCATCGTTGGACCAGACCGAGGCCGCATTGGCCCGGTGTCCAGCGGGGTCCGGGTACGCCACATCTTCCGTGTACCCGTTATCGCCACGCATCTGAACCGTCGCGTTGACGATGGCGTTCCACCGATCCAGCTCGTTGCGCTCGACAAGCGGAGTGACGAGAAGGTTGTCGGTGAACTGGATCAGGCTGGCCATTGCGCCCATATCCTGACCGCTCTGGAGGTACTTCAGGAGGGCGTCGTAATCCTTCGACGTCAGCATTGCACCGATGTCGGAGTGGCCCAGCACGACATCCACCCAGCCCGTCATGGCACTCCCCTTGATCTGCACGGGAGAGTAGCGCGTGCCATGATTGGCGATGACCGACCGATACTGAATCTTCTCTTCCCGGAATGCATTGGCCGGGACCAATTGTTCGGGAAGGATCGTGGCTCCGAGGTAACGCCGCGTCGGAATCCCGAATTGTGCCTGCGGGGCGAGGGCGAGACGGTACAGGACCTGATCCTGTTCCATCTGCGCGATCAACGACCCGAGGTCCTGGACTGGCATAGTGCTTACTCCTCAGGTGGTTGGTTAGTTTTCGCCCACAACGCAGACATACTTCGCCCGCACGTTCGTCTTGACGCCCGAGGCGAGCGCCGAGAAGCCCGGCAGGAAATTCTCCTTCACGACGGTGCCGCCCTTGACCAGCTCGACATCATCGATGTCGTTCGCGTTCAGCACATCGAACGCGACGATGAAGGTTTCATCGTCGGACGCCGCTGCCGGACCATAGGCGGTCTTGGCATCGCGCTCTGCAATCGTCCGACCAACCACCGTTCCCGAAGGAATGGTCTTCAACTGCGCACCGGCGTAGCGAGCGGTGTCGGTGTTGTTGACCTGAACCCCAAGTGCGCGAACCGAGATGGACGTCGCAGCCGCCGCAGCGAGCGCGGTTGTAATGGCCAGCTTGGAGCCACCGAAGTCCAGCAACGTACCGGAGGGGATCGGGCCCGAGAGCGCAGTAACGCTGATGGTGGTCGCACCAACGATAGCATTGGCCGTTGCCGTCACCAGTACCGAGTCCGGGGCGTAAAACTGCGCCGGGTCGATTTTTGCGCCCCCAGGAATCAGCCGCTCCGGCGACAGAAATTCACCAGCCCAGACCGGCGGGGTCAGCGTCGGAGTTGGGGTGGTTGTCATTCTGCGAGGCATGGATCAGCTCCTGGGTTGACTGATTTACTTCTGGGTCCCGGCGTTCTGAGCTTGGCCCCCAAAGGGCTTCGTCTCCTCGCCGGGCAGTGCATAGCGCCGACTGATGTGACCCTGCACAAGTTCAGTCGCTGACCCCTGAGCCTTGCTCCCCGGGGCGGCCGGCAATGAGCCCGGAACCGGCACAAAGCGCGGCTCTCCTGGTGTTGGGGACGACCCGTCGTCCTTCAACGCTGGGAGATAGTCCTTCAATTCGGATTCGGCCCAGTCTTTCAGCGGGGTCCATGTTGCTTTGTCGTCTCCCTGCTTCCGGACGTGCCAAACCTCCTGTTCCTGTTCGACACCCTTCGCATCCTTCACCTTCGCCTTCTGCGTCGCAAGGTCCATGCTTCGGGAATTGAGCTGGTCCAGGAGAATCCCGGGCTTGAACTTATGGACAGCGCCCGCCTCGGTCGCTGCCTGCTTGCGTTTGATGCCGGTGTTCTCGGTGCGTAGGGTGTCCCGTTCCTTGAGCCCGGCAACAATGTCCTCAGCCTTGAGGTTGAGGGGTTTGATGCTATTGTACAGCTTGGCGTCGTCTCCGACGATGATGACCGCATCTTTGGCAGGGAGCTTGCTTTCCAACTCCTGAACCCGGACCTCAGCATCCCTGCGCCGATCCCGAGCCTTCTTCAACTCCCGGCCGAGCTTGCGGATGGCCGCATCCTTGTCCCCACCGACTTGTGCGAGAATACTTGCTGCAAAAGCATTGATGTCGAAGCTGCCGCCTGGTGACGGAGCCGGAGGCGTGCCTCCTGCGGGTGGCGTCGCTGGTGCGGTCATTGACTAATTCTCCCCATGGGATGTCAATACGAAGGTACTCTGCCTTGGCCTGCCGCGCTAGAGGGCTGCTTTCCGCCCCCATTCTTCCGGGCCCCTGCTCCACCGCCAAACGGCTGTCGCGCGGCAGCCGTCGCCCGAGCTTGGTCGATCTGCTGTTGCTGCTGTTCTTTCATCATCCGTTCAATCTCGGGGATGATCTCTTCCGGGAAGCCCAGGAGTTTGGCGGCAATCGGAATTGGGAAATTCGAATCTGCCAGCAGCTTCATTACTGTTGCTCGCTGAACCATCTGGCCGAGACTTCCCTGCTTTTCTGCAAGGATGCGATTGTTTTCGGCATCCACATCTTCGACTCCGATCCGTTCCATCACCGTACAAGCCGACAGATACCCCTTATCTCCCGCCTCCGTGATCTGTCTCTTTTCGTCGGCGGTTAGGGGGCCGGTGTCGGTATTACACTCGAATACGGCCCGGTAGCGGCTCGTAAAGCGCCCGGGCGTCCCGGCTATCTCCTCTGCGTAGGCCACGAGCGTTTCAAGGAACCAGCGCCCGACCCGATTCACATGCGGGCTAGTTTCGCCCAAAGATGCGCCATATTCGCTGCGTGCCTCTTCGCGGGACTTTCCAGAGGGAGTTGCGGCGGAGTTAATTAGAACATGCTCTTGATCAGCTTCCTCAAGCATATTCTGATAATGGAAAATCGCCGCATTCATCGCAAACTGCGGATCAACCGGGTCGCGCCACTTGACATCTGCCTTTGCCAGCACCGTGCGCATCCGCCCCGTCGCATCCTCATCCTCGACGGCCAACGGCGCGACATAATTGGTCGTCCCGGCGCCAAAGGTCGGTGGATTCGGAACAAAACGCTTTCCGATGACATTACCCCCTGCGTCTTTGATATCTTGGAATTCTCCAGGCATCTGCGCATTGAGGAGCATGCGCTCCAAGAAGCCAGACGTGACAACCGTTCGCGGGATCATCGACACCGCAAGATTAAGCGCCTTCTGTGATTGGATGATCTGGTCGCTGACGAGTCGCCGCCGCCGAATCTCATTCATCAAGAGTCGGCCCCCGAGATTGATCGAATACCGGAAGCCGCGTCCGATGAGCGGAAGAATCTTGTATACCGTGGATTCAGGGAGTCGCCCAGTGGGCTGAAGGAAGGTAAAATGAATCACATCCTGTTGATACATGTCCTTCGTGACCACGATGCCCATCTCCCGCTTTGTTCTCGGATCGCACCAGATTCCGGCAAACTCTGGGTCAGGGGCCTCGGGCCAAATCAGATTCAGCGCCCCCTCTAGGTCCCCGGCCCCGATGCGAACGCCCGGGATACCATTCTCAACGATCAAGGAACCATCCGGAATGTACAGCCGGATCGGGCCCCGTTCGAGCGCGAGCGAATTGCGAACAGCTTTCTGGAAAATGGTATTGACCTCCCGCGAATCCCACCAGGCAGTCACCAGCGATTCGATTTCGGCAATGTCGCTGGCCTCTGTGTCGGTCGGGGTTTCCCCCTTTTTCAAAAACCGCTTTGGAACCCACCGCCACCGAGGCTCCACTCCGACCACGCCATTCTTGTGTCGGTCACAGATTTCCGCGATGACGTTTTTGGAGGTAAACGCCAGCTCGATAAGCCGCATCGTCTCGGTGAAGTCTTTATCACCTTGCTGCGGTCCCGGGCCGACCCATCCTCGACCTCCGAGCCAGTGATCCCCTTCGATCAGACAACGAATGTCCCGGGCAGATCGAACCTGAAGGGAGGAAATTGCCTGCTTCCCCGTGGGAAGGTCCCATCTCTCATAGTCCGTTGTCAGCGGGGTTAGGAGAAGTTGGAACCCGTAACCGCTGAGGGGGAAGCTAGTCATGGTTTAGACTCCCAACGAGGCATAGGAGTAACTTTGAAGAATGCGGCGACCCCGAGTGTGCTTGTTAATGCACTTAAGGTAGCAGTTGGCCGCTGCCCAAATTTGATCGTCGTGTTCCCCAGTCCAGGCTTCTAGGTGTTCTGTAATGAACGCCTTGTTCCAGTCGGCTTGGAGAATCTGCACGAAACCATTTTCCACTGCTGCTTGATACGGGCCGGAGAGAACCTGAATATCACCACCCACAGGTTCGGTATAAACTCTAAACCCAGCAAGCAGCGTTCGGAAGTGCCAGGCGGATTCCTTGCCGGCGGTAGCCGGGTCCTGTGGGCCCCACTGAATACAGTGAATCCCATCCGATTCCGCAATTGTCCGAATTCGATCATTGCGTTTTTTCGGAGTGAGAAAGAACCGAGAGACATGAAGAATGATAAAATCTCCGGGGCCATAGACCCGAATTTTCACCCCCACAGTCGGGTCCCCGCC
>UEXT01000463.1_pt1 | contig 36061 bp, 23 predicted proteins | sample 4301081 | NCBI WGS metagenome assembly UEXT01 (sample SAMEA4773177, study PRJEB27434) | metagenome | biome: 2259; feature: agricultural soil; material: soil | place: USA | collected 2014-09 | depth 0.25 m
TCCAACTTGAAGCGTGGAACATCAAACCGTTGGACGCTAGAACGAATAAATTCAGGAGAAAACTCCGCCTCAATTGTTTCGAAATGCAAGATAGCGTCGGACAAGGACTCCGGGGTCTGGTCCTGAAAAAACACACCTGTGGCACCTGTGGCGCCTCCCGGCCCTTCCCGCCTCGCACCGATCACAGTCTCGAGCGCGCCTCCCCGAGCGTAGGCGATCACGGGACGCCCGAACGATTGTGCCTCGACTGGCACCATCCCGAAGTCTTCCTCTCCCGTGAAGAGAAGTGCCCGACAATGGGCATAATTTTCGCGCACCGCCTCGTCGCTGGGCCGGCCCTGGAATTCGATTGTCGGACCCGCAAGTGCACGCATGCGTTTGTATTGGTCTCCGTCGCCGATAATTCGCAATGGCCTCTTCAGTTGGTTGCAAGCCACGATAGCCAGATCAACCCGCTTGTAGTCGATAAGTCTACTTACAACCAGGTAATAGTCGTCAATCCTGTCGGAGATCGCCCCCTGTGACACATTGACGGGAGGATACACAATATGGGCATCCCGTCGATAATGTTTCCGAATGCGCCTAGCGACGTTCTGCGAATTTGCCACGAAATAGTCGACCCGGCCCGCCGACGCAAGGTCCCACAACCGGAGATAGTGGGCTGTCAGGGAAAAGGATGCCTTCACGAGTCCACGAAGACTCTGTTGATAGCCAGGGTAAAGGTCCCACAGATAGCGCATGGGTGAATGACAATAGCAAATGTGACAAGTGTCAGCGTGAGAGATCACTCCCTTCGCGGGTCCAGACTCTGAACTTAGGATCAGATCGTAGCCAGACAAGTCGAGTTGCTCCAACGCCAGCGGGTGCAGAACAAGTAGATGACGGTACCAGCGCCGGTAGCCAGGAATATGTTGTAAAAAAGAGGTCGTCAACCGATGTTCTCGGAGGCGTCGAGTCATCGTTGCAGGGTCGGCCACCAAGCAATACAGATCTGCGTAAGGGAACATCTCCGCCAAGACCTCTACAACCCGCTCCCCGCCACCATGTCCGAGAAACCAATAGTGGACAATTGCGACCTTGGGACGCCGTCGCTCGATCATGCGGATTCGGCGTTGTAGATCGCTCGCCAATGTTGCCATCAGACCGCCGTTTTCCTAAGTACGTAACGGTGATAGTTAGTGCCGGGCGCAATGTTTTCCCCAAGATGAAGACCGGCCTCTGCAAAGACGCCTTCCAGATGCTTGGGATTGCGACGGACCCGGCGGATCCCGCGACGCAAGAACCGTGGTAGGACGAAATCAGGCAACACCATTTTAGCTTGGTAGGCGAGGTTCTTCCTCCGGGTATCAAACTGCAGATAGGCAATACCCTTCGGTGCCAGCAGGAAAGAGATCGCCTTAATGTATGTATCGAGCACGGGCCAGCAATCGATATGTTGGAAAACAAGAAGAGAATATGCAAAATCTATGGTTCCACTGAACTCCGATAATTGCTGCATCAAGGCATACGGGTTTGCAATGTGGATAAATTCTGTGTTCACAATACTTCGTTCCGCCGCGAGTTCTTGGCCAAGGTGGACCATTTCATCGGAAATGTCGAGCCCAACAACTTGCTGGAAGTGTCCGGCCATCGGAAAAAGAAGACGTCCGACGCCACAGCCGAGTTCCAGTGCGGTTCCCAGCCGACCTTGTATTCGGTGGATCGTGGGAAGAAGTTCGTTCAACACCACGAATTCGCCACCCTTCCAAAATGCCTGTCTGTCGCCCCGAGGAACATCCGTACAAATGTAGGTGTACGGGTCTTTATGAGCAAACTTATTCCAGAGCTTGGCCTCTGCTACAGAATCGTTCTGGCAAATACCTGCTCCTGGTTGACTACCAATTAACATTATGGCCTCCAAAGGTCATGGAACTTGGGCCATACTTTTCTCGCGAGCAGGAGGCTTGTTCCCGATCTGGTGCCATGTTTGGATCTTCGCATAAACGATCGAATGCAGCTCAGCAATACGCTCCCACGTAAATGGGCGAACATATTCATAACCTTTGGTGACTAATGCTGCTCTTTCATGGGGATTCTCAATAAGAGAGCATACTGCGACTAATGCGTCTGCGGGGCTTCTACAGAACCTGACCGCGCCTTCCAAGCTGCTTGGGGTATGCCGTCCTCGGGTGGTAACCACAGCTACGCCATTCGCCAACGCTGCCTTTAAGGTTGCCCTTCGTTCTGAAGCGCCGTCCGGGAACGGGAGGTACGCAACAGATGAGGATGCTAGCGTTCTTGAGACTTGCTCCTCCGTTAGATTGTGTTCCCACATGACGGGAAGGCTCGATGCAGCTGCGCGCAACGCTTCGAAATATGAGAAGTGCTTTTCGGGGGGCTTGCCAATAATCCGGATTCGCAGCGCAACTCCAGTCGACTGGATAAACTTGGCTAGCTCTAAAACCTCTTCAACCCCCTTACCAGGCATAACCAGCCCGAAGTGCACGATCTCTGTGAGGCTACGGGGCTGATCTTGCGAAAATGTCCTGATATTGCTGGGAATAGGAATCACGGAACTGCGTTTCGAGATCCACGGTGCATAGGACAAGGCAAATTGTCTCTCAAAATCGCTGGTGAAGACGATGTGCTTCGCACGAACAGTAAACGGGAAAAGAGCCAGCTTTCGCAGAGTACGCGCGTGACTCGCTTCGTGAATTGTGACTACACAGCTGCGCAGTATTGCGAGCGCTTGTGGGCCCAACTTGGTTCCGAAGCCGGCGGTCGGGTACTGAATGTGGACGACGTCGAACTTCAGACTTCGCAGCTTTCTCTGGATATTCAGAGCACCTTTCATCCTCCAGTTGCCGGAAGCCATTACATGGGTGTCGACACCGATCGCATTCAAAGCCTTTGCGAGACCGGCAGTGTAATCGCCGACGCCGCATCCGTTTTCAGGACACGGACCAGCAAGCAACGCAACTCTCATGTGCCAATCGCCCCGGCGACTCGCACTGCGGTACTCCACTCGAGAGTTGCTCGAAAGTCTAAGGCTGAGTCTACGATCACATCGTTACTTAGTTGGGGTTGCCGATGCAGTGATAGTTAAAAGTGATGCTCTGCTGACCATTTCTCCGCACGTGCGCGGTTACCGATGTGGGGGTAGAAGTGACCCACCACGTTATTTGTTCAAGAGGGTCACTCGCCGGCGTGACGGTGCAAACCGGAGGCAAAATGAATGACCTTCTAAAAGAATGACTAGCACTTTCAGCCGTGGCCAGCGTAATCGTTCCTGCCAAGTCTCCGTTGACATTTTTCTGTCCTAAATGTCCTTGCAGAATGAACGGCCCAGCACCTGTCTGAATTGGCCTGTTGTTATCCCAATTTAGATAGAGCTGACCCGTGCCGCTCGTATCCAGAATGAGATCATCGGCCGAATCGTGACGGATGCAGGGACCATTAGAACAAGCGGAGTCTGTAGAACTTAGCCGAAAACCGTGTCCGACCCCATCGTCGAGAAATAAGCCAAAGGGGCCCGGCGATCCGACGTGTGAAATTGTGTAAAAGGACGAGGGATTTGTTCCAGTTCCAAGCACATTTCGTAAGATGAGACTATCAACCGCGGTGGTGCTGCCGTTCCAGTAGCTTCCCTTTTGCTGGATGAAGGGGGCACTGAAGTTGTTCCCAGCGGTCGCCGCGCCAGCAGCTTGAATCTCTAGATTTGCCTCCTTATCCACGAACCATACGCCCCAAGGTATTGGATGTGACAAATACAAGGCGAAGCCACCCAAGATTGAGTCACGCATGGGCGTGGCTGTGTTGAAGTGATCGAATATGCCCATGCCTGTGAGGGTAGCACCGGGTCCTATAGAAAGCCTGACTCCGCCAGCGCCGTCATCTTCGGTGGTGATTTGATAGAAGCTGTCTTCCCATAGTCCGTGACCACTTAAACTAACAAGGGTCTTGTTGGTGCCAGTACCGTTGATCGTCGCGATCATGGTGCCATGACAAAACTTCCCACTCTCCGTGGAAATTCCTGTCTGATTCTGACTTACGGTCATAGCGAGACCCAGAACTCGGTTGTAGCAAAAGCTCTCAGTGACCGGACCGCCACTATTGGTCATACGCCACCCGATGTTGTTACTGTTGGTGGCAACGGTCGGCGTCACCGACCCCCGTTCGGTCCATCCATTGTGGTTGTCCCACCAAATCCCCGAAGCCCCGACTCTCGTGAATCCGCTGACAACGATTCGATCTAATGTCCAGCCAACGATGTCCCCCATGTGGATACCGGAAGTTCCTGAAAACGTACCGACGATCTTGCAGCCTTCGATCTTCCCCGCACGCTCATTCGTAAATGGAGTCATCAGCCAGTAAACGGCATCTCCTGAACCGATGAAATTGATCGTTACCGCGCCCTCGCACACCATCGAGTCAGCAGGATTGATGAGTCGGGCGGTGGTGGTAACGGAATTGTATGTTCCTTGGCGAATGCGAATTTCTCCATGTCCACAAGCTGCGATGGCCGCATTGAACTGAGCAAAGATGTCGCCACCGGGATAGTCGTTCGCATAACAAATCACGTTATTGTTTAGGCCGGCTGCGGGGATAGGTGAAGGGTCCCGTGCAGCTTCCTTTCGCCCCGATCCAGAGGAGAAAGTCGTCCCGGCGGCACCTGCCCTGACCATGGCACCAGGAGTGGCACTGGACGGCGGGATGTCAAAGTCTCTTTTGACAGCTTTTACGAACGCTGATGCCGGCCATCCACCCAACGTGTCCGCGTCCGCCGCTCTCATTGCGTAAGGGACGCTTACGAGCAAAATGCGCGGCTGTTCCTCTTCATCCGGAAACATCGCGCGGACACCCATCCAGCGGGGCTCGCCAGAGGCGAACAGTGCCACAGGAATACCCTCCTTCGTGCTGGATCCCAACAGAATTGAGTAACGTCCTTGAGAGTCCAGTCGAACATTTTGACCCTCCTGCCACAGGGGTGCTCCGCCTGTAGCGTCGCTGTATATGGAGAACAAGACTCCCGCAATGCCCGTACGCGGTTTTCGCGCTGCATCCCTCAAGACGCCGGTAAACCTAATCAGGCGCGGTACGGGTTGAGCGTAGTCGTCCTGGACAGGGATTTCTTGGCTTTGACCGGAAGCTAGAGGGAACCAAGTCAGAAAACAGGCCAGGATGAATCCCACCTCCAATTTGCATCTACGTAGATGTTTATTCATCGGTCTGGGAAATACTATTGGTCTGCGTTGCGTCTTTTTGTGAAGGCCCAGCGTTTCTTGGCGAAGTCTCTAGAGATCGATGGTCCACCCGCGTCAAGCCAAGGCGCCGCTAACGGGCCCCGTGGGTTGCTGTTCTAAATTGTCAGGTATAGAACTCATTGCCGGAACGGCAATCGCGAGGCCAAACACGAACCAAATCTGACTGTAAACATACTCGAAACCGCTCGTCGTCATTACGAACAACAGGACCAGCGAGGCTGCGAGCAGGGAAACCGAGCACCATCTCAGGCTTGGGTTCCTCCGATTGTCAGCTCGCACTATTCGCAACAGTCGGATAATCGTCGTTCGCAGGAATAAACTGAACGCGAGCAAGCCCACAATCCCGGTATTGGCAAGGAGCTTCAACACAAGATCACGGGATGTGACAGTCCCCCAACCCACGCCGAGCACTGGAAACTGAAGAAAGTACTGAAAAGCTAAACGGTACCCATTCATGGCCTCAATTCCTGAGATGGTTCCGGCCTTCTCAAAAATAATGGAGGTAAACATATCTTGTGCTGACATCGAGAGAACATAGGAGGCCCCTAGAGCCCCGATCAACAAAGAGAAAGCGACTACCTGTTTGTGCCCAAAGATCCGGAAATATGTAAGGGATAACACATATGTCAAAAAAACCATGATTACGCCGAGGTAGGCGGTCGTTGAGGTTGAGAGCAACAAAGCCAGGGTGATGATGCAAACCGCTAACCGGTCCCACGTCCTGGAAATCAGGGGGTGCTTACTAGTCACAGCGAAGAGGCCGAATACGAGCGCAATTAGCATGCATGCCGCGAAGATCGATGGTTCGGTTGCCACCGAAGAAATTCTTTTCCAACCAATATCTCGCAGCTCTTGCAAGTAGCCCATGGCATAGTCCGATTTGTTCGTATTGAAGATGTAGGCAGGGTAGTCAATGCCTAGCCAAGAACAGGAAAGTTGAAATAATCCCCAACAACTCACGAAAATGGCAGATATAAGAAATATCCTGACGCTGCGCACGCACTCTCGAATGTCACAATTTCTGAAGCCGATGAGAATAGTTAAGAGGACGCCGTAGAGTAGATAAACCGTCTGCGTGAAGTGTCTAAACGCTAGGTGCAATGGAGTCGATCCGGGATCCGTAAGAAGAGGCGATTCGATGCTCACGCTTCCGTTGATCCATACCGGCATGATCAGAGACCCGAGTACAATAAGAACAAAGAAGCCTAGCTGAACATTCGGGACTCGCAATTTCTGCTTCCACGATGATTTCGGGAATCGCCACAAACTAGGAAGCCCCCTCGCCATCCAGAGAGCACCAAAAAACATGGTTGCTTGCACGCCAGAAAACGAACCGGATGACTCGACATTGATAATCGCAGTAGCTGAAAACGGTAGAAAGAAGACTGTCAAAGGGTACAAGTATTGAGGAGTAAACAGGAATAAACCAAAACCGAGAGGGATCAGAACCCAGCCAATTGGGGTTAGTTCCAACATTTGCATCAGCGAGGCAGCTCTTGGCTAGTCCGGCTGCACTTCAGATGAAACGCTTGCAACGGTAGAGTAGACGGACTGCATGGCACCTTTGCGCCTCATCAGGAAACCTTGGTTAACAGGTAAGAATTGGCTCCGCATGAATTTTGTAAATTCGAGATATCGAACCGGACCCAAGAATCGTAAAAGGCATCGAAGGGCGAATTCAATCAACCAAATGTGAAAACGGTAGGTGTCAACAATTTCTGCTGCAGAAGGTTTCAACATAGTGCGTGTATCCGCCCGAATTCCTACCTTGCGGCACGCGTTGTGAAACGAGCCCGCACCAGTCAAGAAGGGATCTAACGTGGTTTCACGCCACGGGGTGGAAGTCAGGTACAAGGAACGTTCCAATTGGGAGATCGGTTCCCCATTACTGTAGTGCGCATATCCGTATGAACATTTGGAAAACTCCTGCACATCAGATGCTAACAGGAGTTGCAGGTACAAGCGAAACGGCCCGACCAAATCAGGGCGGTCTTTCAGGGAAACACGTCTCGTATTCAGATGTCTGCTGAAAGGGTTTCGCAGAGGGTAGTTACAAATGCGGTCGGGATTTTCTGTCGAGAATCCACTGAAATGAATAAAGGCGACTCTGGTACCCGAGTGCGTTTCATAAAGAACCCCCTCACGTTCCTCCAAAGTTCGCTCGTGCAAGTTCCAATACGCGATGTTGTAGGCTCGGTCCCGAAGAATCAAAACTCCATCGAAGCAAGCGGGAACCAGATCAACCCATTTCTGGTCAACAAACAAGCCAGCATCCGGCTCACATAGACATTCCGTCTTAAGATGTGTGGACCACCAGTCGACAAAACGCAGGGCACTTTCGGTCTTCCGTAGCGCTATGAAGCCTAGATTGAAGACACCCGTTCGCAAATGCGAACCTTCATCAGGGAAGGTTCGGTCAAACACAGGTCCGGATATATGTGGGGTGAGTACAATAGACTGCTCTTCCAGCGCTTCCAAGACTTCATCGAAACAGCGAAAACACAGAATATCGGGATCAAGGTAGATAACTTTGCCAGCTCCGCTCTCGAACAGGTGTTGAATCACGAACGGCTTAACTCCCGTGCTGGCTTCTGTCACATTGTACTGAAATACGAACTTCCGATAATTGGTTAGGGGGATCTGATCGGGAAAGATTGCCTCGAACCCTTGCTCTTGAACGCGAGACTGCCAACGATGCCCGGGATCGTCCATCAAGAAAACTGAAAACCTTGCATCCGGATGGTAACGCAATACCGACCTCCCCAGCACGAAGGCCTGAGCGAGGTAGTTTTGGGCTACTATCGTAAAGAAGTGCAACCCACGGTGCTGCCGAGCGCCCAGTGCGTCAACCGGCCCTAAACTCACCAGATTCTCGTTTCTCACACGACTGACTCATCCATTTCCCGAGGTTAAAATCAAATTGTTTGACAATACAAGCAGGGTTGCCCACGGCAATGCTGAATGGAGGTATGTGGCCCTTGACTACTGCGTTGGCGCCCACGACTGAACCTTGTCCGATATGGGAACCAGCCAGGATCGCCACTCCCTCGCCAATCCAAACATTGTCTTCAATAACGACTCTGTCGCAATCAGTGACCGGCCGAAGGTTTGGAGGATCCATGGGTGAACTGTGTTCACTATTGGAATAGCTTCCGTGGCTGTGATCGGCTATAAAGACCCGACTAGCGATCAGAACACCATTACCGATCTCGACGTACTTTGTGGCGGCGATGTGCACAAAGTCATTTACTGCAACATCGTTCTTAATAACAATCTGCGGGCAATACGTTCGGGACCCATGCGAGAGAACTGCCTCCAGCCACAGCATTCGCCCTGTGGAAAAGTTCTTGCCGATCTGGATGTGTTTGAGGCCTCGCAATCGTGCAGAGTGATGAATCTTGAGACCACGCGGGTTTGAGAGTTTGCGGGTGATGCACCGGGCAAATACACACGAGCGGATCTGGTCGATAGCCAGGGTGCACGCAAGATATAACCCATTCTCAATGGCATATCTCAAAATGCGTTCCAATCTCAAACCTTGGCTACGTTTGCGAGAAACACTAACCACAGAAGTGCGACTCGAGGCGTTACGCTGAGTCGTTGCTTCCCCTGATAGAGCTTCAGCTTTCATCGGCAGGCCATTTGCTGCGTCGGGTCGCAAGAACCTTGCGGACCCGTGACCGCACGTTCTGCCAGTTCTGCTGGAATGTGGCAATGATGCCCATGGTGAAAAGCCTGCGAGGGTCTTCAGAGTCAACTTCGCTCCAGATTGCACACCCCAGCACCCAGGCGCATCCGAATAGGACGCATATCATAGTTCCGAGAGTCACAATGAGTTTACGCTGAGGGCTGGTCCTTGCTTCAGGGTAGTTAGCAGGGTCCAATACCTTGACGGTGGGGATTTCCTTGGCCTCTTGCACCTTGGCCATCTCGTATTGCTTGGTGAGCGACTCATATACAGCCTCTTCGATCCGGGTGCGTCGGTATAGGTCGCTATAAGTAAGACCCAGCAGAGGCAACTGACGTATCGATGGATACATTGAACTCTCGCCAGGGGGACCATCCGTTCCTTGTCCACCGGTCCCCGCGCCGCCGAGCTTGTTGAGCTGCCGGCGGAGCTCGTCAATGTTGGCCTGGGCGGCGCGAACCCGTGCATTGTTGGCTGTATAAATCTGTTCGAGTCCTTGTCGATGCGCCTCGGCAGCGATCAACTCCCCCTGCAGGCGGGCAGCCGCTTCAACCATTGCCTTGCCCTGTGCGGTTATGTCGATCGCGGTGTTCTTGCTCGCAAACTGACTGAAATCTTGTGCGGCCTGGTCCAAATCCTCTTTCACAGTCTTCAGGCGAGTTTCCAGGAATTCGCGTTCCCGGCGGGCAGAAGACGTGGAGAGTGTGGCTACGGCAACGTTCAACTCGTCCACGTAACCTTGCGCCATAGCCTGCGCACGCTGCGCACTTCTATCTTGCACGTGAATGCTGATGATGCCGCTCTTCCGTTCCTCTCCAATATTAGTGCGCTCCTCGAGCACCTTTCGCGCATCTTGCCATCGGGGAACTCCGTAGTACTTTCGCAAATCGAACTTCTTGACCAGGGAGTCCTGCACTGTGCGGCTGCGAAGAATGCCGATGAAGAGGGCACCCGAACTTTTCATATTTAAGAGATTGCTTGCATAAGCGCCCAGCCCGTCTCCTCCCTTCCCTCCTAGGGCGGCCAGAAGCGCTGTACTCGACGAGTCGGCGTCCGGAGGCATCAGTTGAGTCGTCGACTCGTATTTGGGTGGAATGAGGAACGCAACGATGGTCGAGAGGACCAAGCCCCAGATCGCAACACGGAAGAGAAGCCGCCGGTTGTCCCACAGCAACTGTAGGCGTTGCAGAGTGCCAGGTCCGCCCTTTTCCGATAGAAGGCCATTCTGTGGAAAGTCCTGGTCCGATGGCGATTCGATGACAGGAAGGGTTCGCTGTGCCATAGTCTCCACTAAAGGAGTCTCACTTCCGCCAGATGGTGAGGTTGAACCAACTCGACTTCGCGAGTTTGTCGAGCAAGCGCGGACAGGGAGAATCTCCCCTGTTCGTATTCCGAAGCGCACATACTCTGACCCGAGCGGGTCGTTGTGCCGTGTCCTGGCTGGTTTTGGATCGTTGCGAGCGCAATACAAACACCGTTGCAATTCCCCGCCCGGAACTTCTTCGGCTCAAGTCGAACTCGCAGATCCTTATTCCGAATGCCGATCGCAACTTGTGCTCGCATGCAATTCTACCGCCTTCCCCAATGGGGCCAAAAAGTCACTTGCAATGACCCAGTCACATTCGTTTGCGGCGCAGGTGCCAGCACAGGAAATGCCCACCTTTCGTACTGGAGAAAGCTCGAAATGCTTAAAGCAGAATGAACCCAGAGATCCGTGGAAACACCAACATCTGTCAGGGACCCACCATCCGGGATGAATTGCTGGCTGACCTTCTGGTGCCGGAAGTGGAATTGCAACTTGCTCTTCGGCCCGAGCCAGTAGTTTGTCCACGCCTCCGCCCCTTGCCCCTGTCTTCCAATCCAACTTCCGATGAGACTCCCATCGTTTGTGTAACCGCTTCTGAATCGGCCGTTGGTATAAAAGAAGCCGTGTTGCACAACTGGCCCTCCCCCGGGAAGGTCTGTGAAAACTCCTTCAACCCGCACGTCCAGCTTAGGAAGCCTCGGAATCTTCGGGAGGTAGAGACCAGCGGTGAGCGCAGTCTTGTCCCACGCGAACCAAGGGTTTACCTGATCATCTACGTACGCGTCCGCATAGAACGTCAGCCAGTCCCGCAGCTTCGGGATGCGGTAGGCAAAGTTGAACTCTCCCCGACGGTCACCTGGGTCGGATGGGCTTCCTGGCGTACCGGTCGACGTTGTGGAGAGCACGGCTTGCAGAAAATTATGAGTTGTGAATGGAATTCCGTCGCCACCCACAAGGATGGAGGCGCCGAACCCCAATTCCAGGTTGGGAGTAGGCTTGAAACTGAGTTTTTGTCCCGTAATGAACGGTTGATCCCCGAGCGGCTTCGTCCACGAACCGATGAAATTCGAATTCGTACAGCACACCCAGTTTTGGCCTCTAAGCCTCCCGAGAATGTAATCGAATTGTACGGGTCCCAATCGACCGAGGATGCCAGGGAGTCGGGATGGCATCACGCGGTTGATCTGGAGCATTGTGATGGGAGCTGCATTTGTACTGAACAACATTGAACCGCCCGCACTAGTTCCCCACCAGAGTTGCTGCTTTCCGAAAGTGAACTGCCAGCCGTGGAGTTGGATTCCCGCGTACGCTTCCAGCAAATTCATCCTATTTGTCGTTGGGACAGGGGTGCCGGGTGGCGGAGCGGGGAGGCCGTCAACGGATTGGATGACTTGGCGCGCTTGATCAGGGAGCCCGGGTGCCGGCGGGGCATGTTGGTATTCGCCTCGCACGTAGAATGAGAAGGGACCGGCCACCGCATGTGCAGACGCACCGGCAGCCACAGACACGCCCTCCCCGTAGGGCCTTCCATAGTCGTTTACCAGGGTTTGACCAAAGTGGAATCCGTCACGCAGGGGTGTTCCGGAAATTCCGGTGGTCCTTTCGTAAATGGAGTCTAAGCTCACGCCCACATTCGCGGCCCCATCGAGCCGAGCCGTTTCTTCCTGGAACTCCTTGACGAGGGACTGATGAATCTTGGCGAACTCTCCGCTATCGACATCGTTATACCGGAATCTTTCAGCCCCTTCTTCCAAAAGCCGGGCGCACTGCATGCGAGTCCAAGGACGCATTCCAAGGAAGGCGGACTGGATGTGGCCCGCCGCGATGAGGCGGTCCAACGCCGGATACACCCAGCTGTCCAACGGCACATATGGAGAACCCATATTGACGGGATTGCGTGGCCCCTTCTCCCGGGACTCAATGAAATCTCCCCAGGGCGCACCGCCCAACTCGGGATCGTGATGGGCACGGTAGATTTGGCGTCCGAGATACCAACCAAGAACACTTCCGACGAATGCGTCGGACGCGAAATGTTGCTTGCCGGTCACGCGAGTCAGCGTGACCGTCGAAGCCAGGCCGTAAGCCAGAAACTTTGTCAGAGGGCCCGGGTATTCGTGGGCTACTACGCTGGCGATCGACCACGCCAGTGCCGAGTGCTCAGATGGAAAAGAATAGCCGCCATGGAAAAACGTGCCGTTGCCGTTGTCTTGCGCAGGGCGCGGCCGTTGGGTCATCGCCTTCAACAAATAGGTAATAGCTGTACTGTTGAGGGCAGCCTCGCCACTAAGCAGGCCCGTTTCGCTCATGTGATCGTTGTTCTTTATCTTGCCCAGCAGATAGGCTCCGCCGCCTGCGCCCACCAGCGAATAAAACCCAAAGCTCGAAATGTTGTCGCTGCGCTTCAACTGATCTGGCTTGTCGGGAACCTGTTGACTGATCCAGCTATCGCCGCCAATCAAGAGACCCGTGAAGCCGAGGAAACCTGCGAACGTCGTGGCTCCGGTCTTATCAAGGCGTGTCGGGCTAGTCCAAAATTGCCGTTGGTCGTAGGCGATGTGCTTCAGAAATGGAACCAGAAGTCGGTTTTCAGGGTCCGCTCCCGGCAATAGGTAGCCTTGCGTATCCCGAGTCGATGAGGGAGAATCAGGAAGGATCCGAACCTGTTTCGGAATCGAATCTGTTGCCATCGGCGGGGTCACGCCCGATTTGTTGCTGGTTTGGCCCAGTGCGGCGGTTGCGACGGAGAACGACGCCAAAACCAATATCCTAACCAGGAACTGCATGAGACGTCTCAGGTGTTTTTCCGGAGTACGGCGGGCTCTGTACGCCCTGTCGCAACCGACCTACCGTCGGTAACATGTCGCCTTCATACGTCCGCATCGGGAACCAAGTAGAGAGTCTGAGCCACACACGCAAATAGCTCAAAAGAAGAATGCTAGCATCCGTGGACCTGCAAGCTATGGCTTGAAATAGCCGACCGTCAGAGCGATCGACGTAGCGACCTGTGCAGATTGCAGTAATAACTGCCAATTGCGGGATCCAATCTTGGGAGCTTTTTCCGGGACGACGATAGAGTCGCCTGGTCTTAATGCCGCGTTTAGAGGGCTCCCAGACCAAAGCCCGGAGTTATTTTTCGCGGAGAGCACTGAGCCATCAGCTCGCACCACGAAGACCGCATTCTTGTCGGCAATCTGAGTGTAGCCGCCAGCCTGGCTCAAGTACCAATTAGCACTTCGGTTCGGAACATAGCTTATGGCAGTCGGGTTGAAAACCTGGCCTCCCACCATGACGTAGTTTGCTTTCTTCGGGATGAAGAGTTCGTCTCCGTCACGAAGGGCAACGTCGCTCGGAGACATCTGCAGATCTTTCAGGTTCGCAGGTATGTGAATTACGACTCGTCCGATCGGTTGCGAGGCTTCCAATTGCTGAAGAGCTGTTTGAGTTTGAGAGATGGCAGTGAGCTTAGCATTCCTCTGGTCGGCATCCCCCTCGGGCAAGGCATTGAGATGAACCTGCTCAAGCTTTATACGCTGTACCAGTTCGGTGTGAGACTTCCTCTGCAACTCCCGGACTTCGCGGCGGACCAAGATTGCTCCATAAGGATAAGCCAACTCAGTAAAGCCGCCGCAGCGTTGCAACAGGGAACTCAGGTGTTCACCTGGTTGAATCCCGTAAGAGGCCGGGTGCTGGACTTCTCCTCGCACCGTGACGGATGCTCCCAGGTCGCCCCACTGCGGAAGTTGTCGAACCGTGAGCACATCCCCGTTGCGGAGAGCGAGGTCCTGATTAGCGTCTCCCGCCAGGGCCGCCGAGAGCTTGAGCTCAACCCGCTCGTTAGAGGCGGTCGCCGTATTGGTCGGGGCAAATCGTGTGAGGTCAGCCGTCTCCTGATAAGCGCTCCTCTTCAGTCCCCCTGCCACGTTTACGAGATCTCCGACGCGCATGTTCGTCGTCAGAGGATACCGGCCGGGCTTGGCAACTTCGCCTTTGATATAGACGGTCGATGGTTCTACTTTGGCGGAATTCTTGTGCACAAGGATCCGATCGCGGGACTCAAGCAGAATGTTGTCGACCGGGTTCCCGTCAAGGGCCTCGCGTAAATCCACACTGAGGATCTTCATCGTCCCGTCTGCTTGGGTTCGAAACAACTGAACCGAATCCAGGGAAGCATCCGGCGTGGCGCCGCCCGCCAGGTAAATCGCGTCGCGCAGATGAGCTTGGCCGGAAGTGCGATACTTCCCTGGAGACCGCACCTCTCCGCCTACCCAGACATCGGGTGGGGCCTGGAAATCGTAGCGACTGAATATCCGGACGGTGTCCAGGGGTTGTAGCGTTGGCGCCGAGGCCGGCGTAGCCATAGCTGCCGTGAGGTCAAAACTCTCAACGGAGGGGTGAAAGTCCGGTGCGTTCAGGCGTACGATTTCTCCGTAATGAGGTGCGGGCTCAGGCAGCAGATCGCCGTAGGACGAAATCAGGTCGGTCAGCTTCATTCCTTTTTTATAGGAGTACCGGCCTGGCCGTAGCACGTGACCTTGAAGGTAGACAGCGTCTTCGTTGTAAGACGCGATGGGAAAGAGATGGACTTGGTCTCCCCCGCGGATCTTGAAGTTTTGAAGTTGCTGGTCGACAGCTGCCTGATCGCCGGCGGATGTCAGATCGAGGGAAAGCATGGTGCGCTTATCATGCGCTTCGACTCGCTGCACTTCGATGTGACGAAGCGCAGCGGTTGGAAGAATTCCACCCGCCAACTCCAGAATTTCGGCAAGCGACGTCTCGTTCCGCAGTTCGTACACTGCAGGGCGCCGGACCATGCCCTCTACCGTTACCAGGGATCCAATCGGAGGTACGAGGAGTGTATCGCCACTCTGTAGCGGCTGGAGATCAGAGCGCACACCGTTTATCAGCAAGTCGTAGGCGTCCACTTCCTGGACTAGTTGTTTGCCGCGATAGTGCTTGAGAGTCCGCAATGATCCACGACTTGTTACTCCTCCCGCCATGATCAGTGCGTTCAAAGGCGTGGAAAGCGAACTTATGTCGTAAGCCCCTGCTTCAACTACATCTCCAACCACGTAAACGCGAATCGTTCGCAAGCGGGAAACGGAAACATCTGCCGAGACATCACGGAACTGGCTTCGCAAGATACGCTGCACGGTTAACTGCACGTCTCCGAGGCTTTTGCCACTGACCAGCACCGGTCCCACCTCAGGTAACGACACTCTCCCCGTACGGTCGACAACACGAACGAGTCGTTGTGAATAACCGCCCCACATGTCGACAGAGAGACTGTCACCCGGTCCGACGACATAGTCGGGTCCCACCGGAAGGTCCATCGGGATCACGCCCGGCAATGCCGCGGAATCGCGAAAGACTTCCAGACCGAAACGCTCTGCCGGCCGCTGCGACATGGAAGCCTGCATGTACATGTCATAAAGTGACGGGATATCTGCATATGGGTTGGCAGGACGCACCATTTTGACTGGATCGACGTCGTCTTCGACCAATCGTCGCGATCTCCGCCACCTCGGACGAATCGATTGCATGGGCACATTGCCATACGAAGATGAGGACAACATCGGGGAGTCATAGCGGTCCAGTAGAGATCGATTTTCACGGCTCGACATCAGGTCCGCCATATTCGGGGACATGGAGGCATTTCCGAGCGTTCCAAAGATGTCCGAGCCTGTTCCCGAAGTACCAGAGCCCAGACCCAGGCCGAGCGACGAGCGGTCCCCAAAGCTCCCCACTTCACCTTCGTCTCCACTAAAGCCGGTTCTAAGGGTTCGGGGCTGTGACTGCGTGGGCGTGATGTCAGGTGGTAGCAGGGGCGACGGGGGATTTATTTCCTGAATGGATGGCACCCCCTGCATCTGGCGATCCGGGACCAGATTCTGGATGTCTTCTTTATCGCAAGGCCCATCTTGGCGTGGATCGCAGGCCGCAGTACGCTCGACCTCTTCGTTCTTTTTCTCTGGGGGGTGCAAGAGCTGATTATCTTGCTCCGCTTCGAGTGCAACGAAACGCTTGACCCGCTCCTTGAGAATCAAATCCTGTTGTTTTGCCAGTTCAGAGTCGGGATTTGGTTTGGGCGTTAGATAACCATAGCGCTGCAACAGTCGAGTAGCTACGGATCGGAACGCTTGGTCCCTATCCAGCCGGTCGAAGATTGCCTGATCGGTGAGGTTTTGATCCTCAACGATCTGTCCACTGTCGGTTGCCTCCTTGGCAACCCACCGCTTCAGCTCTACCAGTAACCCCGCGTCCAGAAGCAGGACTTCCTTGATTTGTACGGACGAGGCGGACACCCGGCTGAAGTTTTCCTCCGCGAGTTCCGATACCTCGGGCCGGCGCGTCCCTTGAGTGTAGGTTGGCTGAACTTTGGGACGCGCCTTCTCGGCTGTCTGGCCGAGCGAAAGCTGGCAACAAAGAGCGATCATGCTAAACCGCACTGATGCACACAGAAATTGCCGGAACATCTTACGAGGGAACATAATCTTTTCCTGATGAACTGTTAGTCGGAAGCGGCGGCACGAGGTCACGCATCGGGTTACCGGGTGGCCGCAATATCGGCTTCGTCTACTTCGAGGGCTACGGAGCGCATGAGCAAATCAATGGAGACCACCACTCGACATCCCTCCCGCCTTCGCACCAGAATTCCTTCCGCTCCTGCGAAAGGGCCACCGTTAACGCGCACGAGACGTCCCACCTTCAAGTATGGGTGGGGCGCAATTTTGGTTGGGTTTGAACTTCCTCGACGAAGAGTTTCGATCTCGCTGTCGGGCAACGGTGCGGGCGCCCCGTGGAAGTTTACGAAGCTCACCACTCCCGGCAACTGCAGTACACGAAGCCGATCCTTGGGATCCATGCGCACAAACACATAGCTGGGAAAAAGGGCGAGTTGCAGCTCTTTCCTGCGATCCTTCCAGCGTCGCACCGACCGATAGAGGGGCACGAAGTTTTCCACTTGCCGCTCGTCGAGTTGCTGGGCCACCCGTTTTTCATGGTGCGTCCAGGTATAGGCCGCGTACCACTGGGTCAGACCCGCGGCGGGAAGAGAAGTGACCCCGGGCTTGCTCAGGCCGACCGTCGCGCTTTCCATGTCGATCACAGCTTCGCCACCTCACTTACAGGGCATTTGTGAGCTAAAGCCTTAATCATCAATTCAATACGGACAAAACCCAACGAAACGATGAAAGCTAGTTCACCTTCTGGCCGCCAGTCGGAAAAGCGGTTACAGACGCTGCCGGAACACGCCCTCGTAGTGCGTTGAGAATTCCCTGCTCGGAAGTTTCCACGCGGTTCGAGCGGATGCTCAGGGTCGCCCAATAACAAATGCTGCTGTTGCGCTCAGATGCGATCGCAAGGATTTTCAGGTGCGGATATCGTTCAAGCAGGGAGTCACAAATATCGGGTCGATTGTCGGACTGGTCGAGTCCGATAATCAAACAGTCAGGATGTAACTCTTCCACGAGCTGTGCGATCTTGCTGTCATCCTGGAGTTCAGCCATTACCTCGATGTCAGGTTGGGCGGATATCGTCTCCAGCACGAGCTCGCGCATTAAACGAGGCCGGTTTGCGACAAGCACTTTTATTTTTTCCACTGTCCGGTCCCCCGGACGGAGGGTATCGGTCGAGCAAGAAGTCGCACAGGCTCCATTGCGTATCGAGCGGAACGCCAGTTTGTGCCTACAACCAAGAGTAGGCGGTACTAATGGTGGGTCGCGAGAAGTACTACTCGAGTACCACTGTCGGCCCGGTGCGAAGGGTTTTCTTAAAGGCGATGGGAAAAAGCAGATTTCTACCCCCACCTGGTACGCAGGGTCGGACTGAGGAGCGCGACGTGTGCGTAGCTGAGGCGATCACCCACATCGCTGAAATGCAGGAGTACAAGAAAGCTGGTAAGCGCCAGATCGCTCAGGTCCAGAAGCCTTGTGCGCGGCAATATTCGACCGCTTCCAGACGGTCGGTTGCTCCCATCTTGCGCAGCATTCGCCGGAGGTGGTTCTTGACGGTTTGTTCGGACAAGTACAGTCGGGTCGCAATCTCTTTATTGGTCAGGCCTTCACTGACCAGCTGGATCAGTTGCTGCTGGCGCCGCGTGAGTCCCAGATTCTTTCTGATCTGCACACCCGGTTCCCAGGAGCCGGTGCGAGCGACGCAATCGAAGAGGGCGCGGCACAATAGGGGTGGACAAACCGCTTCGCCGCCCACGACGGCGCGGATTGCATCCGCCAGTTCGTGGGCAGACGCATCCTTGAGCACATATCCCACCACCCCACGATGCACTGCCAGCAAGAATTTTTCCCGGTCGCAGTCCATGCCGAACATGACCACCCTCAGGCTGGGAAGGTTGCGCAGCAGGATCGGAATCAGATCGTCGCTGGAGAGCGCAGTGGTCAGAGAGTCAAACAGCAGCACGTCGGGCTCAGCTTTCAGAACTGCGGCGAGGCACTCCGTTGAAAAGGCGGCCGTGCCTACAATTCGAATATCATTCTTGCGAACCAGCACGCGAGCCAGGGCTTCGCGCAGCAGTCTGTTCTCCGACAAAAGGAACACGCCAATGCCAAACGACGCACTGCTCATAAACTGACTTCCTAAAGCGATGACTGCAAATCCGCTGCTAGGCCGGTAGGACTAGTGGAACGGTCACGGGCATCACACCGATGCTGGACAAACTACAATTCCTGTTACGGGCGCGGCTGCGGACACGATGTGTAAGCCGTCGCGCACCATTAAGAGCAGAAACCTGAACCGATTCATTGCGGGTGGACATGCGTGGACGGTCGAAGTCTTCCCAACAGACGGTGTACGTCTTGCGGATATCAAGCTGTCCTCTCCGAAATGCTCGGGTATAAGGATGTCACAGACGTAACGAAATCGTTGCGTTCTGGAACGCTCAAGTTCCGAACACTCACAAAGGGGAAGCCGCGAGAAAACCTGCTGCCAACCTGATGCTCAGCAACTCCTCGCTAACAAAGTTGGCAAGAGCTTAGCCACGCTTCCATCGGTTGTCAAGAATAATTGCGGCTTCAGGGGGAGCAACTGTGCCCAGTTTGGGACTTGGAGAATGTATGCTGACGATATGTCGTCCCTCTTTTGTGTTGAAATGGAGGCTGTGGACATAAGAATGAGCCCGGATGTGACAACGATTAGGTGGGGCCAAGGGCCTGCGCGGCGTGATTGGTAGTCTTCACCAGTTGAGGATGGCTTCATATCCCAGTAGTCACCGTAAGAAACTGCTTCCTGGATACCGCTGATCGGAATTTTTCAAGACGTCTGCAGCTTACGTTGTGCGTGCGATCGGTCATTTCTAGAGAACCAGACTTGTTAAAGCGGATTATCGCCCTGGCAGGACTAACAGTGGGTGCGTTCTTCATCCACGGCTATCACCCGTGGACGGAGGATGCGGAGATTTACCTGCCTGGCGTTGAAAAACTCATACATCCGACGCTGTTTCCCTCCTTCCCGGAGTTCTTCCAGTCTCACGCGCACCTAACTTTATTTCCCAACCTGATTGCGTTTTCCGCGCGATTAGTTCCTTTGCCTTGGGAATGGGCTTTATTTCTCTGGCAGTTTGCTTCTGTGTTTCTACTGTTGGTTGCTTGTTGGCAATTAAGTGGGTGCTGTTTTGCAAATGATGCCGCACGCTGGGCGGGAGTCACATTGGCGGCAGCCCTGTTAACTTTGCCAGTCGCGGGAACGGCGCTTTACGTCATGGACCAATACATCAATCCACGGAATCTGGCCGCAGTCTGTGCAGTCTTCGCGGTTGCTGGTACTCTGAAAAGAAAGTATGTGCAGGCGGCGTGCTCGCTGGTTGGCGCGGCGCTCGTCCATCCCTTGATGGCGTGTTTCTCCCTGTCATTGTGTGCGTTGCTGGTGGTACTCAGAGAGAGCAAGTTGTCCTTTTGCACCGCCGCCTCTGCTGTGCTTCCGCTCGGGCTGTCGTTTGCAGCTCCATCCGAGGGCTATCATCAAGCAGCTCTCCTGCACTCCTTTCATTACTTGATGCGGTGGCAGTGGTATGAGTGGCTGGGCGCCTTGGCGCCGCTGGCGATTCTTTGGGGATTTGGTGGCGCGGCCCGCCGGAAGCAAGATGCCAATCTCGCTCTGCTGTGCCGGAGCCTGGCGATCTACGGAGCCATCTTCTTTGTTGCGGGTTTGGTTTTATCAATCCCGGCGCGGTTTGAGAGCCTGGCGCGACTGCAACCGATGCGCAGCCTGCATCTGCTCTACATCCTCTTTATCGTTCTGGCCGCCGGATTCCTGACGGAATATATCCTGAAGAATCGGTGGTGGCGCTGGCTCATTTTGTTCTTGCCGCTTTGCGTGGGAATGTTCGTGGCGCAGCGTGGGCTGTTTCCAGCTGGCGCCCATATCGAATGGCCCGGCATCCAATCCAGGAACCAATGGGTTCAGGCGTTCGCGTGGGTTCGGGAAAACACACCGACCGATGCCCTGTTTGCGCTGGATCCTTATTACATGGCGATTCCCGGAGAGGACCACAACGGTTTCCGGGCGGTCGCACAGCGCAGCCGGATGGCGGATGTCATTAAAGACAGCGGGGCGGTCTCCATGTTTCCCGAGATGGCAGACGAATGGCTCACCCAAACCCGGGATCTGAGAAATTGGAAGAAGTTCCAGCGTAGCGATCTGGAACGGCTGCGCCAGAGATACGGGGTGACCTGGGTGGTGCTGGAGGCGCCCGGGATTGAGGGGTTGCAGTGCCCATATCGCAACCAGGCGGTAATGGTGTGTCCGCTGAACTGATAGGATTAATAAATGTGCGCAACAGCCCCCATTTTTGAAAAGCCGGCTTCGGTTTTCCCGTACGGTCAATGGTCTGCGGAACTGCCCATTTTAAAGAGGCAATACCGAGAAAATGCCCCCGTCCCTCACCTCTTGCTGAGGGATTTCATTGATGATGAGACGGCTCGGCTGGCCCTTCAGGAATTTCCAATCCCGTCCACCGACGCCTGGACTCACTACAAGCACCACAACGAAAACAAGCTGGGCCTTACCCAGCGTCGCATCTTTCCTCCCACCCTGGGCGCGATTGTGGATGAATTGAATTCGCCGGCATTTGTGGATTGGCTCTCGGGGCTGACCGGGATCGGCGGTCTTTTGCCCGACCCGACGCTGGAGGGCGCTGGATTGCATCAATCGGTGCGCGGCGGATTTTTGAATGTGCACACTGATTTCTCCCACCATCACTATCGGGAGAACTGGCGGCGCCGCATCAATCTGATTCTGTACTTAAATGAGGGTTGGAGAGATGAGTGGGGCGGAGCCATCGAGTTGTGGGATGAAGCCATGAAAAACCGCGTGGCGAAGTACCCGCCTCTTCTCAATCACGCGCTCATTTTCAATACCACTGCAAAATCCTTTCATGGATTTCCCGAGCCGCTCGATTGCCCGCAGAACGTATCCCGCAAGAGCCTGGCTTTGTACTATTACACAGCGGAAGACGGTGCCCGGACTGCGATTCGTTCGACGGATTATCGCTCTCGGCCGGGAGATGGTCTCAGAAAATCCGCATTCATCTGGTTAGACAAGCAGGCTGTGAACCTTTATTCACGGGCAAAAGCCCACCTGGGATTTTCGGATCGTTTCGCGAGCAAAGTTCTAGATCTGCTCTCGAAAAAGAACTGATCGGTGCTTCGTAGGGGCGTCGGCCCGGAGCGATCCGCCCAACGGAGTGTGCGTGCCCCCGTCGTTGCGCGCGGGGGATGGTCGACATGGAACACTTTCTGGTCGACTAGGCGACCGCGGTGCGGCGAGGCAGGTCCCGACGCCGTACATAGGCGACCGGTTTTTCGTGCAGCAACAGTTCCGTGGCTTGGACGCGGCGCTCGGCATGGAACCACTCCTGCACGATGTTGTCACGCAGGAAGTTGGCCAGGGCGAGCAGGCTCATGCCCTGGTGGTGTACCATCCAGCAACGCACGAGCTGATAACGATCCTGCCAGAGTCTGCGTCGTCCGGAAGAGAAGTCGGCCGACTCGTAGAAACCATAACTCCCGAACCAACCCATGTCTTCCATGCGGCGCAGGTTCTCGATCGCACCCGCCGGGTCTGTGCTTAGAGACAAAAACGTCGAGTAGGGCGAGATAACCAGAGATTTGGTCTCGCATTTGCGCAAGGCCAGGTGGGGCAGTCCAAAGGCCGAGTACTGGTAGTTGCCGGCTTCGTCGAGCTTGAAGTAAGCAGATTCCGAGATGCCCCAGGGAACATTCTTGCGATTCCCGTAGGCCTGTTGCGAACGTACGCAGGCCGTGCACATGCGCTCCAGAAGGGTGTTGGAATAGGAACGCATCCAGAGCGAGGGCATCAGGTACTCGAACAGTGTGCCCGTCCAAGAGAGCAGGACGGGTCGCCCGCCATCGAGAGTGTGGGCCCGACCGAGCAAGAACCAGCTTTCCTGCGGAATATGTTCTTTGGCGATGGCCACAAATACGGCGGTGCGAGACTCGGTTCCCAGCAGGTCGTAGCAAGCGGTATTTAGCTGCCGCGTATCCACGTCGAAGCCGACCGAAACGAGCCGACGGTGTTTGTTCAGCAGGAACTTGAAGTCCATGTCATCGGCAAGCTTGTCGGATTGCGCTGCAATCGCGCGAAGATCGGCAATCAGACGCTTGGCATTGGCTTTCGCGTCGAGCAGGGAAGCGCGGAAACGATCGTACAGGGCTCGATGCTCTTCAGTCGTGGAATGAAGCCTCCAGTCGACCTGAACGACCAGCTTGTCGATGAATTCCGGCAACTGCTCCAGCGCGATGCTGTCCATCAACTTGAGGTTGAGAGTGGAATCGTCCCGCAAGGAGGCGAATTCTGGGGCAAACCAGGGCGCGTAATCGCGAACGGCGCGCTGAATGCTGAGCAGACGCAGGCGAGTCTCATCCGCGAACCAGGTTGTCCGGCTCGCGAACTTGGAGCGGGCGATCCGCTCTCGTGCCTGCTCCAGTACGGCCTCGGAAACGCCGAGGACGCAAGGCAGCCAGTTGTCCGTATTGTGCTGGCGGTCGCAGGAGGACAGGACCTTGCGCGGAATGGCACGCGCTGCCGACAAGACCCGTAAATAGTCCACGAAGCCCTCGGCCAGAGCAGGCTGCAACACCGGCTGGCGCAAGCGCGCCAGGGACCCTTGCTGCAACGTCCACAGCGATGCCAGCAAGTTACCGCTATCCACCGAGGAAACAAAGAGCGGGGGCAGGGGCTGAAGGGTACGAGTGTCGTACCAGTTCAAGACATGTCCACGGTACTTCTTTAGTTCCGAAACCGTGGCCAGGGTGCGCAGCGTCTGTTCGGCGAATTCCGGGACGGTGAGGTATCCGAACTCGCACGCGACCTGCCGCGCATTGAGGAGAAATCCGATATTCGTGGGAGATACGCGAGCGGCGATCAAGGGCGGTTGCTCCTGAACGTTGTCGGGAATCAACCAGTTGTGCTCTGCGCTGCAGAACTCGGCGAAGTAACGCCAGGTATGCAGGGCGGTACGGCGAAGGAAGATCATGTCTTTGCGCGGCGTCTGATTTCGTGCAGTCACGGGAGCGCGGTTGAGCCAGATCGAAACCGGCTTGCTGCAGGCCCAGAGGATAAGCACGGGAATCGCTGCAGGCAGCGCCTGAGGCCGTCCCGCCCAGACGAGGAGTCCGAGTGCGAGCGCCAGCACCGGCACCCAGTTGAGGTAGGTGTCCACCGGAGTACGCCCGCGCACGTTCAAGTCGGCTTCGGCTGCTGTCTCCCACTCCAAAAGGCGACGGTGCGTGACAAAGCGCCGGACTAGCGCCCGCACCACTGCATCGAGCGAAAGCATGGTCTGATGAGCGAGGAAGATGAGCGTGAAAAACAGGGTGACGTTAGAAGTATAGAAACCGCTCACTGCTTCCCGAGCTACGTTGGAATCAGAGACGACAATTGCACGCACCAGGTTGAAGGCCAACTGGAACCATGTCGGGATAAAGAGAATGCAGAGGGTCGCAACGGTCCATTGCCAGGGCTGGCGACCGAGCATGAACCATCCGACCACCAACAACAGGAAGGTGGCGGGTTCCACCAGACTGCGGCGCAGGTTGTCGAAGATCTTCCACCAGGAGACCAGCGAGATAGGATTGGGCACGCGTTCCGCAGATTCGTCGGGCACTTGCGGAAGCAGCCATCCGGCAATCTGCCAGTCGCCGCGCAGCCAGCGGTGCTTGCGACGATTGTGGGCGCTGTAGTGAGAGGGATAATCTTCGATGACCTCGATATCGCTGGCCAATCCGGCGCGTGCGTAGGCTCCTTCAATCAGGTCATGACTGAGCAGGGCGTTGCGCGGGAATCTGCGATCCAGAACGCGATGGACCACGTCGACTTCGTAGATTCCCTTGCCGGTAAAGCTGCCTTCCTTGAACAGATCCTGATAGGCGTCGGAAACGGCGCGCGTGTAAATGTCAAAGCCGGTCTCCCCCGCGTAGATGGCCGCCAGCCTGGAGCGAGCTGTGCTCTGCACGCTGACGCCAACACGCGGCTGCAAGATGCTGTACCCGGCCACCACGATGCGTTTGTCGGGATCGATCACCGCCTGGTTGAGAGGATGCGCCAAGGTTCCGATCATGCGCTGCGCTGTCCCTCGCGGGAGCTCGGTATCGGAATCGAGGGTAATCACAAAGCGAACCTGGGGCAGAATGGAAAGATCCCCGATCTTCAGAGGGAAGCTGTCATATTGACCGCGCAGCAGTTTGTTGAGATCGAGCAGCTTTCCGCGCTTGCGTTCCCATCCCATCCAGGCCCGCTCGCGCGGGTTGTAGATGCGATGCCGGTGAAAAAGAAAGAAGGAGCCTTCTTCGCGGCTGGCGTACTTGTCGTTCAATTCGCGGATCAGGTCCGCACAAAGGTTGATCAGAGGACTGTCTTCACGGGCCGGTTCGCGCGTGTCCGGCAAGTCGGTCAACAGCGCGAAGTGAATGTTGGGATCATGATTTCCAAGGAAGCGTACTTCCAGGTTCTCCACCAGGCCCCGCACCTGGTTTTCGTTCAGCAGGAGGCTGGGAACGGCCACCATGGTCACACAATCGTCGGGGACACCTTCCGAAAAATTGAGTTTGGGAAGAATTTCGGAGGGCAGCAGTGCGGTCACCAGATAGTTCATGACTTGCACCGCGCTCTCGGAACTGGTTAAGAGCAATATAAGGACCGAGAACAGAACCAGGGATGGCGAACTCGACGAGTTAGTGAGAAACAGGACGGCCACGGCCATGATGGCCAGCGTAAGGATCTCGATCCCGGACAGGAAAAATTCCTCGGGATACTTGCGCGCCCAACCCTGAATTTTTTGGACAAAGGGAGGCCGGAAGCCGACCTTCTGATGAAGAAGACTGGTCCCCTTGTCGACCAGGTAATAGCCGAGGTGGGATTCCCGCAGTCCGACGCGTGGATCGGAATACGTGCGCTGATGGGCCTGCTCGGCAAGAGCGAGGGCTTCCTTGGCAACCTCCATCTCGCTGCAATCGGAGTATTCCGCGATGTTAATCAACTTGTCTCGATAAAGCTCGCGGCTTTCCCGGTCCATGTGCGCATAAGCGTCCGCCGGGTCTTTGCGGAGGAGCTGACCCACTACCATCAGGGGCTCGAGAATGTCCTTCCAGCTCGCCTGGCCGAGATCGCGCAGGCTGCGCATGCAGACCGCAACTCCTTGCGAATCACTTGTGGGTTCGCTAAGCAAATGCTGCGCACGCGCTGCCATCTGCTCGAGAACGGCCAACTTCAGTGTGGAAATTACCGTTACCAGCTCTTTCATCTTCAGAACGGTAGTTTCCTGGAAGGCTTCGACAAAAATTGCAAATTCCTGCTCGTTAAACTCGTAGAAGACCGTCGCCAAATATCCCTCAGCGAGGGCGAGGGCGCGTGGTATGACTTCGCCGCTGGCGGTGCGAACGTGCGGGGACTTAGCGCGCTGGCGCAGCTCCCTTGCGGTCCCGTAAAGTTCGGTGTAGGCCAGCCGGCTGTTGTCATAGAGCCAGCGATAGTCACCCGAGACCGATGTTTCCGGTGGTGGACCATCCGCCGCCCGGAATATGGGTTTGAAGGCGCGAATCAGCTTGGCGCTGCGTTGCGCAAACACGCGGGAAGAAGGGGTATTGGGCAGCCAATTCAGGCTTTGAGCCAGTTCCTCGGCTTGTGCGCGCAATAGTTCTGGATCGCGCGTTTTAGGCGCGTGCCCAGACAGCTGTTCCTCTTCGGCAGTGACAATCTCGAGATGGGTATTTTGGGGCATTTTGAAAACTTACTTTCTTGCTCTCACCTTAAAGCAATCTCTTAGCGATAACTGGCAGCCTGCATTTCAAACATTTCCGCGTAGCGTCCACCCAGGGTGAACAACTCATCGTGACTGCCGTCCTCAGCAATTCTTCCATGCTCCAGCACCAGAATACGCTGGGCCATGCGCACCGTCGAAAACCGGTGAGAAATGAACAAGGCGGTCTTCCCGGTGGTGAGCTCAGCGAATCGCTGGAAGACTTCGAACTCGCTGCGCGCGTCTAAAGCTGCAGTCGGCTCATCCAGAATGAGCACTTGCGCGTTGCGCAGGTAGGCACGGGCTAAGGCTACTTTCTGCCACTCACCGCCGGACAAGTCCACGCCGGTTTCAAAGCGGCGTCCTAGCATCTGTTCAAAGTCCTGCGGGAGCCGGTCGATGACCTGGTCGGCCATGCTCTTGTGAGCGGCCAGCTGCAAAAGCGCGGTGTTGTTGACTTCCGAGATCTGCCCGACAGCGATGTTCTCGCGCGCAGTCATCTCATAACGCATGAAATCTTGAAAGATGACGCCGATCTCTCGATAGAGATCCTCAAGGCTGTACTCGCGCAGATCGACTCCGTCCAGAAGGATCTGTCCCTCGACCGGATCGTACAGCCGGGTCATCAACTTCACCAGAGTCGTCTTGCCTTCTCCATTCTCTCCAACGAGGGCTACACGCTGGCCGGCGTGCAGGGTGACATTCAACCCGTTGAGTACCATCCGCGAAGTGCCCGGATAGCGGAACGACACATTGCGAAACTCAAATCCGCGCACGATGGGCCGCGGAGCCGGCAATGCGTTGGCCTTGGAACGGATGGTTGGCTGCATCTCAAAGAAAGCCAGCAGATCGGTAAGGAACAGGGCCTGATCCGCAATGCTCGAGAGCGTGGAAAACACCTGCTGGATATTCCCGCTGGCCTGCACGATCGCGCCGGTCAAGAAGGTGAGAGTGCCGATGCTCAGTGCTCCACTCACCGTCCGCCAAATCACATAGACGTAGGCCCCGTAGTAGCCGGCCATGCCGATGATCGACAAGAAAGATCCTGCGATCAGCCGGCGACGCGCCAGATCCACATTCTCGTTATAGATTTGATCCGAAAGTCGCGTAAATCGTTGGATGAGAAAGTCTTTCAGGCCAAAAAGTTTGAGCTCCTTGGCAGCCTCCCGGCTGCCGCCGAGCACGCGCAAGTAGTCGAGCTCGCGCCGTATCGGAGTTTGCCGGAAATTCTTGGCATAGCCCAGGAACGCGAAGTGGCTCTCTCCCAAAAAGGCCGGCAACACTCCGGCAATCAATAGCAGCAGGAGCCATGGCGAGAACAAGAGAATGCTGATCGAGAGCGTCACCGACGTGATGACCTGCTGCACGAGCCGCCCGATCGACTGAATCATTCCCAGGCGATCCGTGGCCTGCACGCGCGCGCGCTCCAGCCGATCGTAATAAACGGGATCTTCGTAGGCGATGAGATCCAGCTCGGAGGCGTGTCTCATCACCTCAATGCTGACATAGCGGGTGTACTTGTCCGCGAACAACGAGTCGAGGTAGTCGATGGCCCGGGTAAGAACGCTGCCAAACAGGGCGACACCGAATTCCGCTGCCACCAGCCACCATAAAGAGGTGGGAACAGATTCGTGCGCGGAAATCGCCCGTACGATTCCATCAATAATGAGCTTCGTAATCCACAGGGCCGCGACCGGCACAAGCGAGGCAATCAGCCGCAATACCAATCCCAGAGTGACGACGACCGGGCCAGCCTTCCAGACGATGCGCAAGACTGGCGGCACATTGCGGAGCGCAGAGAGGCGCTCCAGCAACCCGCTCCAGAAGTTCTCCCGCTTAGCCATGGGTTCGAATCACCAACAGTGTGCGCCCTAAGGATGCCAATGGGGCTTCAGGGTTTGTAAGCGCAGCCACGGATGGAAATGGAGGGAGTAATTTCCTTGTCGCGCTTGCCAAACCGCCCCGTTTGACCTAGATCACGTTCACTTCCGATTCGCGGACGGACAATTTCTATATGAGCCGGCCTCCCTCCGCAAGCACAATCCCTCGCCGTAAGGGTCCCATATCTACCTTAAAATGATAATTTTATAGGAAGTTGCGCCAGGAATGCACGAACTCGGCTGCCGGCTCGTCACGCAAATTGGTGCCCGGGAGAGGCTGCGTTCGTAGTGCGTGCTGCAAGCAATAAATGCACGCTATCGGAAAGAAAGTTATGAAGAGTCTGAGACTTGCCGCGCGAGAAGGGGGTATCGTATCCGACCCTCAATATTTTTTGAAGCCGGCACGCTCCATGCCGCGTCGCGCTTCACGGCTCTTCATAAACGTATTCCATACGAAGCCGGTGCGAACGTTCTCCGCCATGAGCAAGGTGATTCCCGTATCGATGCCGATCACGTCAGTGTCGTACCAGTTCTTCAGCGGATTGAACGCGTTCACAAAACCGTACTTGGTCCAAGCGGAAGGATAGCGATCCTTAATATTCCGCAACACTCGCATCACAGCTTGGGGCAGGAAGGGCAAGGATCCACCCGCAGCACTCGGTGCCACCGTGCCATCAATCGGTCCCACTGAGGGCGGTCCGCCCCAAATTACGTAGCCGTTTTGTGAGTCGGATGCGGTGATGCCCCACAAGTCATCGCTGTAGGTAGAGAACTGTCTGGCCAACTCCAGGCAGAAGCGTCGATGGACGTCGGTCGCGATGACTGAGTTCTGGAAGTAGTCGGCGAATTTGTCGCGCTTACCGCGGAAGTCAAACCACGCTTGGGAGTATTGATGGACGAACAGGGGCGCGAAGGAACCAATGTAGCGCAGGCCGTGATATTCGAACTTCAATCGCTTCCAGGCAGTCCAGGCATCGTCGCGCAGGGGATACCTGGTAGAGCCCAGTCCCAGAAGGTACATCATCATTAATTCGCTGTAGTTGTCCCAGCGGTACGGAAGGAAGCCGATTTCGGGGGTCCAGCCGTGGGGCAGTAGGGCGGTGTCTTCCGAGAGCCAAGTCCACTCGACGCGGTTGAAGATCGCCCCAGCCAAGGCCTCGACCTCGTCGTCTTGAAAGTATTCCCGGCAGGCCAGGACTCCGCACAACAGGATGGTGGTGTCGACCGAGGAGACCTCGGCATCCCAAACCCGTTCGCCCGTGGTGACATTGGCCCAATGGTAGAAAAATCCTCGATGATGAGGCAGCTTTCCCCATAGCGACCTCAAGGTGACTACGACGCGGTCCTGCGCCCAGGCGCGCGGAACAAAGCCACGCTTTTCGCCGATGCATAAGGCGGTCAATCCGAAGCCAGTGGCCGCGATACTGCCCACGATTCCGGTATCGTTAATGTGAACGTTGCAGCGATCCTTGACCAGTCCGGTTTTAGGATCGGCCTGATCCCAAAAATACTGGAAACTGGCCTTCTCCAGATCGTTCAGGAATTGGTGGTCGTCGGAGGACAGGCCGTTCGGATCGGGTGGGGGCGTCTTTGTCGTCGCCTGCGAGGTCTGTGCTTCCAGAGCCTTGGGGAAGCCGAACGGAGCCAACGAGAGCGAAGCACCAGCGCCCAACATCTGCTTCACAAAACTACGTCGGGAAGGCGTTTTGTGACGCGTGTCTTTCATCCTTGGGATGAGACAAATCTTAAATGATCTGCAGAGCGCATCAAACGTCAATATGCAACCGGCGCATCCCGAAGATACATTGCATGGCGGGTTATCTTTCGTAAACTAGCGGATAGCACGGCTATGACCAAGAACAGGAAAATCACACTGTGGGTGATGTTGACGGTGGTTGTTCTGGCAACCGCGACCCTGCTGTTCTTCCGTCGGCAATTGCGTGGCCCGGCCACCATCACGGGCGCGGTTATGGTGCAGGATGCGGATCCGCGGAAACAGCTACCAATCGCCGATGTGGAAGTCACATCCTTGAACAATCTGGCGGTCGGTCCTGCCAAGTCGGATACCGCAGGATTTTTCAAGCTCACTTTGCGCAAGAGTGTGCTGCGACGACAGGTGGTCAAATTGGAATTCCGCCATCCCAAGTACAAACCACTTGACATGGACGGGGTTCCCGATGGCAGGCTCTATCTCGCTCGCTTGGTCCCGCTACAAAAAACTCCGACAGATGCGCCCAACCGCTCGGCGGTAGCTGTCAGCAATATTCGAGTGCGCTATTCCATCCAGGCTCTGCGCACCATGAACGTGGGGAGCGCGGTCAGGACGTTCCAGGTAGAAAACGTCGCCAACGTGCCTTGCAAAGGACAACATCCCTGCTCTCCTGATGGAAAATGGAAAGCCGCGTTCGGCTCCGCGGAACTGGATGCCGGCGTGGGCAACGAATTCCAGAATGTGCGCTTGTCGTGCATCGCGGGGCCGTGCCCGTTCACGAAGATCGAATCAGAGCGGTTTTCTAAATCCAGTCAGAGGATTACGGCTCTGGCTCGTAATTGGGGGGATACCGTAACCTTCCTGGTGGAAGCCGAGGTGGTGCATGTGATGCAGAGCCAGATCGACCACCAATCCTACCCGGCGGTTTTCGGTCCCGCGTTTAATTTCACACTGCCCGGAAATGCGGAGGGAGTGACACTGGAGGCCGATATCTCGGGAGAGACAATTATCTTTCCGCTGGGGCCCGACCTGTTTTTGAGCTGGGCGAGTTGTACCTTAGGGGTCAATCGGGATCAGACCAATGTTTTTCGATGTCAATTGAAACCGGGATACCAATTTCCTTAGTGAGTCAATGCGTCGATTGTCGGCAATCCGCACGCTCGTATTCTGCGCTGTTGTAAGTGTCGCCCTGGCAGCAGGCCAGGACTCCAACGCAAACCTCGAGGTTTCTCCCACTACCGGCGGCACCATTCTCGACATTTCGCTCAGCACGGACCGCGAAGGGGTGACCATTGCGGTCACGACCGATGCGCCAGTCATCCCCGAGATAGCCAGGCTGGCACATCCCGACCGACTGGTTTTCGACTTTCCTGGATTTAGCTTGGCGGGATCCAACCAGCGAACTCCGGTGAACAACGGTCCGGTTGTGGCTGTGAGGGCATCCTTGTTTCGATCAGAGCCTCCTACGAGTCGGATTGTCATCGACTTGAAAGAACCTCTGGAACCTCAATTAAGGCTTGAAGGAAACAAGTTATCGATCACGCTTCGATTTGCGCAACCGGTCGCGGAAATTCACGAGAGCGATTCGAATCGCCAACCTTCCGTCCCCAAACCGAGCGCATTGGCTCCTCCGAACTTGCCCACCGCACCGCCTCCGGCCGGGAGACGAAATCTCTCAACGGCGGAGCCCAATGAATACGAATTGCTTGAGAAGGCTCGGGCGCTCAGGTTGGAGGATCTCAAGGGTCTCGAGGAAAGGGCAAATGCCGGAGACCCTGAAGCGGAGACGATACTGGCGCTCGCCTATCACAGCGCAGTGCTTCTAAAGAACGATGAGGCTGAGGCCCTTCGGCTGCTGCACCACGCCGCTGGCAAGAAATTCGTGGCTGCGGAAGAGTCGCTCGGAATCTTTTATGCGGCTGGAATCGGCATGGCGGAGCCAAATCCTGGAGAGGCCCTGACGTGGTACCGCAAGGCCGCGCAGCATGGTTCGGTCGATGCGGCCACTAACATTGCAACCATGTACGCAACGGGTGACGGCGTGCCTAGGGACATGGACGCCGCGATCCCGTGGTTTCGCCAGGCTGCTGAAGCCGGAGGAGCGACGGCACAGTACAATCTGGCGCTGATCTACGGACGTGGTGACGGCTTAGCACGTGATGAGCAGAAATCTCTGGATTGGCTCGTCAAAGCAGCCGACCAGGACGTGATACCGGCTCTTGTGGACTTGGGTAATCGATACCTGCATCCTTCCGACGGATCGAAAACCGACGTGCCGCGTGCGATTCAACGGTACCAGAGAGCTGCCGAACTAGGTGACGGGCGGGCGCAGGCCATATTGGGGGACATCTATTCCGGCGGGGCTTGGGTTGCGGCTGACTACCAGCAAGCCGTGAAATGGTACCGGTTGGCGGCCGACCAGGGTCAAAGAGACGGAGAATTCGGACTCGCAGCGCGCTACGTGCTGGGCCAGGGGGTGGCGGCGGACCCGGCAGAAGCGTTTCGCTGGTTCAAAGCCGCTGCTGAGCAGGGGCACGCTAACGCGCAATACGATCTCGGCAGGTTGTATGAAGTGGGAAGGGGGACCTCCCGAGACCTGTCCCTGGCCGTCCACTACTACGAACTGGCGGCCCAGCAAGGAGTGGTTAAAGCGCAGTATCAGCTGGGAGTCCTGTTGGCGAAAGGTGAGAGCGTGCGCAGCGACCCGGTGTCCGCCTATAAGTGGCTTCTGCTTGCGCAGGACTCTGTTTACGAGAGTGCCGCAGCATTGAGCGATCTCCGAAAGTCCATGGCGCCGGCCGACATCGCAGACGCCGAGCATCAAGTGGACGCATGGCGCATCGCCCACCAGGATTCAGGCCGCGGAAGTGCGACGCATTGATGTTCGCAGGGCGCGGCTCAGTCGTTAGCAACAAAAATCCGCAAAAATTGAGGTAGGCGCTGACCATCGCGACCTGACGAGCCCTATAAAATCTTCACGGACCTTTTATTCAGAGTTTACGAATTTTAGGTTCCTATGATGCACTTCCTGGCGGTAACATTTGCACTTTCTTCCAATTCAACAGAGGTGCACATGGGAAAGCCACTGATTTTCTGGCTGCTCATCCTTCTTATGGTATTGCCAGCAAGCTCTACTCTGGCACAAACGGGCGCGGAGAGCGGGTCTGCGGTTTCGCGACAAACGAGCGACTCTGCAGAGAGCCGGCTGGCCAAGCTGGAACAGCAAGCAGCGGAAGCCAAGAGTTCTGCGGACAATGGCTGGATGCTGACGAGTTCGGCCTTGGTGCTGATGATGACCGGGCCCGGGCTGGCACTGTTTTACGGCGGCCTGGTGCGAAAAAAAAACGTGCTCGGCACGATGATGCAAAGTTTCGCCCTGATGGCGCTGGTCACGGTGCTCTGGGCGGTCGTGGGCTATAGCCTTTGCTTTGCCAGCGGGAACAGCTTCGTAGGAGGGCTGGAGAATTTCTTTCTGCATAACGTAACCAGCCAGCCGGATGTCGATTACTCTACGACGATACCCGAGCAAACATTCATGATTTATCAGTTGATGTTTGCCATCATCACGCCTGCCCTGATTACCGGCGCCTTTGCCGAACGGATGAAGTTCAGCGCTATGGTGCTGTTCATGACACTATGGTCTATTCTTGTCTACACCCCAATGGCCCACATGGTGTGGGGAAAAGGAGGCCTGTTGAATGCCGCGCTCGGTGGCCGCTTCCCGACGCTCGACTTTGCAGGCGGGACGGTGGTGCACATTACCTCCGGCGTCTCGGCGTTGGTGTGCGCCCTCTACATGGGAAAACGAATGGGATATCCGCATACGCCCATGCCGCCGCACAGCGTGGTGTTGAGCGTGATTGGCGCTTCCCTCCTGTGGGTGGGATGGTTCGGATTTAACGCAGGTAGCGCGCTTGGGTCGGGCAGTCTCGCCACCAGCGCCTTTGTGGCTACCCATTTTGGGGCAGCGGCCGCCGTGGTGGGATGGAGTGTGACGGAGTGGCTGCGCACAGGAAAGCCAAGCGTGCTGGGGGCTATTTCCGGCGCGGTGGCGGGATTGGTGGCCATCACACCGGCTTCTGGCTTCGTGTCGCCCTTCTCAGCACTGCTCATCGGGCTCATCGCGGGGGCCTTCTGCTATCTGATGGTCGTCAAGGTAAAGGCTCGCTTTGGCTACGATGATTCTCTGGATGCTTTCGGCGTGCACGGTGCAGGGGGAACGATAGGGGCGTTGCTGACAGGCATCTTTGCCGCGAAGGCCGTCAACTCGCTCGGATCCGGCCTGCTGGAAGGCAATGTCCGACAACTGGGGAACCAGTTTGTGGGCGTGGCCATAGCCTGGATCCTGGCGATCGTCGGCACGCTGCTGATCCTGGTCATCATTGATAAGACTATCGGCTTGCGAGTTCCCGAAGAGCACGAGGTGCAAGGCTTGGATCTCTCCCAACATGGAGAGGAAGGATACTACTGGGAAGTGCCGGCGTAGGGAGGACTTTGCTCCTCGCAAACGCCATCCTCGAAAGGATCAGAAATTATGACGAAAGTAGAAGCAATCATCCAGCCGGCCAAATTGGAAGCGGTGAAAAACGCGCTGCACGACATAGGCGTGGACGGCATGACCGTGCTGGAAGTACGTGGCCATGGGCGACAGAAGGGTCACACCGAGAGCTACCGCGGACGCGAGTACACCGTCGATTTGATTCCCAAAGTGAAGCTGGAAATGGTGCTTCCTGACAATATGGTGGACAAGGCTGTACAGACGATTAGCCAAACGGCGCGCAGTGGAAAGATCGGAGACGGCAAGATTTTTCTCGCGCGCATCGATGATGCGATCCGGATTCGTAATGACCAGCGGGGTGAGAACGCCCTCTAGCAGGGGATTCAGCGACGGATCGGATGAAGCCACTCATCTTCGGATTGGTTTCGCCACTGCTGGATTGAGGCTTTGGCGATATCGTCGATTGGTGGTCTCTTCTTGATGGTCGCAGCACGTGACGTATTTTGCGAATACGTTGACGAACCCGTAGCGGCTGATGCTACAAGCGACCACATACGTTATTTTCGCGGGTGACCTACAAAAACCTGCTTGCGAGTGAGCAAGGGTTCTTAGGTTTCAACCCTGTCGCGCGAGGCGCTACAATCCTCAGCCGATGCCTGGCTCCGATCCAACCCGCTAGATACGGCACGGCCGAACTCTACTCGCGGTCGCCTAAAAGTGTTTCTCGGCTACGCCTCCGGCGTGGGCAAGCCTTTCCGCCTGTTTGATGAAGCACGCAGGCGTAAGGGCGGGAACAAGAGGTTGTCGTCGGCGCCCTCCAGCCCCACGTCCCGCCAGAGATCAAACCAAACGATCGAAGATTAGTCGTCCGCGGCTTTGGATCCTGGCTTCGGAGTCTTGCCATGGCATCCTTCTGGGACAAGGCAGAATTCAACTCGGGACAACCTCGTGCTTCTCATCGGCCAACCTGGCCTGGCGCGAGTCGATGCTGAATTGCCCGGGACCTGTGAACAGGAGTGTCGCGAAGATGATGATGTGGAGCGCGACGAGTTCCACGTGACCGTTGGAAAAATACGCCGCGTGATGAACGAAGAAGAAAGCGGCCAGCAGATTGACGAGGATGACCGCTGCCGCGGGTCGGGTTGCCAGGCCAATCAGGACAAGCAGGGAACAAATGCCATCGCTGAGCAAGGCAAAGGCTAAGCTTGCATGCGCGCCGATATGGATGGGATCAGGGAAATGCTGGACCATCGTCCAATACCCGGTGAGCTTCTCCAGTCCGTGTCTCAGAAATAGGCTCAGGGCCGCGGCGCGTAGAACCAGCAACCCAATGTTTGTGCTGCCAGCACCGGCATTGGCTGTGAAGAATATTTTTAGATTCATGTAGGATCTCCGTGCGCCGGTTAAACCGGCAGGGTGGAGTGAATGAAAGTTTCATACGTTGAAGGCGTAGCGAACCACAACGACC
>UEXT01000378.1_pt1 | contig 35526 bp, 34 predicted proteins | sample 4301081 | NCBI WGS metagenome assembly UEXT01 (sample SAMEA4773177, study PRJEB27434) | metagenome | biome: 2259; feature: agricultural soil; material: soil | place: USA | collected 2014-09 | depth 0.25 m
GGCCCATAGCTCAGGTGGTTAGAGCGGCTGACTCATAATCAGCTGGTCCTAGGTTCGAGTCCTAGTGGGCCCACCAGCGAGGCCGGCGGCGCAGCGTCGCCAGGACGTCCGCGCGGTCTCCGTATTACTTAGGAGTGCATTGAACCAGAATCTTTCTCCACTCATCGAGCTGCAGAAGTTTGATCTCCGTATCATGGAGATCAAAGACGAACGTCGACAAATTCCACAACGGCTTCACGTTATCGAGGCTCGACTGCAAGAGGCAAAACGGGTGTTGCAAGACGCCACGTCAGCCGTCGACGCGCTCGTGAAGGAACGGAAGAGCCATGAGAAGGATCTTGAGGCGCACGAAGATCGGGTCGAAAAATTAAAGGAGCGTGCTTCCCAACTGAAGACCAATCAGGAGTATCAAGCTCATCTATTTGAGGTGGAATTAGCGAACAAGAAGAAGTTTGAGATCGAAGACAAAATCTTGGGTTGCATGGAAAAGATCGAACAACTGCAGCGGGTCTCGAAGGAAGCACAGGAGAGACTCAAGGTGGCTGAGAAGTCCTTCGCGCAGGAGAAGCAGGTGCTGGAGGAACGTGATCAGAAGCTGAGGGAAGAACTTGCCGAGCTCGAGACCCAACAGCGGGATCGGGCGGCTCATATTGATAAGAGTTTGCTTGAGCGGTATACAAAACTGAAAGCTGCCAGGAAAGATCACGCTTTGGCCTCAGTGCAAGGCGGCATCTGTTCCGGATGTCGGCTTCAAATTCCTCCGCAACTGATTGCTGAGGTGAAGCGTTCACAGGATTTACACGCCTGCCCCTATTGCCATCGAATGTTGTATTGGGACGGCGATTTGTCGACCGATCAGAAGCCGCCCCAGGATCAGGTCAAACCTTCCGATCTCGAAGTCGGTGAATCCATCTAACCGGGAGCCATTGCTCCAAGCACGGCCTTAGTGGTCTTGAAATGGAGTTTGGCGACGGTGTTCAAGCGCTCTTGCCCGTGTTTTTTTACGATCATCCGAGCGGCAAGCTCCACGGCTGGTGACGCTCCTTTCGGGAGGGTGGTACCGATGTCGTGCGAGAGCCGCTTCAGTCGCAGTAAGAATTCGGCACGTGCGAGAATCGACGCCGCTGCGACAGCGAGATCCGCCTCCGCCTTGGGTCGCTGCTCGAGGGTAATCTTCCGGCCTTTCTCCTGCAACGCATTTACAATCAATCGCTCATCGCCGAATTGATCGGCGATGGCTCGATCGCACGAGACGCGCTCCAGCAAGGTTTCCAGCGCCTTGGCGTGACCCCATGCAAGTAAGCGATTCAAATTGCGAATCTTGCCGTAGAGTTCGTTGTATCGCTGGGGGCCGATCACGATGATGCTGTGAGGGCAGATCGTGCGAATATCTGGGGCCATTTCGAGGATGCGGCCGTCGGAGATTTTCTTGCTGTCTTTAACCTCCATGAGGCCGAGTTCGCCCTCCGTCGTCGCGTCGACAAAGATGGCAGCGATGACCAGGGGACCGAAGTAATCTCCCTTGCCCGATTCGTCGATGCCGATGCGTTCGATGGAACTGTGCGACGCGGTTTCAGCCACAGGCAGGTATCCCTAGTAGAAAATCTCCGTGCGGCGCGCTAATCTAACAGAGCACCGAAGGTCGGTCAATTTGATTGAACTGATAAGGCGTGCCTGCAACGAGGAGCTTGAGTCATGATCAGGGTCAGATGGGTAACACTCATTATGTTGTTGGTCTTGCTCGGCGGTTCATCGTTGATTCTGAGCGGCTGCGAAACCAATCCTTATACCGGACGGTCTCAATTGCTCATGACTTCGGTGTCGCAAGAGATCCAGCTTGGGGCTCAGGCCTACCAACAGGTGAAAAGTGATCCGAAAGTCCACCAATCGCAAGATCCCCGCGAGATCGAGCCGGTTAAAAGAGTCGCAGCTCGTATCATCGAAGCAGCTAAACGTTCGAAATATGCCGAGATAGCAAAAGAATTTCAGTGGGAAGTGACGGTGATCAAGGACGATAAAACAATGAACGCGTTTGCACTGCCGGGGGGGAAAATTGCCGTGTATACCGGTATCTTCCCCGTCGCAAAAACCGAAGCTGGACTCGCCGCAGTCTTAGGGCATGAAGTCACTCATGCCTTAGCACGTCACGGCGCAGAGCGGATGAGCCAAGGTGAACTCACGAATGCGGCGCTTCAAGTGGTTGGGGCGGCCGCAGGCGCCAGTGGAATGAATCCAATGTTGTCTCAGGGCGCGATGGCAGCGCTGGGAGCGGGGGCGCAAGTTGGCGTATTGCTCCCCTTCAGTCGGGCGCATGAATCCGAGGCTGATTACATTGGTATTTTACTTGCGGCAGATGCGGGATACGATCCACGCGAATCGATTCACCTTTGGGAACGAATGGCACAACTCACGACCGGAGGGGGGCCGTCAGAGTTCCTATCAACCCATCCAGGCCATGAAACCAGAATCGCGCAACTGAAAAAATGGATGCCGGAAGCGATGGGAATTTATCAAACCCGCCAGCCTGTGCCAGCGGCTGAGCTACCCGCCATTTCGGCTCGCTCAATTTCCGACAACCTTCATTCCTGGGGCTAGAATGTACGAGCACCTCCTTTGGTACTGCGCAAATCCCGACTTTCGTAGGATTGGCCAGAGGTACAGGCTATGCGATTCTGGCAGCAACCGACTCCTCTAATTTAGGAGGGAATAATGGCCTCTCGATGCGGAACCCGTGTTTCACTCGAATGCAGTGTCGTCTATGCGGGGGAGATGACTGTCGGCGAAGGCCGGGTCCGTAATGTCTCCCTCTCGGGGTGCCAACTCGAGGGAGCCCAGAAGATGATGAAACGTGGGGATTCCGTGCACCTCCGTGTATTCATACCCGATCACCATATCCCACTGAATATCCCTCTGGCCATCGTGCGCTGGGTTGAAAATAACCGAGTGGGGCTTGAATTTATTCGATCTTCTCAAGAGGACCAGATCCGGCTGACACGATTTGTGAAGCAACAGAAGCACCTGGCAGGGGTATGGTGCAAATGGAATGAACCGGAAACAAGACTCGAGGCATCAAGAGACTAACCCCAATCTTTGATCGTTCTGCTCTCGACTTGCCCTTGCAACCTCTTCGGACCTTTCCTATACTGATGCTGCGCGTTGGAGAAGACCGGGTGATCGCTCGCGGCGGCGACGCTGCGAGAGGAAAGTCCGGACTTCAGGGGCAGGGCGCTGGGTAACACCCAGGCGGAGTGATCCGACACCGGCACCACAGAGAACAAACCGCCGATGGCCAAGGCGACGGGACCCCATTTTAGTCGCTGCGGATCAGGTAAGGGTGAAACGGTGGGGTAAGAGCCCACCGCGGTGGTGGTGACATCACCGGCACGGTAAGCGTCGCCTGATGCAAGGCCAAATAGGAAGACGGCCACGTCGATCGGTTGCGATCGCACACGCGGAACGGCTGGCCCGGCCGAGGTCTTCGGGTAGGTCGCTTGAGGTTCGAGGTAACTCGAATCCTAGAGAAATGATCACCCCCGCCGTTGACTGGACCACAGGCGGGACAGAATCCGGCTTATAGGTCCTCTCCCGCGCGCATTTATGCGACTTCGTCACACCCTCATATACCGTATATACCGTCCGTTCTGTGTGGAACGGCTGTCCATTGGAAATAGGACGGCTTGTCGAAGGTGCATGTCGTATTGACGGGTACAAAGGCTAATGTTACGATCGTCCATCTTTCCCCTTTATTTTTCAGAACCTTCTGAAAGATCGGGGGAGTAGTGTCCTATTCATCTGTCATAGAGGTCGAGTGATCCCCTCCGCTGAGAGAAAGAGCAATGGCTGAGGGAGAGGAGGGCTGACTATGAAGCTTACCGGGGCCGAAATCTTCATTGAATGCTTGAAACGAGAAGGGGTAAAAACCATCTTTGCGCTCCCGGGCGGCGTCGTCTTGAAGATTTTCGACATGCTGCATCAACAGAAGGATATTGAAGTGGTGCTGACCCGCCATGAACAGGGAGCCGGTCATATGGCGGAGGGGTATGCAAAAGCCACAGGCAAGGCGGGTGTCGCCCTGGTCACCTCTGGACCCGGAATGACTAATGTGATCACGGCACTGGCCGATGCGTACATGGATTCGGTGCCGCTTGTGTGCTTTAGCGGTCAAGTACCGACTCACCTCATTGGAAACGATGCGTTCCAGGAAGCGGATAATGTCGGCTTGAGCCGACCCTGCACCAAATATAACTTCCTTGTGAAGGATGTGAGCGAGCTCGCGACCACAATTAAAGAAGCGTTCTATATCGCAACGACCGGCCGTCCGGGGCCGGTTCTGGTCGACATTCCGAAGGATGTCTCCCAAAATCAAACGGAATTCCACTATCCGAAGTCCGTCTCGATTCGGGGCTACAACCCGACGTACGAAGGAAATAAATGGCAGATTAAGCAGGCCGCCGAGGCCATCATGAAGGCCAAGAAACCAATCCTTTACGTGGGTGGTGGTGTGGTGTTCTCCGGTGCGTCACAGGAATTGCTTGAGCTGGCTGAGATGACGCAAATACCGGTCGATATGACTCTGATGGGCTTGGGCGCGTTCCCGGGGGAGCATCCGTTGTCTTTGGGCATGATGGGAATGCATGGCACGTATCAGGCAAACATGGCTGTGCACTATTCGGATCTCGTGGTCGCGATTGGGGCGCGGTTCGACGATCGGGTCACGGGCAAGGTTTCTGAGTTTTGCCCCTTTGCTAAGATTATCCATATAGATATCGATCCAACGTCGATTCGGAAGAACATCCACGTGGACATTCCGATCGTGGGAGATTGCAAGGCGGTGCTTCGAGAGCTAAATCAGATCTTGCGCGCGACAGTCAACGGGGAGCAGAAGGAGCTTCGGAAGCCCTGGTGGGATCAGATTCGCGAGTGGCAACGTGCACATCCGCTGACATATCAGCAGGAGGCCAATGGGCCGATCAAGCCACAGCATGTGATCCGCCGGTTGTATGACTTGACAAAAGACCGGGATCCGATCGTCTCCACAGATGTCGGCCAGCATCAGATGTGGGCTGCCCAATACTTCAAGCTCGCGCAGCCGAATCGGTGGTTGACCTCCGGCGGTCTGGGGACCATGGGCTTCGGCATGCCTGCAGCGATGGGGGCGCAGGCGGCGTTTCGCAATCGATTAGTTCTCTGTATTGCCGGGGATGGCAGCGTTCAGATGAATATGCAAGAGATGGCCACCGCAGTTGTGCACAAATTACCAGTGAAGGTCATCATCCTGAACAACAGATTCCATGGCATGGTCCGCCAGTGGCAAGATCTCTTCTATAATGGGCGATACGCTTCAAGTTATCTAGATACGACCCCGGATTTCGTGAAGCTCGCTGAAGCCTACGGTGCGGTTGGGCTTCGCCCGAACAAAGTCGGCGACCTCGATAATGTGTTGAAGGAAGCTCTGGAAGTCGACAAGCCGGTGATTGTTGATGTGCCAACCCATCCGTACGAGAACTGCTATCCAATGATCCCAGCCGGTGGCTGTAACCATGAGATGATTCTCGAAGATCCGCCGGAGCTGAAGGTGAAGCAAACCGGGGCGGGCAAGGTTTTACCAGAAGACAAGGATACCGTGCTGACAGCATAAGGGAAGCGCTGGCGATGAGTGAGTGTTGACTGGTCAACTCAGCGCACTCCTCAGCATTGTTCGCATATGGAACATATTATTTCCGTGACCGTAGAGAATAAGTTCGGAGTGTTGTCCCGGATCGCCGGGCTCTTCAGCGGTCGAGGGTTCAACATCGAGAGCCTCTCGGTTGCTCCAACGCTTGATTCCTCGATGTCGCAAATGACGATTGTCACCTCCGGCGATGACCGGATTATCGAGCAGATTGTCAAACAGCTGAACAAGTTGATCGATGTCATCAAGGTGGTGGATCTGAATGAAAGTGACTTTGTGTCGCGGGAAACCGCGCTCATTAAAGTTCATACGAGGCCGGAGGATCGGGCGGAGGCCCTGCGGATTGCAGATATCTTCCGCGCTAAGGTGGTGGATTCAACCCCAGCAACCTACACCATCGAGGTGACCGGAGATCCCCGAAAGATCGAAGCCATTATCAATCTCTTGCAACCTCTCGGTATCAAGGAACTTACGCGAACCGGTCGGGTGGCCGTCTCGCGGGAAGCGATCCGGCCTGCGGTGGCACAGCCCAAGAAAGTAGCCCGCGAATAGAGCTCCGACGATTTTCGATATCCTGGCAGCATGTTCAGCAGGACACGTCTTAGTGAGGAGTGGACGATGAAGATTTATTACGATAAGGATGCAGATCTTCAACAGATTCGAAGCAAGAAGGTCGCTGTAATCGGTTACGGCAGCCAGGGCCATGCCCATGCCCTCAATATGAAGGAGAGCGGGGTGGATGTCGTCATCGGACTGCGGGAGGGCGCCTCCTGGAAAAAAGCTGAACATAGCGGTCTAAAGGTCATGCCGGTCGCCGATGCGGTCAAGGCATCTGATGTTGTCATGATCTTGGCGCCAGATGAGGCCCAAGCGGCGATTTACCGGCAGGACATTGCGCCATACCTCAAGTCGGGGGCCTACCTTGCCTTCGGTCACGGATTCAACATTCATTTCGGTCAAATCGTGGCGCCGGCTACCGTGAACGTGTTCATGGTAGCGCCGAAAGGCCCGGGTCACCTCGTTCGATCCGAGTACACAAAGGGCAGTGGGGTGCCTTGCCTTCTGGCCATTCATCAAGATCCGAGCGGGACCGCTCGGCAAGTCGGTTTAGCCTATGCCTGTGCGATCGGGGGCGGACGAGCCGGCGTGATCGAAACGAATTTCCGTGAGGAAACGGAAACCGATCTTTTCGGCGAACAGGTTGTGCTTTGTGGGGGCCTCACGTCCCTCATTCAAGCCGGCTACGAAACGCTCGTCGAGGCGGGCTACTCTCCTGAGATGGCGTATTTTGAATGTCTCCATGAGGTGAAGTTGATTGTTGATTTGATCTACCAGGGCGGCATCGCCAATATGAGGTATTCTATCAGCACGACAGCCAAATACGGCGACGTCACGCGCGGCCCTCGCGTCATTACGGAACAGACGAAGCAGGAGATGAAAAAAATCCTTGGCGAAATCCAGAGCGGCCAATTCGCCAAGGAATGGGTGCTTGAGAACCAAGCCAATCGTCCCGTGTACAATGCGCTGCTTGCCAAAGGTGAGGCCCATCCCACCGAAGCGGTTGGAGCCAAGTTGCGAGCGATGATGCCCTGGCTTAAGAAGGACCAGTTGGTCGATAAGAGTAAAAACTGAGGATTGAGGAGTCTGTGGCGGACCGTGCGGTCGGCGTGCCGATTGTCAAAGAGGGATTTCCTTTCGTTGGGATCGGAGCCGGGGTTACACTACTTGCGGGACTTTTGGGTTGGGTGGTTGTCGCCGCCGTGGCCGGAGGGCTCACCCTCTTTACGGCGTGGTTTTTCAGAAATCCAGCGAGAGTCGTTCCCCAGGGGCCTGGATTGGTTGTCGCACCTGGTGACGGCACGGTGATCGCCGTCGAACAGGAGTTTGAACCTCGATTTATTAAGGATCGAAGCGTTCGGCTTTCCATCTTTTTGAACGTATTCGATGTGCACGTGAATCGCATTCCGTGTGAAGGAGTGGTTGAGAATATTCAGTATCAACCGGGCGCATTTCTGGTGGCAAGCCAACCGGAAGCGACGTTGAAGAACGAACAGAATGCGCTATTTCTCCAAACAGCGCAGGGTGCGAAAATAGTCTGTGTGCAAGTGGCGGGGCTTATTGCGCGGCGTATCGTCTGCTGGCTCTCGCCGGGTGACCGTGTGATGCGGGGTGAACGATTCGGGCTCATTCGATTCGGGTCACGGATGGATACCTTTGTTCCGCTTGGGACAGACGTGAGGGTCGCAGTTGGTGATCGGGTAAAGGGTGGGGAAACAATCGTGGGGGTGCTGCGATGAAAACTGCCGAGTTGCGCCAAGTGATGAGACGGGCTGCAAGGCAGCGCCATGCCATGCATTTGATCCCCAATCTGTTCACCACAGGTAATTTGTTTTGTGGAGTCTTTGCGATCTTGTCCGTGTTCAATGCCAATTACATGGCGGCCGCAATCGCGATCCTGGTCGCGATGGTATTCGACGTGTTGGATGGAAAGTCTGCACGGCTAACCAACAGCACGAGTCATTTCGGCCTTGAATATGACTCCTTGTCCGATGTGGTGTCATTCGGCGTGGCGCCGGGCCTGCTCATCTACTCCTGGGCGCTAAGCGGGCAGGGGACCTTTGGGATCGCGGTAATGTTCGCCTACGTCGCCATGGGTGCCGTGCGGCTGGCTCGGTTCAATGCGACCGCGGCCTTGTCCGACAGCAAATACTTCACCGGGTTAGCTATTCCGGCCGCAGCTGGCGTAGTCGCATCGTTGGTGATCTTCGATCATTACATTGTGCGGATGGGTGCAGAGATCAAGCCGATTCTCGTGTTGTTGATTACTCTGTCTCTATCGTTCTTGATGGTGAGCACTATCAAGTATCGCAGCTTTAAGGATATGAAGTTTCGAGGAGGTCGCCACTTTACTTACCTGGTGTGGGGAATTCTCGCCCTGATGCTAGTAGCGGCGTGGCCTCAAGTTATGTTATTTGTAGTCTTCGCCGGATATGCGTTGCTCGGTCCGATGGAGCGTCTCGTCGGGCTGGTTGCAAAGATCATCGGTAAGCGTCAGCCGGCAAAAGCTGACCAATCGTTTCTTGACCCGAAGTTCTAATGGCTGGGACGAGGAATAGTACGTGCCTCAAACGGAATCGAGAGAGCTGGTGGATGGTGCAAACCAGCCCGTTGAGCGCGGAACTCACCTCCGAGCCGAGTCCGTGAACTGAAAGTAGCGGATTCCGCCTTGCCCACGTAATGGGGCGAATAAAGGGTGATGAACGGCAAGAGCAGCCGTCCGTCGCCGAACCAGGGTGGTACCACGGAGTGCGTAAAGCCTTCGTCCCTGACCTTTGGGATGGAGGCTTTTGTGTTTTTGCAGACTGCTCAAGACGGCCGCCAGCTTCGTTCTCGGCTTGAAGGCATCCTCAACGTACCCCAGAAGGTACGCCTGCGGTGCTTTCTGCGCCTGAGGCCTTGCCTGGGAAAGGGCGCGTCTCGGCGCGACAAGGGCCTGCGGGTGAGAATGTCGGACTTTTTGAGCAGTCCGAATCGGAGAGGGGTGATGCCATGACACGCATGATCAGAATTTTCGATACGACGTTGCGGGATGGAGAGCAATCTCCTGGTGCCAGCATGAATGTGGAAGAAAAAATCATGGTGGCGAAGCAATTGGCCCGTCTCGGCGTCGACATTATCGAAGCCGGATTTGCGTATAGTTCTCCCGGCGACTTCGAGGCAGTGCGGCGGATCGCGCAGGAGGTGGAAGGGCCGACGATCTGCAGCTTGGCACGGGCCCGTCCGGAGGATATTGATCGAGCTTGGGAAGCGCTCAAAGAGGCGCCCAAAGTCCGCATTCACACCTTTCTTTCCTCGTCGGACATCCATTTGAAACATCAGTTTCGGATGACGCGGGAGGAAGCCAAGAAACGTGCGGTCGAGATGGTGCAGCGGGCAAGGGGCTACGTCGACGATGTCGAGTTCTCACCAATGGATGCCAGTCGGTCCGATCCGGCCTATCTCTATGAGGTCATCGAGGCGGTGATCACCGCCGGAGCGGGGACGGTGAATATTCCAGACACCGTCGGTTATGCAATTCCGCAAGAATTCGGCCAGCTCATTCGGGGTATTCGGGAGAAGGTCCCGAATAGCGCCAAGGCTGTCATCTCGGTTCATTGCCACAACGATTTGGGCTTGGCTGTGGCGAACAGTTTGGCGGCCGTACTCGAAGGAGCAGGTCAAATCGAATGCACGGTCAATGGGATCGGCGAACGAGCCGGGAACACATCGTTAGAAGAAGTGGTCATGGGACTCCGAACGAGAAAAGACCTCTACCGTGCCGACACCAGGGTCCGTTCAGAAGAGATTTCCAAGACCAGCCGGCTCGTGAGTAAGATCACTGGAATGGTGGTCCAGCCAAACAAAGCTATTGTCGGCGCGAATGCCTTTGCTCACACCTCAGGTATTCACCAGGACGGGCTGCTGAAGGACAAGACCACCTATGAAATTATGCGGCCGGAATCGATCGGGTTGGTCGAGAGCAGGATGGTCATGGGGAAACTCTCTGGACGACACGCCTTTAGACAGCGTCTTGAGGAACTCGGGTACAAATTGTCGGATGAGGAGATCAACCACGCGTTTGAACGGTTCAAGAAGTTAGCCGATCAAAAGAAAGAGATTTACGAGGAAGACATTGAAGTGATCGTTTCTGAAGAGCTGGCGAAAATGCCAGAGCGGATGGTGCTAAAATCTTTCCACGTTGAGAGCGGCACGGATCGTGTGCCGACCGCGATGGTCGAGCTCGACATCGACGGACGGGCTGTGAAGCAAACTGGGACAGGGGATGGGCCGGTCGATGCGGTGTATCGTACCATTGCGGCGATCACTCAAACAAAAAGCAAGCTTGTAATGTATGCGGTGAAGGCGATTACGGGAGGGACCGATGCTCAAGGGGAAGTCTCGGTGCGGGTCCAGGAGGATGGGCGCACGGTCTCTGGGCATGGGGCTGACACGGACATCATTGCCGCGTCTGCGCGGGCGTATCTCAATGCGTTGAACAAACTGGCGTATTTGGCAGCAAAGCAGGCCCAGGGTGAGCAAAAGGTGAACTTGATTTGACAACTGGCGCCACGGTACAGTGACCGGCCTATTTGAGCAGTGCTACTATCGGGGTGAGGGGCGCACTCGTGTTCAAGGTCACAGCATCAGAGCGCCCAACGTTTTTGGCCGGCGACCACACACGCCTTCGAGAAATCTTCCATCCAGCTAAGCACCCGCTGAAACTGGGCTATAGCCTTGCCCATGGGACGTTGGGACCAGGTCAACGGTCGAAGCGACATGTCTTGGCATCTTCGGAAGTCTACTATTTCATTGCCGGGCAGGGGCGATTTATGATTGATGATCAGGTCCTTTCGGTTGAGGCTGGAACGACGCTCTATGTGCCGCCTGGAGGGAGGCAGTCACTGGAGAATACTGGGGCGACGGATATTGAGTTTCTTTGTCTCGTCGATCCGGCGTGGAAACCGGAAGACGAGATGATTTTGGAATAGAGCGGCGGCAGATAGGGATAGAGGGGAGACAGATCTGTGAAGGCAAAGATTGCGGTGTTGGCAGGGGACGGAGTGGGGCGGGAGATTGTTCCTGAGGCGATCAAGGTTCTCAAGGTTGTGGCTGAGAAATTTAGCCACACCTTTGAGTTTGCACCGGGCCATATTGGAGGCCAGGCGATCGATAAGGTGGGGGTTCCATTGCCACAGGATACATTGACCTTGGCCAAACAGAGTGATGCCATCCTGCTCGGGGCAGTCGGCGGTCCGAAGTGGGACGGACTTGAGTACAGCTTACGGCCAGAACGGGCGCTCTTGGGCTTACGCGAGCATCTCGGTCTTTATGCGAATCTCAGGCCAGCGAAATTATATCCAATGTTAGCCGAAGCCTCTTCGTTGAAACGTGAGGTCATCGATGGAATCGACATTCTCGTGATCCGAGAGTTAACCGGTGGCATCTATTTTGGCAAGCCAAAAGGCATCGAAAAATTGCCGAACGGAGATGAGCGAGGGATCAACACAGAAATCTATACAACAGGGGAAATCAGACGCATCGCCAAGGTGGCGTTCGAGGCCGCAAGAAAACGGCGGAAGAAAGTGACGTCCGTCGATAAGGCAAATGTTTTGGAGTCGTCCGAGCTCTGGCGTCGCATCGTGAGCGAAGTCCATAAACAATACCCTGATGTTGAGCTTGGTCATATGTATGTCGACAACGCCGCGATGCAGCTGGTGCGTAACCCACGGCAGTTCGATGTGGTCCTGTGCAATAACATGTTCGGCGACATTCTCAGCGACGAAGCCGCCATGCTCACCGGCTCGATCGGCATGTTGCCTTCCGCGAGCGTCGGAGCACAGGTTGGGTTGTACGAACCAATACATGGAAGCGCTCCCGACATTGCCGGTAGGAATATTGCGAATCCCATTGCCACGATTGCGTCAGCCGCGATGATGTTGTCCTACGCCTTTCAACTTGATAAGGAAGCTGAAGCGATCGAGCAGGCGATTGTGAAGACCCTGGATCTCGGCTATCGGACCAAGGACATTCAGGGACCTGGAGCTCGTGTCGTCGGTACGACTGAGATGGGTGACGCAATTCTTCGAAATCTTAACTAATGGGTGACAACGGGAGACAATGAGCACAGCGATCAAGGTAGGGCGCATAGTGACTGTAGCCGGGATCGGGGAACCAGGAAGGTCCGGTGACGGAGGCGTGGCTGTTGCGGCTTTTCTCAATGAGCCGAAGCATGTCACGATCGATAGCCACGGGAACCTCTTCATCGCCGATTCCGAGAATCATTCGGTGCGACGTATTGACCGGATAACCGGACTGATCACCACAGTAGCTGGGTCTACCCAAGAGACTCCGGCGCTCGCTCAGATGGGAATTGGGACCAGACCAGGGGAAATCGAAAGCTCAGACCCACTCGCTGATGGGGAGGTAACCGCGTCCCATCTGTTTGCCCAACACGCCGATCTGAGCGGAACTGTGCGCTATGTCGTCAACAGTGGCGCGGTCGCGAAACGATTCGGTGGTGATGGCAGCCCAGCGGTCGAGGCGCTCTTGAATTTTCCAACCGCAGTGGCGGTTGATCGAGCAGGACATCTCTATATAGCGGATACGATGAATCATCGGGTACGCCGAGTAGATGCCACAAACGGAGTGATCACGACGGTGGCTGGAACAGGGCACCCACGATACGCTGGTGATGGAGGGGCTGCGACTGCTGCCGCGCTCAATGAGCCAGCAGCTTTAGTAATCGGCCAGAAGGGGCTTCTCTATATAGCGGACCAGAGCAACAATCGTGTACGCGCAGTGGACTTCATCACAGGGTTAATCCGCACCATAGCGGGAACCGGAAGTACCACCTACAATGGAGATGGAATTCCGGCTACCGAGGCAAGCCTGGCCGGACCAAGCGGCCTGGCGTTGGACTCCGAGGGGACCCTCTATATTGCCGACACCTTCAACGGTCGGATCCGTGCGATTGATCCCGTGACTGGGCTGATCAGGACCGTCGTGGGCGATGGTGGTGAGTACCGATATCAGGGGCCATCCGAGCCGGCTTCCACGGGGCTCTCGTGCCCATCCGGTATCGCCCTTGATTCGCAAGGCAACGTCTATATTACGGATTCGGACAATCACCTCGTCCGCCGATGGAATCGTATGACCGGACGGCTTGAACGGGTGGCCGGACAAGGGATAGCCCAGTATGGAGGAGATGGAGGTTCACCCTTGGACGCGAGTCTGAGCTATCCATTTGGAATTGTCGTTGATCAATGTGGTCATCTGCTTGTAGCCGACACCTTTAATCACCGGATTCGCGAAGTCATCCTTGAGTAGGATCGAGATCCATGTTGAATAAGAAATCAGCTTACGTCGTTGCAATCATTGGAGCCACAGGTGCGGTGGGGAAAGAATCTCTCGACATCCTTGAGGAGCGGAAGTTCCCTCTCGAGTCATTGCGTCTATTCGGCTCGAAACGGTCTGCGGGCGAAGTGATGACCTGTCAGGGCAGGGAGTGGAAGGTCGAGGAATTGACACCGACCTCTTCGTTTCGCGGTATTGATCTCGCATTCATTTCGGCCACCGACGCGATTAGCCGAGAGTATGGTCCACGTTTGGCCGCTGCGGGAGTTGTCGTCATCGACGATAGCGCGACCTTTCGGATGGAGGCGGATGTGCCGCTCGTTGTTCCCGAGGTGAATGCTTCCGCATTACTCAGAATCCCACGCGGTATCGTCTCGATACCAAATTGCACTACGACGCCACTCGTGATGGCACTGAAGCCGCTTCACGAGGCAGCAGGAGTCAAACGTGTGGTCGTCACGACGTTCCAGTCCGTCTCAGGAACCGGTTCGGCAGCGATGAATGAACTGCTTGATCAGACGAGGGCCTTGATGTCGTTCCGTGATGTGAAAGCGGAGGTCTATCCCTATCAAATTGCGTTTAACCTCCTGCCTCACATCGGATCATTCTCCGAGGGTGGGGACTGTTCGGAGGAAGTGAAGATCGGGCGCGAGACGCAAAAGATACTGGATGCTCCCCAATTGCGGATCACCTCGACGACCGTGCGTGTTCCCGTCATGCGCTGCCATTCTGAGTCGATTAATATCGAATTGGAGCGGCCGCTGAAGCCAAACGAAGCCCGTGCGGCCCTAGCAGCGATGGCTGGTGTGATCGTCTATGACGATCCGAGGAACCAATTGTATCCTATGCCGCTGGACGCGACCGGCAGGGACGAGGTATTCGTGGGACGAGTCCGGGAAGATACCACGATCGCCAACGGCCTGAACCTCTGGGTGGTGTCGGACAATCTCCGCAAAGGAGCGGCGCTCAATGCGGTACAAATCGCTGAGTGCTTGGTAAGAGGTCGATGACTGAATGGGAAGGCCTCGGCAGGGTTTTGATCGCCATCGGGCTAGGAATGGCTGCGGTTGGAGTACTCATCGTGCTCAGCGACCGGATCTCAGGGATCGGCGCGCTGTTCGGGTGGTTCGGCAAGCTTCCCGGTGATGTGTCCATTAAGCGGGACCAGTTCTCGTTCCACTTTCCAATAGTTACCAGCCTCGTCCTCAGTGTGATTCTCAGTCTGGTATTCTATCTACTATCATGGTTATTTCGCCGCTAGATCGATTTTGGCCAGTGGTGTTGAGCCTGGTGACCGGGTGCCTATTGATAGGGGTCTTGTCCGGGGTAGCAGCGGCCCAGTCCATCCGCGTGCTGCTGTCCGCCGAGGTGCAGCGACTGGACGTCCGGGCCGAAGGGCCGATCTGGATGACGGACTCCAAGGATCGCGGACAAGCCATCAAATCGGCTGCGCTGATTACAGCGAACGGGAATGGCTTCCTGGTCAACGGCGTACGTCTCGCCACCGAGCAGCTGACCCTTCGGGCTGGAGAGCAAGGACTCACGCTGACTTACCGCAAGCAGACGGGGAATGGTCAGGGAGTAGGTAGCCTCGGGAACGATCCAGGAACAATGGTGCCGGTGAGTGGACTGATTCATCTGGTCCGAAAAGCGAAGGGCTTTCTGCTCATCAACCAAGTGGATCTGGAGGAGTATGTTAAAGGTGTCGTGCCGGCTGAAGTCAACTCGACATGGCATCCGGAGATGCTCAAATCACAGGCCGTCGCGGCCCGGACCTATGCGCTTTATCAACAGATGTTGAGTGCAACGCGAGAGTATGACGTTGTCGCCACCGTGCAAGATCAAGTCTATCGGGGTAAACACGGCATCGATGCTGGTGTGCAACAAGCAGTAGAGGCGACGCGCGGCTTGGTCATCACTTATCAGAATGCTCCCATCTATGCAGCCTTTTCTTCTACAGCTGCCGGGTTGACCGAAGATGCCATGAACGTCTGGTCCAAAGACCTTCCCTATCTCAAAGGTGTTGAGTGCCCGTTTGATCTCGAGTCGCCGTTCTATCAGTGGAAAGCGTCGTTCAAGATCGATACGCTGGAACAGAATCTGCGGCAACAGGGTTTTCCTGTGGGTGCCATCGCAACCCTAACACCGGTGACATTTAGCCGAGCTGGGCGGGTGGCGACGATCCGAATCCTACACTCAGAAGGAGAACTGGTCCTGCGTGGCGAGGATTTGCGGAAGGCGATTGGATACTCGCTCGTCCCGAGCACACAGTTTACGGTCGACTCGATCGGATCGGATATCATCCTGTCGGGCTACGGGGCCGGACATGCCGTGGGAATGTGCCAATGGGGCGCCAAGCAACTGGCCGAACTGGGTTATTCGTATTCCACGATCCTCAACTATTATTATCCTGGTACTGAGCTCCAGAACATGGCGTTGACTAAGCCACCGACTCCGCCATCCTCCTGATGCAGTTGTCCGAGTTCGACTTTCCGTTTGATTCCTCGTTAATCGCAACGCAACCGGTTGTTCCTCGCGACCAGGCCAGGCTGCTAGTGCTTCACACGAGGGACCAGTCTCTTGCCCACCGCTCGATCAAGGAATTGCCGGAGCTGGTGAATCCCAGCGATCTCTTAGTCGTCAACGACACGAAAGTCCGAGCGGCTCGTGTGACGGGATGGAAACGTCCGTCAGGAGCGTCCATTGAGATGTTGTTTGTAAAGGAACTGTCCGATCACACGTGGGAAGTTATGGTCAAAGGCAAATTGACTCCTGGACAGGTTATTGAGGTCAGCCCAGACGCACACGTGGTCGTCATGGCGCGCGAGGCAGATCGGACCACGGTTCGGATTGAGACGGGAGGGGCTGTGCAAGAATTTTTCCTGGTGTATGGCCAGATGCCGCTGCCTCAGTACATCAAGAGGCCACCGATGGACGAGGATCGTGAGTGGTATCAAACGGTTTTTGCAAAGGATGAAGGCGCTATTGCAGCTCCCACTGCAGGGCTGCATTTTACGCCCGACTTGCTCGAACGATTGGAGAATCGTGGCGTCGGGTTGACAGCCGTGACCCTGCATGTCGGACCTGGAACGTTCAAGCCGGTTACTGTGGATCGGATCGAGGACCATCGGATGGGTGGGGAATGGATTGACGTGGGGCCTCAAGCGGTTCAGGCCATCGAGCAAACCAGATCGAAAGGGGGAAGAGTGATTGCCGTGGGGACTACGGTGGTCCGTGCCTTGGAAACTGCGGCTCAAGCTCAGGGCCAGCTTCAACCGTATCAGGGCGAAACGAATTTATTCATTGTTCCTGGATTCCCGTTCAAAATCGTGAATGCTCTGCTTACCAATTTTCACCTGCCTCGTACCACCCTCTTGATGCTCGTTTCCGCCCTGGTTGGCAATCCGCTGCTGAGGCAGGCCTATGAAGAGGCTGTCCGTGCCCGCTATCGGTTATACAGTTACGGGGATGCCATGCTGGTAATTGATTAGGGGTTTTATCCTTTCGTTGAACTGGGCTGCGAAGGACTGGACGAGGAGGTTACAACAGTTCCCGATGTATCTTGATGGGAAGTTTCGCTTTGAGGGCCTCGGTATACGCCATCAGCGCGCGCTGCTGTTTCTGAAACAACAGGTCCTGCACCGCACGGTCCTTTGCAGCTGCGGCTTTGGCAGGATCGGACTCCGGCTGCCGAAGCATGAGGGCTTGGGCTTCGGCCAATTCGCTTGGAGTCAAGGCGACGGCATCGCGGACCACCATTTTGGCCTTGGTTGTCAGAATATCCTTGGTCTCCATGGCTTCAAAAACCGAGGGGGTCAGATGGTTGGCGGCTAAGAGCCGCTGGTAGATCTCAGGATCGAAGGTTCCGTTCCTTTGAAAATCAGGGATTCTCGTAATCACATCACGTAGCTCGTCATTAGAGACCGTAATGCCCATTTCCTTGGCGACGATGAGCCACAGGCGGTTTTCGACGAGCTGTTCCACCACAGACTGCTTGATCATCTCGTCCTTGAATTCTCCAGGAACTTTTTCTTTATAAAACCGGTACATGTTTTCATATGCGCGCCTAAATTCGTCGCGGGAGACGGTGAGATCTCCAACCGAGGCGACGACGTTGCCGCTATGATCACCAAAGCCCCACCAACCCATCCCCACGATGAAGGTGACGGCAATAAACCCCATCGCGGCCGCGAGGAGCCACGGATAACGATCATGAGTGTAGCGGAGAACTTTGATCATGCTCGCTCTCGTGAAGGTTCTTCCAAGAACCGACGTGTGCGGATTCTACTCACGGGATTTTTCAAACGCAAGGGTTGAAGAACTGATCGTGCAGGCCTCTCGCATGGACGGCAGATACATTTGCTGGATACTGGTTGGGAAACGGTGCTTCTGCTTCGAGGACAAAGAACGGTCTTTATTTGTGCTCGATGGGGCAATTTGTTATACTTTGCCACTAATTACGAGGAGAGCCCTTGGCGGAGGAGGTGGGCGGGATCCATCCAGCCGGTTCTGCAGTCTATCCCAAGGCGCAGGTTCTGAACCGGTGTATCGCCAAGCTCATCGATTGTTTTATCGTTGGTGCGGCGAGTGAAGTACTGACTCCGGTGGGGTTCCTCGCCGGCTTAGCCTACGTCCTGGTGGCCGATGGATTTGCAGGCGGGCAGAGTATTGGAAAGCGGCTGATCGGTCTCCAAACGATTCTCCCCGGCACACGCGAAGCAGCAGGGTTTCGGGATTCCATCATCCGCAATATCCCGTTTGCCGCCGCTCTGGTTGCATTCGCGGTACCATATGTGGGTTGGATCGCATCGGTGGCAATTCTGGTCTTCGAAGCCGTGTTGGTGATTGGTAACGAACAGGGGCGGCGTCTGGGTGATGAAGTTGCCGGTACTCAAGTCATCGATGCTGGTCGGTTAGCGCTGCCCAACTGACGTTGCGCGCAGCCGAGAGAATTGATACGGAAGGGAGATTGAGCGTGGGGTTTGCGAGCGACATTTTCGGATGGTTTTCCAACGATCTGGCAATCGATCTGGGAACGGCGACCACACTGGTCTATGTGCACGGGAAGGGAATTGTGTTAAACGAGCCGTCGGTCGTCGCCGTCGAGAAGAAAACGGAAAAGGTGCTCGCCGTCGGAGCCGATGCAAAGAAAATGTTGGGCCGCACACCCGGCAATATCGTGGCCGTTCGACCAATGAAGGAGGGTGTGATCGCCGATTTCGAGATGGCCGAGCAAATGTTGAAGCGATTCATCCAGAAGGCCCACAATCGCAGCGCGTTCGTGCGTCCCCGCATCATCATCGGTGTGCCGTCTCGTATTACTCAGGTGGAACAGCGGGCTGTCCGGGATTCGGCGGAGCTGGCCGGTGCTCGGGAAGTCTATCTGATTGAAGAGCCTGTGGCTGCGGCGATCGGGGCGGGGCTCCCGATTACCGAGCCGTCCGGGAACATGGTCGTTGATGTCGGCGGTGGGACCACCGATATTGCGGTCATTTCGCTCGGCGGGATTGTCTATAGCGAGTCCGTTAAAGTAGCGGGCGATCGCATGGATGATGCGATCATGAACTACATCAAGAAAAAATATAACCTCCTCATCGGCGAACATATGGCGGAGCGGATTAAGTTCGAAATCGGGTCCGCCTACCCGTTCGAGGAACGCAAGACGATGATGATTAAAGGCCGCGACCTGATCTCCGGCATTCCGCGCACGCTGGTGATCGATGACGCGGAAGTACGGGAAGCATTGCAGGAACCCATCGGAACCATCGTCAACGCAATCAAGGTGGCGTTGGAAAATACCCCACCTGAGTTGGCAGGAGATATCATCGATCGCGGCATTGTGCTGACGGGCGGTGGATCGTTGCTAAAGGGCATGGATACTCGATTCCGCGAGGAAACGAACCTGCCCATTATTACGGTAGACGATCCCTTAACCTCTGTCGTGTTGGGGGTCGGCAAGATCCTCGATGAGCTCGATCTGCTCGCCAAAGTCTCAGTGATGTCTCAAGCCAACACCTTCCGGTAAGGTTCCATCCTTCATGTGGATGGTCAATTTTCGCTCGCCCTATGGGACCAGACGTCTAGTACTGGCGTCTGTCCTGTTGCTGCTGGTTGTCCTCTTCCTGCTCCCTAACCAGAGCCAAGGACTGCTACAATACATCAGCAATCCACTTGGCGAAGTAATGAGCCTCCCGTTGCAGGCGATTAGCTGGATCGACAACGGGATCTCCGAGCTGTGGGCAGGCTATGTCGCGCTGCAAGTGGTCAGGGAAGAAAACGAGCAATTGCGGAGGGACATGGACCTGCTTCGAGGGCAGAATAGCCAGTTGCGCGAAGCCGCGGCGGCGACCGAGCGGTTGAAGTCTCTTTTACAGTTCAAAGAGCAGGCAGCGTCCGTGATGGTCGCGGCGCAGGTGATTGGGCGCGATGCGACCAACTCGTATCGCTCGGTGATTCTCAATAAAGGGGAAAGCGACGGCGTGAAGCCGGAAATGGGCGTGGTGACGCCTGTGGGAGTAGTTGGACGCGTCGTGAAAACAACCGGGGCGACGGCGGTCGTGCTGTTGGTCACCGACCCCAACAACGCCATCGCCGGCCTCATTCAACGAACAAGGGATGAAGGGATTGTGGAGGGCACCCATCAGGGCTTGGCAAGATTGAAATATATTCCTTTGCTCTCGACCATGCGTGATGGAGATCATGTTGTGACATCTGGTCTCGTCGGAGGGTTCCCGCGAGGATTGCCGATCGGAACGATCAGGCGGATTGACAGATCGGAAGGCGCACTTTTCCAATCAGCAGAATTGATGCCTGAGGTTGACATGAGTCGTCTCGAAGAGGTGCTCGTCATTCAAGACCCTCGCGGCGAGTCCTCTAGCGCGAATTAACGAATCGAGATGATTCCCGAGCAGAAACGATGAATGTCTTGATCTATTCAGGGTTGGTGCTGCTCCTGATTCCACTCCAGACGACGCTGCTTCCACACGTGACCGTCTGGGGGGTCAAACCGGATGCGGGGCTCGTGGCCGCCTGTTTTATTGGTTTGATTGCGGGTGAGCTGCGGGGCATGATTGTCGGACTTGTGATGGGATGGGCAATGAGTCTCTTTTCTGCAGGTGAATTGTGGGTCAGTCTTGTCACGAAGGGGGGAGCCGGATTCTGCGCCGGGATGATGGGACGGCATCTCACTCGTGTGTCGCCGTCGCTGATGGGAATTGGTGTATTTGCCATGTCGTGCCTCAGCGGGCTGATGGAACTCTTTATGCTTGCGTCATTATCCGAATCATGGTGGCATGTGTGGTCGATTATACTTCCACAGGCCTGTTATGACGCCCTTGTCGCGGCGGGATCGTATTGGGTCTTCTCTGAGTGGTTCGTCAGAGAGCGATTCGCCATGTCACCTCGGTACTGAGGAATACCGCTTGAGAAGGAACGCGCCGAACGATGGTGACCGTTGGTGTTAACGATTCTGAGTTAGGAGAAGTGCAACGGCGACTCGCCGTCCTGCGGGTCGGCCTGCTACTCGTCGTCGCCTTGTTGGCGTTCCGGCTCTGGCATCTGCAGATCCGTGAAGGCCCCTATTATCGTGACCTATCGGAGAACAATCGCACTCGCTCAGTCACGTTGGAACCGGCTCGCGGCCTCATCTACGATCGCCAAGGTGTCTTGGTGGCAAACAACGTCCCCAGTTTCAGTCTCTACGTGTCGCTCGAAGATGTGAAGGATCGTGAGGCCCTGATCAACACGCTAACGAATCTCATCGGATTGGATCCAGCCGTCGTGCAGAAAAAATTGGCTGGTCGCGGTGGGAAGCAGCTTCCGCGGAAGGTGAAGGACCGATTAACGCTTCGCGAGGCTACGTTAATCGAATCCCATCGACTGGACTTACCCGGAGTCATGATTCAGGTCGAATCGCAACGTAATTATCCCGTTGGGGTCACGGGAGCACATCTATTGGGATACGTGGGCGAAGTGTCGGCTGAACAGTTGGAGAAGCCGGAGTATGCCGATCTTCATCAGGGGAGTATTGTCGGGCAATACGGCGTTGAAAACTTTTTCGATCGGCATGTGCGCGGCCAGGCGGGACAGAAGAGCGTCGAGGTCGATGCATTGGGCCATGAGAAGCGGACAGTCGTAGTTGATCAGCCCCAGGCAGGGAACGATTTGTATCTGACGGTCGATGTCAAACTACAAACTCTTGCGGAGAAGCTTTTAGGAGAGGAATCTGGCGCCATCGTGGCGCTTGATCCGACGAACGGCGATATTCTCGCGATGGCTAGCCGGCCGGCCTTCGACCCGAATGTCTTGTCGCGAGAACTGACGCCAAAACAGTGGGTAGAAATCGTTCAGGACGAGGGGCGTCCGTTGAACAACCGGGCCTCGCAGGGACAGTATCCCCCCGGCTCGACCTTCAAAATCTTGATGGCGGCGGCGGCATTGGAAACAAAAACCGTGGCTCCCTCGAGCACGGTCCATTGCACAGGCGGGTATCAATTTGGAAGACGTATGTATCGGGACTGGAAAGCCGGGGGGCATGGATTCGTCAACCTTCACCAGGCCTTGGTTCACTCGTGCGACGTGTACTTCTACACTGTCGGGCAGCGGATGGGCATCGATACCATTGCGTCCTATGCACACCAGTTTGGTCTAGGCGAAGAGACTGGTGTTGAACTGCCTTCTGAGCGTGTCGGTATCGTCCCTTCCACGGAATGGAAACAAAAGACCAAGCACGAACCTTGGCTGCCTGGTGAAACGATTTCCGCCTCCATCGGGCAGGGCTATGTGACTGTAACGCCGTTGCAAATGGCCAGCCTGATTGGCACAGTGGCGAACGACGGTGTGATGTACCGGCCCAGGTTGGTTCAGGGAATCATGGACCGGACGACGGGCCAGTTTCAACAGTTGCCTGCCACGCCTAAACGGAAATTGACGGTCAAGCCTCAGGCGCTTGAATTTATTCAGAAAGCCTTAGCTGGTGTCGTCAAGGAGGGTACAGGAACCAGAGCCAAGTCTTCGATCGTGACGATCGCAGGCAAAACTGGGACGGCCCAAACGGCTGCACTCCGGACCGGTCCTGACAAGGATATTCCCAAGAGGTTTCGCGACCATGCCTGGTTTGTAGCATTCGCGCCGATGGAATCTCCCAAGATCGCGGTTGCTGTGCTGGTGGAACACATGGGGCACGGCGGTTCGGCCGCGGCACCGTTGGCCAAAGAAATCATCGAGGCCTATGCGAGATTGTCGTCTCAGGCGCCGGCTCTGACGGCAAAGGCGGAGCCTGTCACCGCTGCTCCCATCGTGGAGGTAAGTCGATGATTGACCGGATGATGGATAGGCAGGGGGTGGACAATTTCGATGTTCGTTTTGTCGCCCTTGTGTTTCTGATTCTCTCGATTGGTGTGCTATCAATCTTCAGTGTGACGCATGATCAGGCAGGGCCGGGGGTGCCATTCTTTGCCAAGCAGATCATCTGGATTCTGCTAGGGACAGTCGCCTTCTTGATCATGCTCGTGTGGGACTACCATCGGATTGCCCGGTTGGCTTATCCTGCCTATGCCATCATCCTTGTGTTACTGGCGGTGGTCTTGGTCGAAGGGAAGACCAGCCGAGGAGCTCAACGGTGGATACCGATCGGCCCATTCGCGTTTCAACCGTCGGAGTTCGCCAAACTGATCCTGATTCTCGTGTTGGCCCACTATTATTCCAAAGTGCCTCGGGTCGGATGGTTGCAGCGTGTGGTGATGCCAGGTTTGTTGATGCTGCCGGGATTGTTGCTTATCTTGAGACAACCGGATCTCGGCAGCGGGCTCAGCTTTGTGGCAGTGTATGCTGCGATGTTGTTGATGGTGGGCATGCGGTCCCAAGCGCTGGGCGTCATTCTCTTGTTCTCGTTGATGTTGTTTCCCTTCGCTTGGGAGTTGATGTGGGGCTCCTTGCATGATTATCAGCGTCAGCGCATTATGGCCTTCGTCGATCCGACCTATGACCCTGGAGGAAAGGGTTACCATGCGTTGCAATCGAGAATTGCCATCGGCGCAGGCGAGTTGTTTGGGAAGGGTTTGTATGGAGGTTCTCAGAGCCAACTGAAGTTTCTCCCTGAAGGCCATACCGATTTCATCTTTTCAGTCTTTGCAGAAGAATGGGGCTTTCTCGGGGTGCTGGGTTTGTTAGTCCTTTTTGTCGCGCTGATTTGGCTGTCGTTAGAGATTGCGGCCAGAGCAAAGGACCAATTGGGGGCCTTGCTGGCGGTCGGCATCATCTGCATGTTGTGCTTCTGCGTTGTGGTGAACATTGGCATGACGGCCGGTATGTTCCCGATTGTCGGAATCCCGCTTCCGCTGATGAGTTACGGCGGTAGCGCGACTATTATGACAATGGCCTCGTTGGGGTTATTGCTTAATGTGAAGCGACGACGCTTAAGTTTGTTTTATTGAATGTGGTGTCAAGGTTCTCATGAGTGGAACCGACACAATCAGACATTATTATCAAATGGACAATTGCCTCGGCGCCCCATGACAGGGCAAGCTGAATCTGGGGAGACCCCGCGTTCAGTAGGTACGTTGAGTCAGTCGTCCTTCTGACCAGAAGGAGTAGAGCATGGGTGTGGAAATTGCGATTTCGGTCGCACAGGAAGAAACGCGAGTGGCGGTGATAGACGGTGGAGTGGTAACCGATCTCTTTGGAGATCGTGCCAAGCAAAAAGATTTCGTTGGTAACGTGTATAAAGGAAAGGTCGCAAAAGTGTTGCCGGGTATGCAGGCAGCCTTTGTGGACATCGGTCTTGACAAGGCCGCCTTCCTGCACGTCTCAGATTTATCGTTGGATTCCGAGCCAGGCGATACGCTAGTCGATGCGGATGAAGATGACGACAAGGATGCAGACATGCTGCGTCCTCGCCGACAAAGCTCAAAACCAATCGAGCACTTGTTGAGCGAAGGACAGGAGCTGATGGTTCAAATCTCGAAAGGGCCGATTGGCACGAAGGGGCCTCGGGTAACGACCTACGTCTCGTTCCCGGGTCGGTACCTTGTATTCATGCCGAACGTAGAGCATATCGGGGTGTCGCGACGGATCGCGCGAGACGAGGAACGGGCTCGCCTCAAAGACATCATGAAACGAGTACGTCATCCGGGGTGTGGCTACATCGTGCGGACAGTGAGTGAAGGGGTAAAGGAAGACGAATTGCGATCCGACGTCGAATTCTTGCATGTGCTTTGGCAGGACATACTGACCAAACGGGCGGAGTTGGCTGCGCCGGCGTTGCTCCATGCCGACTTGAGTTTGAGTTTCCGAGTGGTTCGCGATCTCTTCGGGAAAAAAGTCGAACGCTTATGGATCGATTCCAGGCAGGAATATGAGGCGGTACGCGATTTTGTTCAGCGATTCTCACCGGAACAGACCTCCCGCATTCATTTCTATGATAAGGAAGAAAGCCTGTTCGATCATCTCGGTGTTGAACAGGAACTCTCGCGTGCCCTGAGCAGAAAGGTCTGGCTCAAATCCGGTGGGTACATCGTGGTGGATCATACCGAAGCGATGACGGTGATCGACGTCAATACTGGCCGGTTCGTTGGGAAGCGTGACCAAGAAGAAACGATCCTCCGGAACAATCTGGAGGCGGCCAAAGAAGTGGCCTATCAGATCAGGCTGCGCGGGATCGGAGGGATTATCATCGTCGATTTCATCGATATGGAGCGAGAAAAGAACCGCGAGAGGGTCTACCACGCGTTGGTCGACGCGATGGCGTCTGACAAAGCGAGAACGAGGATCTCGCGGATTTCCGATCTAGGCTTGGTTGAGATCTCACGGGAACGTGTACGGGAGGATCTGCTTCGATCATTGTCGGAGCCCTGTCATTATTGCGAGGGGAGAGGGTATACCAAGTCGCCGACGACCGTAGCCTATGAAATTTTCCGTGAAATTCGCCGAATCGGTAAGGGGGCGGAGCAACAGCGGATCGTGATTGGGGCCCATCCGACTGTCGCGGGGTTGCTCCAAGACGAAGAGCGGCAAGGACTCGAAGCTCTCGAGCGCAATTGCTCGGCCAAAGTGATCGTGATATCGGATGAACGCCTTCACCTGGAACAGTACGACCTGACGGTGGTCTAATTGGATGTCATCGTGACTTCGAGAAACGTATCTCGTCTTTCTGCGATGTGTCTATTCAGCTTCCTCGTGGATGTACTCTCCATACGTTAACTAATCCATGAACCGGACTTCATTGGAATCCTGGCTCTGGCTGCGAGCCATCGAGGGGGTGGGCGATGCGACATTGCTCAAGCTCGTCAAGAAATGGAACACTCCAGAGGCAGTGTGCGCAGCCTCGGTCGAGGAATCGATTGAAGGAGGCTGCAGTCGCCAGCTGGCTGCTGCGATTCGCAAAGGGCCCGATACAGAAGCGTGCCGGAAGATAGAGTTCGAATACACGGCGATCGAACGGCATCATGTACGGATGCTTAGCGTCTTGGATCTTACATACCCTGCTCGACTGAAAAAGATCTCGGACCCGCCTCCCTTACTGTATGTAGCTGGTATGCTGACTGAGCAGGATGAACTGGCCGTGGCGATAATCGGCGCGCGCAAGGCTTCGTCCGCAGGGCGGCTCGTGACAGAAGAACTGAGCCGCGACCTGGCCTCCGCGGGTGTCACTGTCGTCAGCGGATTAGCCCGTGGGGTCGATGCAGCAGCGCACCGAGGTGCGTTGTCAGCCAATGGACGCACTGTCGCTGTTCTGGGGTGTGGGGTTGACCGTACCTATCCACCAGAGCATGATCGACTTCGGAAACAAATCGAAGAGCACGGCGCTGTCCTGTCCGAACTTTCGATGGGGACGCCGCCGCACAGTCATCATTTCCCGCGTCGTAACCGGATCATCAGCGGGTTGTGTCTCGGCGTGGTCGTGACCGAGGCCGCGAGGGACAGCGGGTCGCTGATCACGGCGAAGCTTGCTGCAGACCAAGGGCGAGAGGTCTTTGCCGTGCCCGGTCACGTAAAAGAAGAGACGAGCCGAGGAACCAATGGTTTGTTGAGAGATGGGGCCGGTTTGGTTGAGCAGGCGCAGGATGTGTTAGATGTATTGATGCCACAGTTAGAACCAGAACTCCGGGCGAAGCTGCATGCACCGATGCCACTCAATAAAACCGTTGAGCGCTTGGGAGAAGAGGAATCGCTCGTGTATGATGCCCTGTCATACGTTCCATCCACGATAGATCTCGTGATCGAACAGACAGGTTTAGCGGCATCCGCAGTGGTGACTGGACTCTTATCGCTTGAACTACAACAGCGAGTTCGTCAGTTACCTGGCCAGCGCTACCTGAGGACATAGAACACGTTGCATAACGCTGCCCAGTTGCATGTATCTGCTATATTTGATACGGATAATATCCTGACAATCTTTTAGAGACGGAGTGTTCATGCCCAAGTCGCTCATTATTGTTGAGTCTCCCACCAAAGCACGGACCATCACCAAGTATCTCGGCCGTGGCTATACGGTGATGGCATCGGTCGGACACGTCAAGGATTTACCGACGAGTAAGCTTGGGGTGGATCTTGAGCACGATTTCAAGCCTCACTACGTGACGATCAAGGGCAAAGCGAAAGTTTTGGCGGAGATCAAGCAGAAAGCCGAAGCAGCGGACAAGGTGTTTCTCGCGCCAGACCCGGACCGTGAAGGCGAAGCGATCGCATGGCACATCGCACAGGAATTGGGTGGGAAGGCCAAGAAGAAAAAAGACGAAAAAGTTTTTCGAGTGCTCTTCAACGAGATCACTGAGTCGGCAATCAAACGCGCGCTGCAATCTCCCGGACACATCGATATGAAGCTGGTGAATGCACAGCAAGCACGTCGTGTGCTCGACCGGATAGTCGGATATCAAGGAAGTCAATTACTCTGGAGCAAGGTACGGCGTGGGTTATCCATGGGACGCGTGCAGTCGGTTGCCGTTCGGTTGATCTGCGAGCGGGAACAGGAACGCGATGCCTTTCGTGCGGAAGAATATTGGTCCGTGACGGCGCTCCTCGCGGGAACGACCCCCCCTGCTTTCGAAGCCAAACTTCATAGTATTAATGGTGAGGAAGCCTCCATCGCCTCGAGCGAAGAGGCGCAACGAGTTGTGGCGGCCATTCAAGGGAAAACCTTCGCTGTTGAGTCGATCGACCGAAAGGAAAAGAAACGGAATCCCGTGGCGCCGTTTATCACGAGTCGATTGCAGCAGGAAGCTGCACGGAAGCTCCATTTTTCACCGAAGAAAACCATGACGTTGGCCCAGCAGCTTTATGAAGGTATGGAAATCGGTGCGGAGGGGGCGACGGGGCTCATTACCTATATGAGGACCGACTCGACGCGGATTTCCGATGAAGCGATGGCTGATGCGCGGCAGATGATTCAGGATCGGTTCGGCGCAGAATATCTTCCTGCCACGCCGAATATCTACAAGACACAGAAGGCTGCGCAAGAGGCCCACGAGGCGATCCGTCCGACCTCTGCTTCACGTGATCCGGAGTCGATCCGGCCGTATCTGGATCCGGACGTCTACAATCTCTACAAGTTGATCTGGAATCGATTCATCGCCTCTCAGATGGTCCCGGCCATTCTTGACATCACACGAGTCGAAACCAGCCCGCTAGCGACAAAAGACAAGTATCTATTCCGGTCAACCGGGACCGTGGTGAAATTCCCAGGTCATACGATTGTCTATATGGAAGGCATCGATCGTGAACTGTTTGCCCAAAAGCCGAAGGGGGAGCAGGAGGTCGAGGATGACGGCGAACGCCAGTTGCCGGTGCTCAATCAGGATGAGCAGCTGCGATTGGTTTCGCAGGACGGCGAGACGGTCCAGGGGCTGACCTCGAAGCAACATTTCACCCAGCCGCCGCCGCGATACAACGAAGCGTTGTTGATCAAAGAGTTGGAGGAAAAAGGCATCGGACGTCCGTCGACCTATGCCAGCATCATCTCGACGATTCAGGATCGCAAGTATGTTGAGAAAATTGAAGGGCGATTTGCTCCCACGGAAACCGGGCGCACAGTAAACGACTTCCTCTTGAAGGGATTTCCCGATCTCATCAATGTCGACTTCACGTCCCAGATGGAAGAAGAGTTGGACGAGATTGAAGAAGGCAGCAAGCCGTGGGTCGCGGCCATTCGAGATTTTTACGAGCCATTTACACGCGATATGGAGAAGGCCAAGACCATTCCTGGCCCGAAAGATATCGTGGAGCCGCCGACCAATATCCCCTGCGAAAAATGCGGTCGCATGATGGAAATCAAGTGGGGACGCAACGGTAAGTTTCTCGCCTGCCCAGGCTACAAAGAAGATCCTCCGTGCAAGAATACGCAGAACTTTGAAAAACTTCCTGATGGCACGATTAAAGTGGTACCGAAACAGGAACTCACGACAGATCAAACCTGCGAGAAATGCGGGAGTCCCATGGTTGTGAAGACCGGGCGATTCGGGAGGTTCATTGCCTGTTCAGCCTATCCGGAGTGCAAGACGACCAAACCGCTCGCCTTGGGTGTGAAGTGTCCGCAACCCGGTTGTGGCGGTGATCTCATCCAAAAACGCACCCGCAAAGGCCGTTCCTTCTATGCATGTAGTCGATATCCGGAGTGTGAGTATGCGCTATGGGATCGCCCGGTGAATAAAGCTTGCCCGACCTGCCGGGCACCGTTCCTCGTCGAGAAAGTCAGCAAGCAAACTGGGCGAAGCGTTCAATGCCGCAACGAAGACTGCGGCTACCGTGAAGCCGGATAAAACTACTTCCTCTTTATTCCCACTCATTCGTACTGGCTCCTGTCTCCAGAATATAGAGTTGTAAAGTCTTGTCGTCGCGCTTGCAGTGTGCCGCGAGAATGAGAACTCGTGTCATCGAAATTGAGAGACAGGATCAAGATTGCCTCACTCATCGAGTTGACGAACGGCTGACTCGTATCGATAATGAAGTTGTGGTGCCAATTGAAAACTGAATCGCATGCTCTTAACTTGTGGTGGGAGGACAATCATGAAGGCAAAAGAAGGGGTCGTGAATCTGCTCAACAAGATTCTCACGGCGGACCTGACCGCGATCAATCAGTATTTCGTGCATGCCAAGATGTGTGAAAACTGGGGCTATGAGCGTCTCCATCACAAAGTACGTGAGCGCAGCTTGGATGAGATGAAAGATGCGGAAGAGTTAATTGAGCATATTCTCTACCTGGAGGGTGTACCCAATGTTCAGCGATTGAATACGGTTCAGGTCGGCGAGACTGTGCCGGAGCAGTTCAAGCTGGACCTGAAGGCGGAACAGGAAATGCTAGTGTTGTTGAGCGACGGCGTGAGCCATGCCGCGAAGGTGGGCGACTATACCACCCGCCATATGCTTGAAGATATGGCCGAGGACGTGGACGCGCATATTGATTGGATTGAAACCCAGATGGAAACCATCGAACAGATCGGTTTGGAAAATTATCTTGCAGAACAGATCAAGAAGGAAGGCTCATAAACGCTAACCCGAGCGAGAAGCGCAACCACGTTGCCTCCCGCCTGTCATGCTGGGGCTGGACGGTTGACTACCTCAAACCTCGGCACCTCCTCATTTTTGACGACGAGCTTCTTCATTCCCTCATCTTCCGGGTTGTACGGTCTGCCTTCCCGCAGCAGATTGCTCGGCAGCCAATGCGAAGGTGATGCCGGGACCTTAAGAAAAAACAGACCTCTAGCCACGGGAATGGATTCCTGGCACAGGCACAATGCGTCGACGAGTTCGGGATCGAACTGGGTACCGGAGGCGAGGCGGATAATTTTGAGCGCAATTAAGTTTCGAGCAGCATGGTTTGAGACTTCGGGGATGTGGATTGCATCGAATGCGTCGGCAATCGAAAGAATTCTGGCTGCAAGAGGGATGAATCGTCCCCTGATGCCGTAGGGATATCCTGACCCGTCCCATCGTTCGTGGTGATGGGCAATGATGGTTGAAGCATCTCTCAAAAAAGAGAACGGTTCCAAGAGTCTGGATCCGTCCCGAGGATGATTCTGAATTGCGAGGTAGGATTCGGAGTCGACAAAGCCCCTATGTGCCGCTTGACGAAGGGGCAGCGTTAAGAGCCCGATGTCGTGGAGAAGAGCTGCGAGGTCGAGAGCATGCAACTCGCCCGGATCCAGGGCCATTGCTTGTCCAATCATGAGTGCGACCATAGCCGAACGCCGACCGTGGCCTGCCTGCCAGGGGAGAGCACGATCGATCTCCTTGCTCACCTGCCGGACAAGGATACTTTCTACTTCTCGACGTGACGATGTCGGGAGTTGCAAGCGATCAATTTTGTGAAGCATTCCCTCTATCTTCAGAATTGCAGGATGGCTCTCAGTTGGGATGTGGACTGGCATATCGAATCCAATATTAAAAAAGAGCCCACGATCATTGATCGATGATCGTGGGCTCTGGGCCACAAGACCTCTGGCCGCTAATGCAGTGAAAGCGAACGGGCGCTAGCTCATCCTTCTTCCCCTTGCTTTCCCGCCATAAGCGGCTGCTTCAATATCCACATTTCATGGAGAGGAAGGGCCATCATGATAAGAAACCCGAGCGTCATGAAAATATCTCCCATGAGCATGGTCAAGACGAACAAGGGAGAGACGTAGCTGATTAGCCACGGCGACACTAAGTCCAACATCACTCCGCCGAACGCCATCCAAGTGGTTCCCAATTTGACAGCGGGACTGGTTGCTGTCAGATAGAGAACGTGCGCAAGGATCATAAAGACAACCGGCATCGTAAACAGGTGAAAATGGGTGATCTCGGCCAATTCCCTGAACGACATCGGTTCGCCGAACGTCGCATCCGACCCTCGGTAGTGATCAGCGATGCCCTGTGGAGTCAACCCTGTCATACTGTGTGCCCAGAAAAAGGAAAACCCGAATCCTACGAGCATCAGGAACAGAAACAAGGTATACAGGAGTCGAATGTGTCGATCTGAATCTCGCAGGCGGAACCGAGTGTTGAAATTGCGCATTCGGAAGATCTCGGCCGCCGTCAGTCGCCAAAGAGAGAGCCAAAGAACCCTTTCTCGGACTTGCGCGCGGCTATCGTGTCGCTTCCGAGACCCAGGGGCTTGAGATAAAATTCGTCAATGAGAACCAACACACGTTTGACTCCCGCGCTCATGGAGCGCACTGACATCGTGGCTCCGCTGATATTGATGATATCTCTGTTGATGCGAACAGGATCAAGACAGGTCTTGCCTTCGTATTGAACATTGAACCGTTTAGTCCGAACCTCGCTACCACGCGCCTCTCGAAACACCAACAATTCCACGTTGGAGACTCGTCCCCTGTTGTCCACCCCGACCATGTAGGTCATCGGTTTGTGCTTGCCGATGGTATTCTGAACCAGTGCATACCCATCAACCTGTGCACCGGTCTCGCCGATATAGACCTCAAATGCCTCTTCCGGGAATTTCCACCCGATCCGTTCTTCTATCTGTGTCTTTTTCTCTTCAGTTAGCCGAATGATATCTCTCCGAATTCGTTCTGATGAAGAAAACATAAGCTTTAACGCCTCTTCCTCGGTAAGGAAGACCTCGGCGTGGATCATCTCCTGTTCCGTGAGAAAACGCTTGAGCTCGGAGTCCCAGATTCGCTCGCCTCGCGCGGGGAGGGGGAATAGAAGACTGGTCAAGCACGTTGCTAGGACCCAGTGTCGGAGAGTCATGTCGCGGAACAGCCTTTCTCTTTGAGTTTATTATTGAGTCGATTCACGACCTTCGCTTCGGCCTCTGGGGATGGATCAACAGGCCACCATTTGGTGGCCTGTTGTGTGATCCCGCCCCTCAGGTGCCATCGCTGTCGGTTTTCCAGAACACTCACCGAAGTAACGTCATTTAGCTGTTTGACCATGAGTGTTATGCGGGCCCGTTCCCGATTTCCGAACCCCTCACGCTCGAAGATTCCGTATGAGCGCTCGGTACCTTCCATTTCGACCCAGCCGGTCTCGATCAGCCCCTTGGTTTTATCCTGGACTTGCGCCGGCCGATCCTTCACGGATTCTAAGGCCGCATCCCACACCACATCATACGAACAGACGAAGAACTGATCTTTGCTGCCGCTGAGGGAGGCACAGCCACTCCAAGCGAGGGAAACGATGAGTACAAGAATACCTGCTCGCATATGAAGCCTTACTCCTTGAGGTACCCTACGAACCCTTCCGGAAGAGAGAAGGTTCGTAGGCCGTCGGTTTAGAAATACGTTGCAGCTGAAAGCACGATCGCATTGTCATGGATTCGTTGACTGGTGTTGGGATTAAAGGCCATGGGCTGATATTGATAGCTGATCTTGAAAGCCGTATCTTCGATGGGCCGATAGTTGAGGCCAAAGGAAATTTGCTCCAAGTTGCCAAACCCACCTGTACCGTTGGAATTGTCCAGGTTGGTGTTCACCCGGTCGTATCGGATCACAGCGGTGAACGTCGATCCCTCACCAAATCGCTTGGGAGATAGCTTAGTCAAAAACGCCGGCATGAAATGATAGTTCCCCTGGATGTAGAAACCATCCATGCGCTGCGGCGGGATGCCCGGGCCGCTGTTTCCGGGGATTCCCGTCAATAGGGATCCTGGAGCAGCTGAGATGGTGTTCGTTGTAATGGCTCTCGAGTTGCCTCTTGCATAGGCCCAAGCGGCTTCACCGATTAATTCAAACGGGCCTCGTTGAAGGGTCCAGTCGAGGGCAAAGATGCTAAGGGGGTTGTAGTTACCATTGGGGGCTCCGTTACCATAGTAGCCAGAGCCCGCCACTTCGATTCCGAGCATCGGGCTATAGGCCAAACGTCCGACGACGGCCTTGCCGTTGTTGATATCCGTTGCATCGGTAGAAGGACATTTCCGTTGGCGGGATCCTCGCGTACCGTCTTGCTCATCGACCCTAGGAGTTCCATTGGGATCATACGAGCAAGGTCCTGTCGTGATGTACAACTCATAGTCCAGCTTGCTGGTTCGGCCGGGATAGAACGTACCGTAGAAGCCGGCTCCCGTTTCGGATACCGTGGTTGGAATAATCAATTGAGCGACCAAGGGACGGTCCGTCAAGTCGTTCAAGGGCGAGTCGTGGAGCAGGTTAAATTTGCCGATGGGTAGCAGTAAGATACCTGCGCGGAGGTTGAACGGTTCGTTGATCAAATAGTCGATGTGGGCAAACTCCAATCCGAATTCCAACTCAGTATCAGAGGTCTCTCTGATGCCGTGCTCAATTTCGAGCTCGGCCGCCATCTTGACGTGTTCAGTGATATCCGCATAGATGAACGGGACGAATCGCTGCTGATCGAAGTTACTTGCGGTGCCTCCGTAACCATTTTCGAGGCTGGATTTTTGCTGCGCGCGATATTGAATGTCCATATAACCGCCGACGATGGCCTTTGGTGCCGCGACAAACGGCTTGGCATAGACCAATCGTCCTGAGCCGGTAGCACCGAATGAGAGGGGAACCCTTTCTTCGCCGGGTCGTTCCACCTTAATTTCGGTCATGGGACCCGTTGGCACGGGGTATTGCCCGGGCGGTGGGGCTGCTTCCCGAGGCTCCATCGCTCCTTCGCGGCGTTCACGTTCTTGAAGGCGTTTCTCTACTGCTTCATCGACCATTTTCTTAATTTCCTCCGGGGTCAGTTCTGCCCAGGCCGGGATCACTGGCAGGCTGGCAATCACAAGAGCCCCGAGGATTGACCGGATCCTCATGATGAACCTCCAAATTGGATAGGTGGTTGGTCTGACTCGGGACTCGTTGGTCTCTGGCCTGCGTTTTATGACTTACTCAACACGTGGGAAGACGTGCTTGTTTTGACACCTCCTTGTCATGGTTGGCCTGAAGCTCTGGGGGATGTCCACCCTTCAATAGAAGAAAAAGCAATCACCACAATCCGTTTGCATCGTTTGCACTTCAACTCCAACTCTTGTCCTCGTACTTTGGCGATGAGTTGGCCACATTCACAGCGAGTTTCTTCGGCTGGTGAGCGGTATGCTGGATCTGATTTTGTTGTCACCACAGCGCCATGATCAGCCGTAAATGAAAATGAGAACAATTATTAATATCTTATCCAGCATCAGCAAGTCAAGAGGGGACCGATTCCCCTAACCCATGACCGAGCAAGCGTGCATTGAGCCCCCTGGTTTTCTATAATGACCATATGTTGAAGGTCTCTTCGTGGGTTACCTGGGGATGGGCGGTGGTGCTGGGCATCGTTTTGAACGGATGTGCCACAGAATTGCCCGCAACAACCGAATCGACAGACAGCGCAACGACACTTGTTCTCGGTCGCGTCACTACGGTGCTTACCGGCGAGAGGAAGAGAATATATGAACCAATTCTTCGAACCTTTGAGCTGGAGAACCAGCAAACACACGAGCGATTTCGCGTGGATGTTCAGTCAGACGACGAGCAGTTTGCTTTGTCTCTGCCGCCTGGTCCGTACGAGTTGAGCCGTATTCAGATCAGCGAAGGGCCATTCATGTCGATGGCCCAGCTCTCGGCCTCATTCACCCTGGAGCAAGGGGCCATCACATACCTGGGCACGTGGCGGTTTGGGGTCGACTCTCCGCGATATGGGCGGATGGTGGTGCTCTCAATGGTTGTGGATGAGGGGGATAGGGGCCAGGCCGAGCAGATCGTCAAACAAAAATACTCGGCACTTGAAACCCACGAGGTTGTAACGGCGCTGCCGGATCCGGCACAAAGCGAAGCGCGTTTGTATGAAGTCATGCCCTATCCTCGCTACCCACGTTATTTCCAGCGGCATTATTGGTAAAAGCCTAGATGTTGCTGAGAACGCCGCTCCGCTCCGTTTATCTCCTTGTAAGCTTGATATTAGCTTTGGCCGGAATGCCAGGCTGTAGCAGCGTACTGCGTCCTTCGAACCCTGTAGTGGTCAAACGTGCCCAGATGCACATGGGTACGTTAGTCACGATCACGGCTGTGGCAGAGAATGAATCGATCGCGCAAGCTGCT